>Ga0189291_100433_pt1 | contig 13050 bp, 9 predicted proteins | sample UW1redminimetaG_FD_130331 | JGI IMG/M metagenome (GOLD analysis project Ga0189291, IMG submission 130331) | Marine microbial communities from the Costa Rica Dome - UW179B-red mini metaG | ecosystem: Environmental > Aquatic > Marine > Oceanic > Photic zone | place: Costa Rica: the Eastern Pacific... | reverse complement strand
GCTCCGCGGGCGCTTTTGAGTATTTTGCTTTCATCTTCGTTCCTTACAGTCACTACGATGAAACCAAAATACTCCCTTATTCTATGACGCTAATCTGTCTATCGATCGCTGACGGGGAACATTTTCTTCAAATTTTCCAATCCGCATTTAGTTGAAGCTTGAAAAGCAACATCGACATCGGATTGTGAACCAATAGCTATGATGCGTCGGGCTTGCGAACACTGGGTACAAAAAGTCAAAATAAAGATGGACCAAAAAAGCTTCTTCAAATTTAATCCTGTCTAGTCAGTGAACGATTATCTATAGCTTTATATGACATTAGCCGGGAGTTTTGGAAATATCTAATGTCCGCTTTCGGGATATTGCGGACACAACGCTAGTGTCTGCTTTGGGTGCAAAAGCGGACATTATGCCGGACCCAGAATAGAATAGTTGCACTACTCTAAAGTCCATTGCCGAACTGCACACCATAAAATGAGAAAGAACAGGCTTTGAATAAGTGTCTTGTGATGGTTAGGGTATTGGGCGCGCAACCTTCCGGCACAGCCTTAACACCCACTGCCATTGCAACACCGCGCATTCGTTCTTCTACTTGCTGTTTATTTGCTTCAGACAAGCCGACAACTTTTGGACAAATAGCCCTGGTGAAACGCGCATATTGACCGTCATGTCGTTCACCCTTGGGTGTGGCAATCGTGGTCCTGATTAAATCAGCAATAAAGCTGACGCTAGGAATACGCTGATTGTTCGTCAGCTAACTCCCCAATTGCGGACATTCGACGGTCGTTCGCCAGATTTTCAAATCTCGGATATGCAACGGCACGTGAAATTTACGGCCCATCGGGGCTTAGCTCGCCTCGTTTCATTACGTCAATTCGATGAAACCAAAGCACTCCTTTATCCAATAACCTCAATCTGTCTCACGAACGCTGACGGGGAACACGCTTTGACAACTCTATGAGCGTTCCTTTGCCCGACACTCTCGAATTTCTCGCTTCAATATCTTTCCAGAGACATTTTTTGGCAAGTCAGTGACAAAGGAAACTGATCTGGGGATGGAGTAGGTCGAGAGCGTCTCTCGGCAGAATTCGCGCACATTGTCTCCCGACGTTTGCGCATCTGGCGCGAGGACAATTTCGGCATGGACAATTTCTCCCCATTTGGAATCTGGCACACCAACCACCGCGACTTGCGAGACTTCCGGCATTTTCAGAATCTCGTCCTCGATCGCCTTGGGGTAGATATTCATCCCCCCGCTGATGATCATGTCCTTCTTGCGCCCGACGATATAGTAACAGCCATCTGCATCACGCCTGGCCAAGTCCCCGACAGACACCCATTCGTCGCGCCTGGCAGCTCTGGTTTCTTCTGGATTTTCCCAATAGCCGCTGAAGAGGTAGGGAGACTTGCTGAACAGCTCGCCAACTTGCTCTGGACCGACTTCGATGCCGTCATCATCCAACAGCTTCACTTCCGTTGCGACAAAAGGCGAGCCTACGCAATTGCGCTTGTGCAGATGTAGACTGGGGCGCAGATTTGTGATGATGCCAGATTCCGTCGCACCATAACATTCAAACAATATTCCTTCTCCGAAAGCAGCGATCACACGCTCTTTATCAGCTTGCAGCAGCGGTGCCGCGTTTGAGATTAGCGCTCGCAGTCTGCGTTTGGAAGCACCTGTTCAGGGACTGCCTCGGCTTGTGACCAAAGATACGCATGTGGAAGGCTATGAATTGAAAGCGGGCGAGATAGTCTTCTTGCGCTATGGCTCTGCAAATCGGGATGAACGCAAGTTTAATGATGCGGACACCTGTGATCTTCATCGCAAGAAGGCCGGTGCCCATTTTGCTTTCGGAGGCGGGGTTCACGCGTGTCCCGGTGCGCCGCTATCTCGTCAAGAACTAAACCTTGGTTGGACCGCGCTACTGCAACACGGCAAGAACTTTCGCTTGGCAGACAGTAAACCCGAACCAGAAGCAGAGATGAGCTTTATCCTGCGAAACCTCCCAGAGTTGCATATTGAGTTTGATTTGCGTTGATCGCTTATCGATTGTAATTTTAGTTGTTGGCTAATGTCCGCTTTGGGCGCAAACTCGGACACTAGGAAATGAGTAATATTTGTACCTGATTTGAAATTAAACGAAGGATCAAGTTCATGAATTGAGCTATATCTTGAGATTGATCAGTCATTGATACTTTCCTTGCGAAATTGAGAAGGACTTTTCTTTGTCCACCTCCGAAAGGCCCGTGTAAAAGACCTTGCTTCGGCATACCCCAAATCATCAGCTAGATGTTCAATACTCCGATTGCTTGTTTTTAACCAATGCGTAGCCATGTCCCTGCGAACAAATTCTCGTATTTTTGAGATACTGTAGCCTTCACTTCGAAGATGGTGACGAATCTGGTCAGTAGTAAGTTTGATTTGCTCGGCGATGTCGCTGGTTGATTGCGCCGGGTTTTGCACGAGCAATTGTCGAATACGTCGATGCAGACTTGCGTCAAACGACGGTATCGTCATCAATTCCAAAGGAGCACTATATATCATCTTTCTCAGACTCGCGGTTGTTTTGCGTATGGGAGCATGAAGAATATGATGGTCTAGTTTTATGCACATCCTATTCGCTTTGAAAATATGATTGCACGGAAACAGGTATTTAAACTCTTCATAATATTTATCGGGACGTGAATAATCAAAACTGGCCGAGATCATAGGAATGGTTTCCCCGGCCAACCAACATGACAAACGATGCCAGGACATCATCGTAAATTCGCTAAAGTAATGATCTGGATCCAGTTCTGGGAACCCAAGTTCTACACTTATGGACAGGCCGTCATTTTCTTCGGTCATTTTTGACTGGATGTCTTGATTTACCAGATTGGAAAATCGTATCATTCGCTTCAAACCATCAGCAACTGAATGCCCCTCAATCGCCAATTGAACTCCAAAAGCATATGCTTCTACTGGAGTCACGTTGGGAGTGAAACCCAAGCATAGATCATCCATTTCTTGCGATATACGCTGGACCAATGCTGCCATAGCTTCAACTGAACCGCGCCAACCCGGTCGGTCAAGGTGCGATGGGTTGATTCCTACTTCGCGCAACAGTCGATTTGGGTTCCCGCCAGATTGCTTGTATCCCACCGTGCAAACTGAAAAATAGTGTCGATCAATAGAGGCCATATGCCACCCAATTCCAAATTGGTGAGTTTTCTTCGCTGATATTGACCTTTTGATACGTCCAATCAATGTGTAAATTCGATTCTACGAAATTAGGTTCCGGTTACCTGAATAGAATGATGCGCCTCGATGGAGAAACTTTCTTTTTAGTATGCTGTGTATACCGGAGTTGTTTGACCTAATAAAGTTTTGGTCATTTAAGCCAATATAGGATGTGAAAATGTCGAAGAACACAAGTGAACCGATTGAACAAACAGCCGCTGAGCAATGGTCGCGGTTTAGCCCGATCGTAACCGGGGATGATTATGTTGAATCATTGCGGGACCGGGACGTTGAAGTTTATCTGTTTGGGGAGCGCATTGACGAGCCAGTTGACCATCCGATCATTAGACCATCGATAAACTCGCTAAAAATGACCTATGACTTAGCGATAGAAGACCCTGAATTGGCAACCGTACATAGTGAACTCATTGACGCGCCGGTAAATCGTTTTCTTCATATTGTCGGCTCACCTAATGATCTGGTGATGAAAAACCGGATGCAAAGGCGTATGGGACAATTGACGGGTACTTGTTTTCAACGCTGTGCCGGGCTGGATACTATCAGCGTATTACACTCGATAACATTCGATATAGATGAAAAACATGGTACCAAATATCATCAACGCTACTTAGAATTCATGAAAAGGGCGCAGCGCAATAACGTTATTATAGGCGCTGGGATGACCGACCCGAAGGGGGATAGATCAAAACGCCCGCATCAACAGACTGACCCAGACATGTTCATGCATGTGACCAAGCGGACAGAAAACGGCGTTTATGTAACCGGCGCCAAAGCCCATATGACCGGTGGTCTTAATTCTCATTGGATTTGTGTAATGCCGACCATGAATATGGGTGAGGAAGACAAGGAATATGCCATTGTCGGCATGGTTCCTGGTAATGCCCCGGGTATGACCTACATCTATGGCCGCCAGTCATGCGACATGCGGGCTATGGAAGAAGGCGATATTGATAAAGGTAATGCTCGATTTGGTGGACAGGAAACGCTGGTTGTATTTGAGAATGTATTTATTCCACATGAACATGTTCTGATGGATGGCGAATATGAGTTTGCACAAAGCATGGTTAGTCGCTTTACTTCCTATCATCGCGCTTCGTATGTTTGCAAAACGGGCTTGGGCGATGTAATGACAGGCGCTGCTGCTCAAATAGCAGAATATAATGGCGCTGAAAATGCGGGTCATATTAAGGATAAGCTGGTTGAGATGACCCATCTCAATGAAACAATTTACTCATCTGCAATAGCATCAAGTCATGAAGCAAAACCATTGGCTTCCGGCATATATATGAATGATGAAATGCTGGCGAATGTCTGCAAACATAATGTGACCCGTTTTCCTTATGAGATATCCAGATTGGCGCAAGACCTTGCCGGTGGAATAATGGTGACTTTGCCATCTGAAGCCGATTTTAACCATGAGACAGTTGGGCCCATGTTACAAAAATATTTGAAAGGAAAACATAGTATTCCTGTTGAATTTCGTCAGCGCATTCTCCGTCTAATCGAAAATATGACTCTTGGTCGCAATGCTGTTGGTTATCTGACGGAATCCTTGCATGGAGCGGGCAGCCCCCAGGCGCAGCGCATCCAGATACAACGGCAAATGGGTGTGGAAAAGAAGAAATCTTACGCAAAAGACCTAGCAGGCATCAAAGAGAACAAATTTTGAATATAAGACGCTGCAACGTTTCATTCACCTTCCACTCTGCAGAGGCTTTGGAACCGAAAAGCGGCAGCATCTGATTTCACGATATTCAAGGATGGCAGTATTATCATTAAAACCTCCTATGATTGGTCCGATGTCTGTCTTCAGAATTGTTCACAGAGACAACTGGGTTTAATTGTGAATCTATTGTGGTCAGCTCACATAAGAGTTTGACCCCACCTCTTAATTAATTTCGAATTGCGGCTCAGGTAGAGCGTCTGCGACTTGTTTCTCCAAATCGCCTGATGACTGACAGATTATGTGTATTTATCAGATTAGCCAGTGTGACGCCGCCGCAGATCATGCTTTATGGAACGAATAGCTTTGCAACCCAAACTACCGGCTTTCCAATAGAATTTCGATGTGCAAGATTGCCGCTTGTTCGCTCAGCTATTCGGGCGTGAGAAAAGAAAAGTATAAAGAGCACTAAACGAGCGAAAGAGTTTCATGACTGAACACAGCAAGACCGAAATTGCCGATGGTATAATGACGCTGACCCTGAATCGGCCAGAGAAGCTAAATGCCTACACAGCGCAGATGGGCGATGAAATTAGTTATGCTTTCGAGCAAGCTGACTTGAATGATGATGTGCGTGTCATTGTCCTTACTGGCGCAGGACGGGGGTTTTGCGCCGGCGCGGATATTAGCGCAGGTGCCGATAGTTTCGGTGACAGTGGGGCAAAGGTCTTCGGCGGTTCTGAGACCAGAAAGGCATCAAAACACTTTATCGATGCTATTTACAGCTGCACCAAACCATCGATTTCCGCGATCAATGGGGCTGCGGTTGGCGTAGGCTTGACTATGACCTTACCAACAGACATCCGTATCGCCTCGGACAATGCAAAACTCGGGTTTATTTTTACGCGACGAGGCCTTGTGCCTGAAGCAGGATCGGCCTGGTTTTTGCCTAGGCTGGTTGGTCTACCGCAAGCTTTGGAATGGTCGCTCACTGGCGCGATGATAAGCCCCGATGAAGCAAAGTCGGGAGGACTTGTGAATGAGGTGACCAAACCGGAAGACTTGTTAACTCGTGCATATGAGATTGCGAGAAGCATCGCAAACAACAGCGCACCGGTTGCTACCGCGATTGCCCGACAACTGTTGTGGCGCTTCGCAGGTGAATCGTCTCACCATGAATTGCTCGGCCTGGACGCGGAGATAAACGAGCAACTTGGAGCGGGTCCAGATGTAAAGGAAGGCGTACAAGCATTTTTAGAGAAACGGGCACCTCAGTTTCCGGGCAAAGTATCCAGCGATTTACCAGCTGCCTATCCTTGGTGGTCCAACACTGAATTTTCGCCCGATTCGTAGCGAATTTCGATAGTTCTCTGTGGAATCGGGTCAACCTGATTTCGAAAACCGCGAAGCAGAGCTCTGCAAACAATAGGACGCTGTCTTTACCCAAGACTTTCAGCTCATTCACAATAGCAATCAGCGCCGCTTTTCAACTTCCACGTTGGTCTGAAGAGAGTTTTAAGAACGCTGATCGCGCCTTCAAAGTGCAACCTCCTTTTTGGCCATTGTTCGAATGACCTCTAACCACCCCGATAGCCGACATAGCTCGCGTTAGAGCATTCGTGGAAACGAGTTCTCAAATTGCTGCAATCGCAATGCTTCGTCAAATTACATATATCCGCTTTCGGGATAAAGCAGTAGCACGATTAGCGCCCGCTATCGCCAAAGCGCTGTAAACTACTTCCATACTCGCAATTGCAAGATACCAACAATTGGCACCAATAGCGGACAGTCAGCTAGCGACCCAATTGCAGGTTTTCGATCAAGATTTTTTAATGCATCAAACGCCAATCGCAAACACCGCCAGAATTATTGCACTAGCGTCCCTTGAAAACCGGTGCGCGTTTCTCAAGGAAACTGGCGACCCCTTCCTTGTGATCTTCTGTCTTCATAAGGTAGTGAATTTTCTCGATGGCCCAAGCTCCGATCTCATGTGGATCGCCAAGCGAAACGCGCCGTAACCCTTCCTTCATATGACGAAGCGCAAGGGGCGGATTTACGGCAATTCGCGCTGCCATCTCGGTTGCCCGAGGCATCAGTTGCTCATGCGGCGTCACTTCGCCAACCAGCCCGATGCGGAGAGCTTCTTGTGCATCAATCACATCGCCCGTGAACAAGAGTTCAGCGGCTTTTGATGGGCCGACGATAGACGGCAGACGATAAAAACCGCCAACATCACAGATAAGTCCGCGCTTGATGAACATTTCGGAAAACTTGGCTTTTTCCGATGCTATCCGAATATCGGCAAAAGTTGTGAGTTCCATACCCCAGCCAATCGCGGCGCCATTAACGGCAGCAATAACGGGCTTTTCACAAGCCAATACGGCGTCCGCTGCCGGCGTTATTTTATGACGAACGGTGGGAGGAGCATTGTTGCGTGCCTCTGCCTTTTCGCCGGTCATCATCTCGCGCACATCATCGCCGGAACAAAAGCCGGGGTCCGTTCCGGTCAGAACGATACAGCGTACATCATCATTGCGGCTCAGGTCTCGGAACGTCGCCTCAAGCAAATCATACGCTTCCACGGACAATGCATTGCGTTGCTCTGGCCGGTTCAAGGTGACAGTGGCGACGTGGTTTACAATATCACACAGGATAACGGCATTTTTTTGTGAATCGGTCATATCTTAGTTCCTAAAACAATGGTGCTTCTAGCGCGCTACAGGCAGCTTTCATGAAGTTTCAGGGGCGGTGTAGTAGCTCAAGAGCAAGCTTTGCATACTGCCCGGCTTCATTGATAGCTTCGCGGTCTGTAGAGGCTATCCCGTCCAGAGTACGCCGGTAAACACCCTGACTGATGGCGGCAATGCGGAACGCTGCAAAGCCGACATAGAAGTTCAAATCCTCGATGCCAGAACGCCCGCTCCGGGCGCAATATGCTGCGACATATTCAGCTTCGGTTGGAATGCCCTGGGCTATGCCATCATCGCCAAAAACGCAACCAAACTCATGGCTTGGCATGTTCCACATCAGGCAGTTATATCCAATATCTGCAAGCGGGTGCCCCAAGGTTGATAGCTCCCAGTCCAGCACGGCGATCAGCCGAGGCTCAGTTGGATGGAACATCACGTTTCCGAGGCGATAATCGCCATGCGCGATTCCGGTAGATGTGTCTGTAGGGAGCCGTTTGGGAAGCTCTTCGAGGAGCCTTTCCATGCTTGGAATTTCTTCAGTCTGCGCATTGCGATATTGTTTTGTCCAACGCGCTAACTGGCGTTCGAAATAGCCCGATGGTCGGCCAAAGTCGCTAAGGCCGACCGCATCGACATCAACCTTGTGCAATTTGGCCAGAGTTGCATTCAACTCGTCATAAATCGAAGCCCGGTCCTTCGGTTCAATCCCTGGCAATGCCGCATCTCGGAAAACTCTGCCTTCGAGGAATTCCATGACGTAGAAGTTTGTGCCAATTACATCAGGATCTTCGCACAAGGTTCGCATGACAGGAACGGGAATGTCGGTTGAGGCCAAGGCACTCATCGCTTTAAATTCTCGCTCAACCTGATGGGCACTGGCGAGAATTTTTCCTGGAGGTTTCTTGCGCAGCACAAAGCGTCGCGTTCCGGCGCTGGAGTTAGTCGTCAGCAGAAATGTTGGGTTGGAAGCTCCGCCTTCAAACTGAAGAACCTCCAGGTCTGAACCGAAATCATCAATCCTCGGCTGTAAGAATTTGTCCAGACGACCAAGATCAAATTTATGTCTTTCGGAAATCTCCTGCAAAGGCAATTCATCCAACTTCATTTGCTTGTCCTTGTCTTTACTTAGTCAATTGAATTCATGCCCATTGGTTGGGGCTATCGGCCTCAATAGTCACTATGTTGCGATTGACCATCAAGAGAGAAAACAGTGAATTCCAAGAGATCCGGCGAATGCGTCTCGCATGACCCTTCCTATTTGAGATCTGCATGGTGTGGGACGCTTACGTCAACTGTATTCGAAACCACCAACAAGCTGTTCAACTTAAACTGATCGAGACCTAACAAAAAGGGCCGGATCAGCGAACCAATCCGGCCATAGTTTCGATCAACGAGAGAGTTGGTCAAAATTTGAAGCTAGCCTCCAGATATACTTGACGACCTCGGTTTTGGGTAACAACCAGATCATCAGTCGCAAATGGTCGCCCACCACTGCTGGTTGCGAAGATTTGATCGGTAAGGTTGACACCAACCAAAGATAATTTCCACTTGCTTTCCGGATCACCGATAGAAATTGAACCATCTAAGGTTACATAGCTATCCTGCACAAGATCATCATTCAACGTGTCTTCATTCGTTATATAGGAGCCACTATAAGCCAAGTTACCATTCAAGCCCAATTCCAACGAATCCCCAAGCGGAACGAACCAATCCACAGCGATATTGCCGGAAAACTCAGGTGCACGTGCCGCTGTCCGACCGTCAAGGTCTGTATCATCAGCGTTCCCCGGAATACCATCAATGCCTGCATCAGTAATAAAAGTATCGGTAAACTCAGCATCCGTATAGGCGAGTGCGCCTGAGATACTTAAGCCCTCCAGCGGCGTACGCCAATCAAAGTCAATGTCGACGCCTTGGCTAGTCAATTCTCCGGCATTGAGAGTTTCAAATTGAACTGCCTGCGCATCGAAATTTTGAACCTGAAGGTCATCGAAAACATAACGATAAACCGAAGCATTCAACCTAAGAGTTCGGTCAAAAAACTGACCCTTCATTCCGATTTCAAAACCCTTTGTTGTTTCGGAATCGAATATCAGGCCACTAAAATCATTTGCAGCAGCAGCGGCAGCCAAGCCGCCAGATGGCAGCGCGCTATTGTCAATGCCGCCAGATTTAAACCCGGTTTTATAAGCGGCATATATATTGATATCATCGGTGACCCGGTATTTTACCGTTGCCTCAGGCGAGAAGTTATCGTCGCTAAAGTTGATTGGTCCCGCAAAAAAGCCACTTTGCAGGAAGCCAAAAGGTATCAAGAATGAATGTACATAAGGCACGTTAATTGTATTGACCTTCTGCTCATCCGTCCAACGGATACCGCCCGATAATTCCAAATCATCGGTCAGATCCAAAGTCGCACTTCCGAAAAACGAAACGGTTTCGGTTTTGGTAAAATGCTCTTTGTACCAATCAAAAGTGTTGCCGGTCACAGGATCTGGGGCGGCCAAAGAAATGTTAACAGCCTGTTGCGACGTATTAAATTCAATCTGACGGCTTTCATAAAAGGCACCGACTTGAAAATTGAACATGCCTTCATAATCAGACGAAAGTCGCAATTCTTGAGTGAACTGCCGCGTCTCGTTCTCGGCAATATTACCGCCTATTCCTAATGGTACGCCTGGCCCGTTTGCAGCTTGAAGTGCCGACGGAAATTGGAAGATAGGAGGTAAATTCGCAGCGTAAAAAGCTTCATCAAGTCCGAAGATCGCTGGACCAGTCCCCGTATAGCCGAAAACATCGCTATCAATCGCACGTGAATCCAAATATCCGGAAACCCATGACAAGGTCAGCGCATCGCTTAGGTCAAGATCAAACTTCAATCGGCCATAAAAAATATCCGTCTCGCCAAATGGCGCACCGCCTCTCGCTGCAAATGTATCACGACCGGCCTGTTGGTCCGGGGCTCGGCCGACTAGCGGCGGGGCCTGATCAGCATTCACAAACAAGCTATCATTTATATCGCAGGTATTTGTTGACGGTAACACTAGCCCGGGAAACAGACCAAGCGTGCTAGGATCAGCAACGCCATTGGCACCGCAATCAATATCTGTGAATTGGTTGGCTCCGTCACTCCGATTGCGAATGTAGTTTAATTTCAAATTTGCATTAAACCTATCTGCCGGATCCCATTGCACGGTCACTCGACCTACAAAATTGGTTTGCCCACGCGGATTAATACTAGCTGGTGTACTAGGCTCAAGGTCAATAAGCTCGTCAATATCATTATACTGAGCAGCAACCCTAATTCCGAGAGTGTCGGTTATCGGACCGGAAATATATCCGCCGATTGTGTAGCCTTTTTCTTCGAATTCATAAGAACCCTTTCCGCCAACTTCCCAATCGGCCGTCGGATCTGCTGAACGGATAGAGAAAACACCAGCCGAAGCGCTTTTACCGAAATACAGGGACTGAGGACCCTTCAATACTTCAATCTGTTGGGTGTCGAAAAAGCCCGCTTGCACGATACGAGCGGAGCTGACTTGCACACCGTCAAAGTTAAAAGCCACAGAGGAGTCAAATGCGGCCGAAATGGCGGAGGAACCGACGCCACGTAATGTAATCGCACCACCCGCGCCTGAACCACCCGTTAGGACGGTCAAAGAAGGAATCCGGTTAACAACGTCAGCAATTTGATCGACTTGATAGCGATCCAATTGTTCACCGCCGATAGCAGTCACGGTTACTGGAACATCTTGCAAGGACTCAGCATTCTTTCGAGCAATAACCGTGATGACAACTTCGTCATCTTCTTCTATAATATCCTGCGCGTTAGCGGGCGTAGCCATTCCTACAAAAGAAAGGCTGGCCGCCGAGCCCATTAAGAACCCCCGCATGGATTTTGTGTTGACGATGGATTTTCCATCTACCAATTGGTGTATCATTTTTCTCTCCCACTTTTTATAACAAGATCATCAATCAAAACGATCTGGAAAAAAACTAGGTTTTCCTCTAGGTTTATCAGCAAAGTGTTGCATTTTAGGAACAATGCGAGATTTAAAACTTTTTGAATTCCCCAGAATTCAGCTTATTGGCGGCTTCCGGGCAAACCAAAAAACTACGCCGCTCGTTCTGCATAAAAATGATAGTCGAGTTGCGAAATTGAATTGGTCCACCGGCGTCGGTAAGTCGTGCTTGTGATTTTTCCTTGATTGTCATAATCGTGTCGAACAATTAACATGGGACAGGCTTCCAATATTATGGCCGAACATGATGTAATCCTGGGCGAAGAAAGCATCGACAGTCTTGTCGAGAAGGTAAGGATTGATTCGGTCAGCGACATCTTTCGAGCAGCGCTTAATATGAAACATATTGCCGGCGTCCGAGGCATGAGAGTAGGCTTATGTGATAATATCGCGTCGGGACGGCCAATGACCGATGAATTTGGAACTAATGTTAACGCCGATATATTGGGCTGGGAGGGAAATATTGACGCGTGGCTCAATGATCCTTGCGTCGCACTGCATTCTCCCATGCCACAAGCATGTCGTTTTTTAGGAGAACCGTTCTGGAGTAATAGGAGAGGTTTTCACGGCTGTCCGCCTAACCCTTATTTGGATCAGTTCGATCTGGATCGATTTTTCACAGGGAAGATCAAGAATTACGCCGTCATGATGGTTCCGGTTCATTTGCCGTTCGGACAGATTTCAGCGAACAGCTTTAATCCAGTAGACCTATCGGTAGGTGATCTCAGCCTGCAAATTTCTAAATATGGCAAGCTATTTGAGTCAATTACCCGACGCTTTATTAGTGACTATGTGAATGTCTCGTACAATCTCTCGGGAATTGCAAATCATTGCACATTATCAAAACGTGAGGTGGAGTGCCTAACTTGGGCTGCCCGAGGCAAAACAGACTCTGAGGCAGCCCAGATAATAGACATTAGCGGTTCCACTGTGCGATTTCACATAGTAAACGCCTCGAAGAAATTAGGTTCTACAAACAGAGCTCAGTCCATTTTTAAAGCAACACAACTAGGATATTTGAAAACTTCGTTCAGACATTTGCACTAATATTGTAGATATCTGTAAAGTGATCAGTGATGCCGCTATTGTTCATTATGAGCAGACGACATCATTCTCCAAAACTGTTTCATTGTTCGATCGATGATCAACTATCGCATCGACAGCGTTAAGATTTGTAAGGCTCATGACACGGATCTACGCCGTCATTTGACCATAAAACGAGCACTATGTCTTTTAGGTTTGAACGACCCCAATGAGTGCCCTTGTTGCCACGACAAGTTACGTGCTCAGTTGTCCACCAAATCATGTACACTTGTCCGTCGTCAGATAATTTGAGACATATGGCGGTTTAAAACAGGCGAGTATTTGGTTCCATCTGTTGGTTGATATTATGCGGCTATCTTGCGGTGATGCAAGCGCCTTTGTTCGATGGTT
>Ga0189291_100432_pt1 | contig 13054 bp, 9 predicted proteins | sample UW1redminimetaG_FD_130331 | JGI IMG/M metagenome (GOLD analysis project Ga0189291, IMG submission 130331) | Marine microbial communities from the Costa Rica Dome - UW179B-red mini metaG | ecosystem: Environmental > Aquatic > Marine > Oceanic > Photic zone | place: Costa Rica: the Eastern Pacific... | reverse complement strand
GCGAAACGGTAGAGCTTGGATATGTAGATCAAAAACGCCCGTTAGATCCGAATAAAACAATTTGGGAAGAAATTTCCGGTGGACATGAAATTCTGAAATTGGGAAACCGGGAAATCAATTCTCGTGCTTATGTGGCTAGATTTAACTTCAGTGGAAGTGATCAGCAGAAAAAAACGAGTCAAATTTCAGGTGGAGAACGCAACAGAGTTCATTTGGCAAAAATGCTGAAAGAAGGCGCAAATGTATTGCTACTTGATGAGCCTACAAATGATCTGGATGTAAACACGCTTCGGGCTTTAGAAGAAGCATTGCTTGAATTTGCAGGTTGTGCGGTTGTTATTTCCCATGATAGATGGTTCCTCGATAGAGTTGCTACTCATATTCTCGCTTTTGAAGGAAACAGCCAAACATATTGGTTTGAAGGCAACTACGAAGAATATGAATCACATCGTAAAGAACGCTTAGGAATTTCTGAAGACCAGCCACAGCGAATCCATTACAAGAAGCTGACGAGGTAAACACAATTTTACTTTGTTTATTAAGAAAAAAATTCAGGATTAGATAAATAATCTTTAGTTTGAAAGCTTACAAAGAATTCAATTTTAAAACGTTCATGAAGAGAATAATCGTTGGTGTAATTTCCTTACTAACTTTGTCATTAAGCTTTTTAGCTTGTAGCTCCACTTCAAATATTTACCTGGATCAGGAATATAGAAAAGGGTCATTAAATAATGACTTTGTAGTTTTGCCTTTAAAAAGTAGTTGGGTACCTGATGCTACTACATCCAATATTGGAGGACAGGAAGAAGAATATTTTTATTCAAGTCTGCAGCCTTCTTTTTCCTTAAATACACCAAATAAAGTAGAGATCATCAATTCCGACAGTGAACTTGAGTCTCCTACTTTTAAGCGTACTACTCTTAAAAATGAAAAAGTATCAATTCGCGTTAACCTACCACCTGACGAACTTCTTAATTCTTTCGAAGAACAATATGTTTACTTTTTTGAGAGCTATGGTTTTAAAGTAAACGAAGCTCAAAGTGGTGGAACAAGCTATGCCGGACATGAAGAAATTACTGTTTCATATTCCTTATACTTTGAAACTGAATTTTTCCTTCTGGATAAAAAAACAAGAAAAGTAATCTCTTGGGGAAAAATTGCCGATAAAACTTCTATTGAAAACAAGAAGCCGATATACAACGATTATGTTAATCTCATCTCAAAAGTGAGCAATAGAATTCTGAAAGAAGGCCCCTTTACTACCCGATAATAAATACCCCATTCGGGTGATTTATTAGCAAAAGCATTCTGAGCATTTTACATCCGTCAACTCACTATCGAGTGAAAAATTAACGGAGTACAAAAATGCTTTCAAAAAAAATACTAATACTAGGGCTTGGCACGCTTGTCTTATCCTGTGCTACTGTACAGCAACAGATTGGTAAAGTAGCTTTAAAGTTCATGACCAAAAAAGAAGCTGATTTCAAGAATATAGCTGCGATTGGTCAATATCAGGTTAACGCTTATGCTTCCGATGTAGGAATTACCACTTTAGGAACGGAAGACTGGGAAGAAGGTGAGAATCTGGTTGGGGTTCAATTGGTAAAACCGGAAGGAGCCGTTGGTGTAATCGCTTTAGATGGAACGGTTTCTGTGAACGGCGTTGAAGCTAAAAGTTATGGCGGTGGTGCATATTATGCCCGATTCGAAGCTAATGACAAAACGGCTAAAACTGTAACAATGACGAGTTCCAATGGTGAAACCACAGAATTCGAAATATCACCACTTCCATCCATTAAAATCACATCGATAAATAGCAGTACAGAAACTCCAACTGTAGATCTAAATTCACCGCTTGTCATTGAATTGGAATACGACAGAGCTGCTGAGGGAAAACGCGTTACCATTTCTTTGATAACAAGTGCTGTTGGGGCCAAAGGGTTTGCGAATTTTCAAACTGCTATCATTGACGGAAAAATAACCGTTCCGGCAGATGCTTTTAAGCACAAGCATATTACCGGCGGTGGTCCTACCGGAAAAGATGTTACCAATTGGGTAAAAGGAGTAAATCATTTACAAGTAACTATTCTTGAAACTGATAGAAATAATTCCGGACAGCCATTCCCTTATTTTAGAAAGGACATGCGTTCTTACGATACCGTTCCTGTAACAGTTACCGGAAATACTGATGGCAGAACATGGGTTAAGATCGATGGCAATTCAGAAGAAAATTCCGGTAAGTTCCAATATACCGCAAACAGCTCGAATGCCTGGTATGCTCGACCTCTGGATTCCAATATTAAACGAATCGGCATCTCATCACTTAGCGTCTCGGGAACTCTATATAAGAAAGAAGTGGAGTCTTCAGAGCGAGATAATTATGCTACGGGATTCAGAGAGATCACTACCACAACTACTACTTTTCAATTTCCTGAGTTGGATGATCAATATTGGAATCAATTTCTTGAGAATATATACAGCGATCTCACAAACATGCTCAGGAATGATTACGGAGCTTCAATCGTAAATGTAGACGAGATCACTTCCAACTCCATTTATAATGAGTTTTATACTCCCCAGGATGAGAACAGCAAAGAATATATTGCCAAGAATCTCAGAAATACAAAAAGACTGATTCCTAATTCTTTAGGTGAAATTCTCAGCGATAGAACAACGGCATTAATAGCTGATGATGGTACTTCATCCAGGTTAATGAGAGACATGAACATGGATGCTTTCATGGATGTCGTAATAAACTATCAGGTTGCAGGCGGTAAGGATAACACTATTGTCTTGCTACCAAATGTGAACTACAGAATTTCGGGACAGACTTTGGGGTTTGATGGAATTTCTACTGTTTGGTTCAGCGGAAGCATTCAGGGTCCCGGAGTTTCATTTAGTGAATCAGAGTTTTCTGATCTGAACGCCTTAAATAGAATTGGCCAAAAAGACGTGATCGTAAAATTGATCAAACAGTCTATTCAGGAACTTTCAGCCGAACAGAATAAATTCGGATACCAAACTGTCTGGAAGACAGCACTCGAAAACTAGCTAAAGTTTAGTTAGTAATTAGTTGATACACTAAACACTTAAAAAGCCCTGCAGGAATGTGGGGCTTTTTTAATGCTTACTTAATTTCACCTCATGTCATATCTCAAAAAAGAAATGAACGTTCCGGCAAAAGTCAGTATGATAAAGATTCCCAGAAGCCCAAAATCTAATACACTTTTAGACAACGTTGCCCCGGCAGTTAGTACCGGTGCGGAATACTGAGGCATTTCACTGGTATCTAAAGTTTGGTCATCTCGTCCAAAATCTATTTTTACTCCTGAGTCCGAATCCACATTTATGCTGAATCCACCCCGAGACCCACTTTCAGCTTGTTTTTTTTGTGTAAACTCAGTGAATTTATCTCGATAATCACGCATACTTTCTTCATAGCGGGACTTCATGTCTATATCAGTTCCCGCAATGTTCATTGCTGCCAATCTAAATGAAGAAGCAGGAGAAATTCTTGCTAAGCTGAAAGCTACTCTCTCCTGAAGTTTTTTCTGATTCATAGTTTCTTCAATCAGCTTTCTATTATTATCGGTGATATCAATTTGTATCTGCTTTCTGGCTGCATCATCTTCTTCCAACCAATCCCATTCTTTTTCATCTCGGTATGCCTGCCGCTCTGCATCTTCCATACCTTCCATCTCTCGCGAACGTTTTCTCCATGTTTCTGAAATTGTTGAAGAATATTCATCCCATCGTTCTTTTTGATAAGCTTCTTGTTTCGCTTCTAACTGAGCAATAGATTCTACTTCAACAAGCTGACCGGAAGCCATCACGCTCATTCTTGGTAAGATCAACACACCGCCGATCCAAATTACTAAAAGAAGCAGAAATGACAGCGACGATTTTCTGGTGATGGAAGAAACCAGCAAACCAACCCCAATGAAAAAAGTGATATATAAAACGGACAATCCGATAAAACTGGAAACACTTGCCCAGTCTCCTCCCGAAATCGGAACTCCCATCAACATAGTAATAAGCAAGGCAATCAGAATCGGTATCAGTAAAGGAATAATTAGCCCGATCCATACACCCACAAACTTAGATATGAGGTAGCTTGCTCTGGAAACAGAATTAGCAAAAGCCAGCTTAAGAGTGCCATTTTCTCTTTCGCCGTTGATGGCATCATAAGTAAATAAAATGGCAAATAGTGACAGCACAACCTGAACAATAAAAGTTAGATCAATGAATCTGAATAGTGCAAATAGTGTCTCGTCAGAATATGGACTCCGCGTCAGCTTTACATCCTGGAAATCGGATATTCTTGAAACTCGACCAACATCAAAGTGTAAACCTGATACAAAAACCTGCATTGGATTTGGCTTTCTGTGTACCTGATTTCGAACACTGCCCCAGTTTGTAGCTTGTGCAATATCCTGACGTGCAATTTGCTGATTGGCTTCATACTGAGCAACTGCTGTATGATATTCTTGAACACCAATGTAAACACTGGTTAGAATCAGAATAGAGCATACTAAAAAAGTAGCTGCAAATTTCGGACTCAGTATTATATTTTTAAGTTCCTTTTCGATCAATAGTTTAATCATGATAAAATCCTTGATTCGTTTAAATTAACGGAGATCGTATTTCAGGAAGGCAAGGAAAGCTCCTCCAAAGAAAACGATGTTGAATAAAATCAGCAGTCCCAGATCAAATATACTTTTGCTCGCCGCTGTTGAAAGTGTGGCTGTTTGGAATTGAAATTCAGGTAGCTCTGAAGCATCAATGGTTTCAGGTTCTTCTCCACTGTCATCATTGGTAGAAATAATCATCCTGAAACCTGACATTCCGCCCGTTCCTGTTTTTTCAGTCATGAAATTATTATACACTTGCTGATAATCCTGAGCTGAATCCATATATCTGTTTTGAAGTCCCAACGAAGTTCCGGCTAATTCGGTAGTAGCAAGGCTAAACACGGATGTCGGGGAAATTCTGGAAAGCGCCAAAGCTAAACGCTCTTGCTGCCTTCGTTTATTGATGTACTGCTCATTGATCTTTTCTTCAAATATTTCCGTTTTCTTGGCTCGTTCGTCAGAAAGTTGATTCATGAATTTTGAAAATTCCTGCATGACCTGCTGAGGTTCAGTGCCTTCAGGAACTGAAAAATCTGCCATTTTAGGACGGTCATCAGCAAATAATTGAAATCTATATCTGTTTTTTTCTGATGTGATTTCATCCACATTAGGAACTTCCACCATTCTACCAGAGATTAAAACAGAAGCTCTGGGAGTGATCAATACCGCGAATATCCACACTACCAACCCGATCAGGAATGAAGTAGATGGTTTGTTGGTCATTGCAGAAATCCCGACTGTTAAAGCCAGAAATAATCCGAAATAGGCTAGTCCGGAAAGAAGTATCAATCCCAATCTAAGCCATTCATCTCCGGAAAGGTTGACTCCAAGAACCGGTAATAAGGCACACCCGATCAAAAGTGGAATAATAAGCGCTATGGAAAGTCCCACAAAAGATCCCGCTAGTTTTCCTGCTATGAAAGAAGCTCTGGAAATCGAGTTTGAGAAGCAGAGTTTTAGTGTGCCACTAACTTTCTCTCCGTTGATGGCATCATAAGCAAAGATGATTGCAAACAAAGAAAGGATTACACCAAAAATAAATTCCAAATCCATAAACCTGAAAATAGCAAAGATCGGTTCATCATTGAATCGAGTGTTTTGTGCAGAAAGTTCTCCGCGACCTTTTACCTCAATATCTCTACCGATATCATTTGAAATTCCGGTAACTAAAGCCATTAGTGGCTGAGGGGGCAGCATGATGCTGTGATTTACAGAAATCCATTCAGTATTCGCTGCAATCTGATTATAGTTCTCCTGCTTAGCTGCTTCATACTGGGCTTTTCCTGACAGATAATTTTGTGCTCCCATAAAGAAAGACAAAATGATCAATATCGAACATACCGCAAAACTAATGGTAAAACGGCTGCTTTGCAGGATCTCTTTGAGTTCTTTTATAAATATTAATTTAAACATGGCTCTTAGTTTAGGTCATTTACAAGTACACCGGATGAATCTTGCTCGTCCATATATCCGGCCATATACTCCACATAAAGTTGCTCAAGATTTACACCTTTGAGTTCGGCATGTGTTCTTTGTGCAACCAATTCACCATTATTTAAAATGCCCACATGATCAGATATCTCTTTTGCTCTGAAAATATCGTGAGTGCTCATTAGGATCGCTTTCCCTTCATCTCTAAGCTCACCGATAAGCTTGGTAAATTCTTTCCCGGCTTTGGGATCTAAACCTGAAGTAGGTTCGTCCAAAAGAATAGCAGGAGCATTTTTCAGGATGGCTATTGCGATACCACATTTTTGGCGCATTCCTTTTGAGAAATCTCTCAATTTTTTATCAAATGCTTCAGATTGCAATCCCACTCTTATCAACGCGGTTTCATAGTCGGCTCTCTTGTAATTGTTTTTTCCTCCTAAGCGAACAAAGAAATCCACATTCTGCATAGCGGTAAAATTAGGATAGAGCTGAACATTTTCCGATACAAAAGCGACGTTCTTTTTTGCTTCAAGAGGGTCTAAATTCGAATCAATCCCATTGATAAATGCATTACCGCTCGTAGGTTGAATAAAGTCCAGAAAAATATTTATCGTCGTTGTTTTTCCCGCTCCGTTACCACCCAGCATTGCAAAGATCTCGCCCGGCATTACCTTGATGTTCAGATTATCTAAAGCCTTTACGCCGTCTTCGTAGACCTTCGTGAGACTACGGGCTTCCAGTAAAGGCGCTTGTTTGATTGTCTCGTTCATTGTTTCCATAGATTTAGATTTTTGATTATTTCCTTGATAATTTGATTCCGAAAAACACTAAACCGCCTACCAACCCAATAATGAGGAATAAGATCAGCGAAGTACCCAGAATGCTAGCTTCTGCATTGATCTGTACAGTGAATGTCTTGTCTTCGGCATTTACTGGTTGATTGTCGGATAGTGAAGTCGATCGCAATCTGGTTTCGTATTTCCCGACGCTTACATTTTCAGGTGGAGTTAGCGTAAGTGTTACGGTTTTCTCCTCTCGAATTCCTAGTTCCGAAATAATTATGGGGTCAACCTCTTTTTCCCACTGAAATGGAGCGTCCAATTCAAATTCAATATTATCCAGTCGCCTTGACCCTTCGTTTACAACCGTAAACGTAAAATTGACAGGTTGTCCTTCTTCAGCAGTGTTAAAAAGCTGAGGTGCCTTTATAGACAACTTCCCAACTCCTTTCGGAATCATCTCCAGTTTCACATATCCAACATCCAAAACTTTTACTTCCTCTTCTGTCCAGAACTCACTTCTGCGATTACTTATCTGAACGGCCTTGTCTTGTGGTACTGCCATCACAAAGAAATCTATGGGTTCATCCATAACTACATTTTCAGTAGGTCTGTCGGGCAGTGAAATGTTCAGATTTGTTTGACGGGTATTGTTGCTTTCTGTGAATTTTATCTGACTAATTCTGCCTTGTGCTCCAACTTCACTGAAATACCGAGCTACTGATTGAGGCAGATTCACAACTTCCAATTTATAGGTGTCATCCGTTCCACTGAACAACTCAAGCCCGAGACCGAAAGTGGCATCACTTCCCAGTTCAATTTCTTGAGAAAACCGCTCCGATTGTATCAATACTTTGTTGGCACTCGCGTCTTTTTGTAGAAATACCTTAGGGTTTCTGGATGAACCGTTTCCGTAGATAATGTTCACCGTGGCTTCATCCACATCTTGTAGCAATTCAAACTCGACTGTTGTTGGGCTTCCGGATCTTAATTCAGAAAGCTTGATTTCGTAAGGGCTACTGATAATGGCTCCGTCATCATTTCCCAATGACACATACACATTATGGATTACATCAGGTTGAAGAGAACGAAATAATTCGTCTTCCATATTTACTATCTGAGCAAATTCTGCGGTAGCTCCGGATGTGTTAGCGAGAGTTACCCTAACTTTTTTCTTCCCATTTTCTTCCTGTGACTTTACAGCATTCACGATGCTTACGAATTGTTGCTCAAACAGTAGTACTAATAAAGATTGCTGGTAATTTACTTCTGCATCCAGAAAAGTATTTTTAGCTTGTTCGAAAGCTTCTCGTGAAATGAGATCTTTTTTAAAAAGTTCTTCTGAGCGATTCATTTCGCTAAGCGCACGTTCATACGAGCTTTTTGCTCTTTTCAATCCCAAGAGAGGATAACTGTCATCGCGAGCATTTGGGAATGGAGTTTGTGCCGATGCAACTTCAGGTATTAATAATCCAATCCCTAATACCATCAATAGTAAGTAAAGTAATTTATCCATCGGTTCTGATACTTACATTTCCATTAGCTTTAGGCTTCTTAATCGTGATTTTAATCTCATCATCAGATTTAGAAAACGTAAAAGTAATATCTGCTCCTGTTTCAATTACATCGATCATCATTTTTGCATCTTCAGCATCCTCAGGTTTTTGGTCATTGATCGAAGAAATACTGAAACCTGCTAGATCAAGTTCTTTAAATTCTTCAGGTAGCAACGGTTCCATGACACGTTGAATAATGACTTTTTCATTATTGTCTGAAAGTATTAATCCCAATTCCGGAATAACGGTTGATGGCCCATCGCCCGACATTTCCATACTCATGACCATTCTGTTTCCACCCTCTCCTGGTTTTGGTATATCTCCTTTTGTTTTTCGAAGGATGAATCGGTCATTTCCTCTTCGAACACCAATCTTTACTTCCTCATCCTTAGGAACAGATTCATACAATTCACGAAGTTCAGTGATGGTTTTAGTTCTTTTCCCATTCATCATAATGATTAGATCTCCCTGCTCAAGTTTATCACCGGGTTCACTTGAATTACCTAATCGCACTCTTACTTTAATTTCCCCATCTTCTTCTACGAGCATCGCCTGAAACTCTTGAAGCATCAAGGATGTGGCGGCATCAAAACTCATTGTTCTTCTTTCCTGAGCTTTCGACGGAATAGCTATTAATATCGAAGTGATAATAAATAAAGGTATCAGGCATAGTCTTTTCATAGATATTTCTTTTGTTTGAATTGTTGGGAGGAATATTCGAAACTGAATACTATGTGTTGTTAAGCACTCGCAAAATGTTTGTTAAGGATGTTAAATCGGAGTTAAATCTTTTGGGATGAACTCAAAAGCCCCTAATTTCTGCTATGCAAAAAAAATGGACTATATATAGTTTTCTTGGAATCATGATGGTAGCACTGGTTACTCTGGCAGTGCTCCAATATCATTGGTTGGGAAGTGTGAGCGATGCTGAAAAGAAACGTTTGCAAGAAAATCTAGATGCTTCTACCGAAAATTTTGTTTCAGACTTAAACAGAGATTTAAGCTCTTTAAATCAAGCTTTTAAAATTCAGATAAGTAATAATAATAAAGTTCAAATTGAGGGATTGCTGGAGAAATCTTATTTAAACTGGCTTTCAAATACAGAATATCCTCAGCTGATTGATTCTTTATTTTTTGTACAAGATGTTTATGGGAATGACCCGGTTGTTAATTTATTTGCAACTGATCCTGTGAGACTTACAACAATTGAAAAACCAAAACATCTTGCCCAATGGATTGACAAACAAAATTCAACAAAAAAGCACGCTTCAAGCAGTATTGATCTTTTAAGATCACCTGATTTCGGAGAACCTACCTTAATTGCAGTTCCTGTTCAGTTACTTGATCTGATAACTATTGAGAATGAAAATTCCGGAAAAAATATGCAGGTCAGCCTTAATATTGATCAGGGGGATGATGTGGTTCTTTTACAACTGGATGACAATGTGATCAAAAATCAGATAATTCCCGAAATTGCAAAAACCTATTTTTCTGATTCATATAAAGATCAATATAATCTTAGTATTGTGAAAGAAGAAGCTGATGAAGATAAAATGGAGTCGATCTACTTTACTACATCTGAAGACGATGTAATTCCAAATCCTGACTTTAAGAAAAAACTAAGAAACTTTGATTTTACTAGTGTTTTCGTCATTCAATCAGAAAATAATATTAGTGACATGAATCCGCTTTTTAAAAATCTCGAAGCCTTTCCGGGAAAACTTCAAAGTATCAAAATCGAGAATGAAAGTTCGGCCAAAGGTTTTGCGATGAGCAGTGAGTCATCACAAATGAGATTTCGATCAGCTACAAAAGATTCTGTATTTACAGTAAAAAAAGATACTACTATCAATACCTCTTTTTCTGCAGACTTTACAACAGCAAGCTGGCAATTCTGGTTAAGTTTTAAAGAGGGATCATTAGATTCTTTTGTAAATAAAGCCAAAAATCGAAATCTGATTATCAGCTTCGGCATTTTATTGATCTTAGGATTTTGCGTTGGAATGATCGTTTTATTTTCAAAACGATCACAAGATCTTGCCGAAAAGCAGATGCTTTTTGTTGCAGGAGTTTCTCATGAATTACGAACTCCATTAACAGTTATTCGTTCGGCTGCTGAAAACCTGAATGAAGGAGTAGTACAAACTGAAGAGCGTAAAAAGGAATATGCCCGCCTAATGTTGAAGGAAGGTCGGCGACTCAGTGATATGGTGGATCAGATCATGGAGTTTTCAGGTATTCAGTCCGGAAAAAAAATCTACCAATTTTCTGACTTTGAGATCAAAGATTTTATAGAAGAAGTAAACTCAGAATGCAGAACTCTCCTGGAAGAGCAAGGTATGACTCTGGAATATTCTATCCATGCTTCAACAGGTTCCATCTTTGCAGATCGAGACGCTTTATTTTTAGCCGTCGGGAATTTGATTCAAAACGCCATCAAGTTCAGCAATGGCTCGAAACTGATTTCCTTAAAAGTCGATGATGTTGAATTCCGATCCAAAAATGCTATTCGTTTTCAGATTATTGATCATGGGATTGGAATTCCTGAAGAAGAGCAAAAACAGATATTCGAACCTTTCTTCAGAGGTAAAAAATCAGTAGAAGATCAGGTAAAAGGAAATGGGATTGGTTTAAGTTTAGTACAAAAAGTTGCTAAAGCACATCATGGAGATATTCAACTAAAAAGTAAACAAGATCATGGTTCTATATTTTCATTAATTATTCCTCAAACCGGAAATATTTAACATGCCTAAGATACTTATTATTGAGGATGAACAGGGTCTTGTAATGACTTTACAAGATAGGTTGATAGACGAAAGTTACGAGGTAGACTCAGCCACTGATGGAGAGGACGGATTTCGGAAAGCTAAATCTAATGATTATGATGTGATCATTCTGGATTTGATGTTACCAAAAAAATCCGGACTGGATGTATGCAGAGATCTGCGACAAGCAAAAGTTGAAACTCCCATAATTATGCTCACAGCCAAAGGCCAGGTTATAGATAAAGTGCTTGGATTAAAACTTGGAGCTAACGACTACATGCAAAAACCCTTCGAAATGATGGAGTTATTAGCCCGAATTGAAGTGCAATTGCGAAAGAAAAATTCAGCAAAGAAAACCTCTGACATTGGAATAGTTACTATTGGAGATACAGAGATCAATTTTCAGACTATTGAAATAAAGAAATCAGGTGAAACGATCAGCCTTTCATCTAAAGAATTTCAATTGCTTAAGTTTATGGTAGAAAATGAAGGCGTGATACTTTCCAGAGACCAGTTATTGAACGAAGTTTGGGGGTACGATGCTCTTCCATCTACCAGAACAGTTGATGTGCATGTTGCCTGGCTTCGCCAAAAGCTGGAAGAAGACAGCCGCTATCCTAAGCACATTCTTACCGTTCATGGATTTGGGTATAAGTTTTTAGCTTAGTTAAGCTGGTTTTTTTTCCAAAACAACGCAAATCAATATTCATCATTCGTTCATCTTTGCCGTATATTAGTATTTCATCAAGACTTCTATTTCGATTTATACATGACATACCTTTCTACAGAAAATCTGGGTAAAAAATACGGACTCAAACTTTTGTTTGAAGAACTGACCTTCGGCATCTCAAAAGGAGATAAAACTGCACTTATTGCACAAAACGGAGTTGGTAAATCTACTCTTTTGAAAATTCTTGCCGGTAAAGAAACTCCGGATTCGGGTAAAGTAATGATCCGAAATGGCATCAAAGTGAGTATGCTGGAACAGGAACCTGAACTTGACGACACTATGACTATCAACCAATTCATCGCTCACGGCGACAATGAAATGGTTAAGGTGGTTCAGCAGTATGATAAAGCCGTAGCTGCACAGGCTGAGAATTATAATGAAAAGACTCAGGAAGCTTTCGACAAAGCCTTGGCTAAAATGGACGCTGCAAACGCCTGGGATTATGAACAGCGATTACATCAGATATTAAGTGTACTAAATATTCATGATCTTGGTCAATCCATAAGCTCGCTTTCGGGTGGCCAAAGAAAGCGCGTGGCTTTAGCTTTTGTATTATTAGATGATCCTGACCTTCTTATTCTGGATGAGCCGACCAACCATTTGGATGTAGAAATGATCGAATGGCTAGAAGCATATCTCACCAAAAGCGCGATGACTTTATTAATGGTTACTCACGATAGATATTTTCTTGATCGTGTATGTAATCACATCTTAGAAATTGAAGACGGGCAGCTTTATCATCACAAAGGGAATTACGAATATTTTCTGCAGAAAAAAGCGGAACGGGAAGAAGTTTATGCTACTGAGATCGCCAAAGCCGGCAAGTTGATGAAAAAAGAGCAGGAATGGATGCGCCGCCAGCCCAAAGCTCGTACTACAAAATCGAAATCCAGAATCGATGCTTTTCATCAAACCGAAAAGAAAGCAAAATCAGGAAAAGTTAAACAGGAAGTAAAGCTGGAAGTGGATATGTCTCGCATCGGCGGGCAGGTTCTCGAACTCGTAAAGGTAAGTAAGAGTTTTGATGATCTCGTTATTCTGAAGGATTTCGAATATTCGTTCAACAAAGGAGAGCGAATTGGGATTATTGGAAAAAATGGCGTTGGTAAAAGTACGTTTCTAAAAATCATTACGGGTGAAGAACCCATTGATTCCGGCGAAG
>Ga0189291_100431_pt1 | contig 13069 bp, 8 predicted proteins | sample UW1redminimetaG_FD_130331 | JGI IMG/M metagenome (GOLD analysis project Ga0189291, IMG submission 130331) | Marine microbial communities from the Costa Rica Dome - UW179B-red mini metaG | ecosystem: Environmental > Aquatic > Marine > Oceanic > Photic zone | place: Costa Rica: the Eastern Pacific... | reverse complement strand
TGTCGGCGGCGTATACCCGAGCATTGCCGTCCACTGTTCCGTATGCCATTCCCCTAACGGAGCCTACCGTAAACCAACTCGGTAAAGTCTCCGAAGCACCTGTTCTGGATGTACGTTCCCAAATGGTGTTAAGAGTTTGTGCCTGAATATCTATTGCAAGTGCAAGCATTATGCAAGCCCCTACAAAAGCACTCAGCCAATTTTTGTTTATTAATCGTATCATTATTTCTCCATGTATTTGTTTTTGGATTTTTTTTAAAGCGTTCAGAAATGTACCTGAAGGCTTAGCTTATTTACATCACCTAAGTATTCATATCCGTGATACACATAATTAAACCCAAGCCCTAATGTGCTATCAACTTGGTATTTAATACCGATCCCGGCATTGAATGTCTCTATTCTGTCATCTTGACCAATGTAAGGTATTCCACCTCTTAATTGTACAAGATTGTTCATTAAAGAAATTTCTCCACCAACACTGAAACTCTGAACATTGTTGGAAGGATTATTCCCATCCAACGTTAATGTGGCTCTTATATCTTCCGTATTAAATGCATCCCATGCTAACCCAACTCTTAGCATTAGTGGTAAATCGTATTCTTGGGTTGCCAGATTACAATCAGTCTCAGCATTCCCTTCACTTAACTCATCTAAATCACAACTTTTTATAAGTCCATTGCCTCTTATTTGCATTTTAGTACCTACGTTGGTAACACTTACTCCAAATCTTATCTGATCAAAAGGCGTTTCATATAATGTACCAACATCAAAAGCGATACCTGAGGCAGATGTACTTTCAATTTTCTCGTAAACCAACTTAATCGTGCCTCCGATGGACAAATTTTCGTTCATGTATTGAGAATAGCTTCCTCCTACAGTTAAAGAATATGCACTAAAGGTTCGTCCGGTTTTTCCTTGAGCCAACTCCGTTGTTTCATCAAACTCTCCATAATTCATGGCTAATACATGCACACCGGCTACCCCTTTCTTTGTTGGAATACCAATACCAACATAACTATGAGTTAAGTCAAGATACCAGTCAGTAAATTCAACTAAGACCTGATTCTTGGTAACATCTGCAAGCCCAGCAGGGTTTAAGACCATAGCAGACGGATCATTAACTGTAGCTGTAAATGCAGACATTGCGGATGCTCTTGCACCTACCGGAATTCTAAGAAATTCAGAAGCTGAAGTACCAACTTTCGAAATCTGTGCATAAGTCTCATTAACCCAAGCGGTTAAAAAAAGAATAAATAAGGATAGTAAAAACTTTCTCATGGTATTCATTATTTAATCACCGCAAATTTTCCTGTTTTGTTTCCAATACCTTTCGCTTGCAAATGATATAAGTAGATACCATAAGATATTTCCAGATTATCTTTGGTTAACATATTCCAAATATAGGTACCTCCATTCTCTGCCAATACGTTGCGGTCTGTAACTTCTATTTCTCTAATTAATACTCCCGAGGATGTAAATATTCTTAAGGTAGATGGTACCGGAATACCTGTAAAATGTAATTCCCTGTTTTGCTGCCTGCTTCCTGTAGCTCCTTCTAACTCAAAAATATTGGATACTTTATATGGGTTGGGGATAACAAGTATATCGTCTAGTGCATTTTTTGCTGAATCAGCATCCACTCTTGGAATGTTTTCTGGATCCATTCTAAACTGAAACTTATCATTTCTTGAAAATGGTTTCGTAGTAAATATCCTTAAAGTATCTCCAACTTCGGGATTACGAGTTGAAAGGTTAGCACCATTTAATTGAGCTCTTAATTCGAACCTATATGTAAGTGTATCTTCAAAATCTCTAGTATCTTCGATGAGATAAATGATATCAGAACATTGTCCATTTAACCCTGCTACTGCAGAGTAAACCCCAGCCGGTGGAGATTCGTAATTCGGTGGTGCATTAACACTAGGATCACATCTTATGGGTGAAAATGGAGTATTCTCTCTATTTAGATCCAAAAAAGCATATTCAGTTTCTTCATTTGTATATGTATTAAATATCTTAAAATTAGTAGGCTGAGAAGGAGCATTTATAAATGAACCGGGAGCAATTTCAATTTGACGTTGAGTTGACTGCCCGAAACCAACACTTGATCCAAATGTTAACTCATAATCAGAGACTTTTGATACACTCTGTGTTTCAACAAAATATTGATGAATGAGAGGATTAGTTGTTGAATTCCAGCCTGTTCTTGAACGGTCAATCTCAAAAGTCTCAACATTATTTAAAGAAATAACAAAACCTTCTGTAATCGGATTGCTCCCTCCATTAACATTTCCCGAACGAGCTACTAAAGTATCATTTCCTCCATTACTTACATTAGCTAATGTAAAGTTTAATGTTCTTAGCGTATCCGGATCAGTCCCTCCATCAATTAAGGTATCTTCAAATGTAACTTCATAAAGGTTGTCTTCTCTAAGTTCGAAAGGATCTATAATATCGATACTAACAGAACCACCTGGGGAACCCTGTACTATGGTTGCTTCTGGTTCATCCGGGCTAACATAACCAGCTTGTGATCTTGTTGGACGAACTTGAACTACATTCACTCCAAAAGTAATTGACCCATCCGGTCCTTGGTTAATTTGTATTGGGGATTCGGAGGGTGCAATACCTGCAGGTACATAACCTGCATCATAAGACGTTACTGCGTAATAGTAAGTTTTACCATTTATTATTTCCTCATCATCAACATAAAATCTCTGAATTCCGCTGTCGCTTCCCAAATTAAAATTGACTCCGTTAATTCCTACAGAGTCAAAACCACTAACCCCATTATCAAGATCAAAGATCGCTATCGGTGTGTAGTACAATGCGTTTCCGAAACCATCTGTGATATTTCTGATATCTTCAAAAGATGGATCGGTGGATCTATATACTTTATAGCCTTCAAAATCATTACCATTACCGGTAATTCTATTCAAATATCTGTCAAACGAATCTTCTGCCCCTGAGTTCCAATACAGTGTTACTTTTCCATCTCCGGGAACTGCTTTCAAAATGGGTTGATCCGGTGCTACAGCAAATTGATAATCAGCTGCATACGCTTGTTCTGCCTGAAATAGATTTCTATTTAATTGAGCCCTGTCTTGACTGGCAGTTCCACTTGCAGAGGAAGACGCTGCAGCTGTAATGGCAACAGCAAATCGTTCAGTTTGCCCTTTCCGAAGTGGAAATAACCCTGAAGAAACATAAATATCTTGATCTGTTCCTGGTGTACCTGTTATATCAAATTCTCCGGGTTTAAGGTAATTATTCCACAGCGCTTCATCTATATTAACCTGAAGAACACCGGCGGGGAAAATTTGAGCTCTCGAAACACCTATTAAATCTGTCTCACTTACGTCTGTTTTATCAATATTTGATTCTCCTGGAAAAGATGTTCCTACTCCCGTACTAGGTTTTCCATCACCCTGCCCTTGGCTCGGTGTTTCAGGATCGCCTTGAATTCCGACATCGTCTAAAGATGCCGTCCAATCTTTGTCATTATCGAATGAGTCGCCACGCCCCTCATCAACCATAGGCGCGCTAGTAAAATAATTCTGGAATCGTCCTTCATAAAAATTATTAACAAGATCAGCGAAATCCGCATCTGAAGATATTCTTGCTCTAATACCTTGATTTGGTACAATCAATCCTTGCTGAAGAGTATCTCCAATATCAAAATATAAGTAATTAATAAAGCGAACAGGAATATTTACTGCAACTCCTCCAATAAAAGTAGCTTTTACTAAATGGTTAGGACGGTTTTCATCAATAAGCCCATCAAAATCATTGTCTAAACCATCAACATGTATATCAGCATTTGGGTCGCTTCCAGTGAATATATCTTCAATCACATCAAATGAAGGACCAAAAGGACCATATATAATTCCCTGTGATTTAAATGAATTTCCGTCGTATTCTTCAACTACTCTTTCACCATTATCTTGAATAGTTACTATTTTATCTCCAATATTAATAGTTCTTTCATCAAAATCGGTAATTGTAAATAACGGTATTACAGAATCGCGTAAAGCAGTTCCGCTGTAAAAACCTCCACCTGCTTCTGTAAGTTGAGTATATAGGTTTTGATTATCTGGATTAAATCTATTCGATTCAGTGTCGTACGTATCGCTATCACCATCGTTGTCAATTCCGTCCGATGCATTACCCGGAGTTTCGAGAAAACTAAGTCCCATTTCCCCAATTGGTAATCCATCAAATGCACTTGGAGCATTATTCCGATCAGTATCAGTTAGATATGCTACAGATCTTATAATATCAAACTCAGGTTGGTTTGTTGTAGACCTTGCCGCTACGAAATCAGCGATCCAAAGTCCAAAAGACATCCTTGGATAATCAAAATTGCTGTCATTGGTGATTTCAAAAATATTGAAATGAGTGGAACTTACTAAGATCTGTGACCATGCGAGTATTCTTGTATCCATGATCGTACCTAAACCACCTCTGGAAGGATCTGTTAAATCGGGAGTAAAAGATCCGTTATCTTGATTTCTATCATCTCCGGTTTTATAGTAAAATTCTACATCTGCATTGAACTGATCTCTCCCAAAGAATCCATTCCATGAACCTGCCCAGCCATCACCACCGTCATTAAATTTATCCGGCCATGCATCAGGCCAAGTGTTGCCAAGTGGAGAACCTGGTCCACGATCGCTTCTGGCAATCTCATTAGCATTGTCTCTTTGATATCCAATTATAGGATTTAATGAGTAGTTTAAATCTCCCCTTCCATTAGTTTTAAACTGAGCCGCGTTTACAATTCTAATAGGCGTGTTAGGATCATTCGGATTTGGAACTTCAGTTCCATAATGCACACTCATAAAACGCAAATAAATACGTCCAGTATTCTTAGGAAATTCAAAATCTAATTGACGAGGATCACCCCCATCAATTTTCCCATTATGTCCGTGATTGTAATAGGATGCCCTCAATCGATTAGCATCCATATCAGATTGAGCTCTTAGTTCAAAAGACGATCTTTCTTCGCTTGGCTCATATGTTTGATCTTGCGCTTGTATAAGAAACGGGATTAATCCCACTGTTAATGAGAAAAATAATAATCGTATATGTTTTAAATCTTTGTTCATTATTAGAAAGAAATTGAAAGTCCTAATTGAATTCGTCTTGGTTCTGCATAAAAAGATGGATTTCTGTAAAAACCGGGAGAAGCGTTTGGATCAGGAACTAATGGAGCAATCGCTTCACCTGAAGTTGGATAGATAGCATTTACAATTGCGTTGTCAAGCAGATTATATACATTCAGGAATAATTCCATACTTGTATTATTCGAAAGATTAATAGTTCTGTATGTATTCAAATCAAGTGAAAAGCGCGCCGGCTGTCGTGACGTATTTCTTAGATCACGCTTACTGGCGGATTCGCCAACTTCAATAGGGGTAACTGTACCAACTTGAGGTGTGTATGGAGTTCCACTACTAAATCTGGCAATTAAATTAGCTCCCCAGTCTTTTCCGCTATAAAACATGGAACCATTCACAATATGAGTTCTGTCCCAATCTAAGGGTTGTACTAATTTAGTAGTGGCATTGTCCTGATCTGTTGAATCTATATTTAGTCCATTTTGATTGAGGAAATCAAAAAACTCGGTATTAGGATCTGAATTACTTCCTTCAACCGTACTAAAGGTATAATCCAAACCAAAATTGAATCTTTTACTTACATATTGATTAAAAGCAAAAGTAAGACCTATTGATTTTGAAAAATCTCTGTTAAAATATATTCCGTAAAGCGTACCTTCCCGCCCTGTTACTTGAGGCCTTGTTGAAACGTAATCTCTTGTATCTTTAAAATAACCTGTTACCTCGATGGCAGTACCTTCAAAAATTTCCTGTTTAAGGCCTATTTCATATTGAGTTGAACGTTCCGGCTTCAAATCAGGATTGCCATATACTCCCAGATTCCCTTCTTTTTCCCCTATAAATACCCTGCTGTTAGTGTACATAAAGCTGTACGATGGAATTTGAAAGAAGTACCCATACGAGAAATAAATTACTCCTCTATCATTAATTGGATAAGCAACTCCAATTCTGGGACTCAGCTGAGTTTTTATTTTTGTGTCTTCATACCAGTACTCAGCACGTTCGGCAACTGTTATATCAGGTTCGCCGTCATCTTGCTGCCCATTGTTGTTCTGATCTCTATACTGATTTTCAGGCTTGGTAGGCTGCGTAATATCAGGTTCTTCAAGATCAGCCACTACTCTGGAATTAGGATCAAAATAATCAAATCTCAGTCCTACATTTATGATTAAATTATCGAATTCAATTTTATCCTGAATGTAAGCACTGATATTTCTTGGTCGTTCTTTATAAACCTGAAAAAATTCTGAGTTTTTTTCAGGATAACCCAATTTAACAAAAGGTTTAATTTCTTCCGGAGTACCCGGTGCAAATGTTACCGTACTGTTCCGAAATGATTGAAGTGAAATGTTTTCAAAACTTACTTCATCTAATTGCAGATTAACACCGGCTTTCACAAAATGGTTTTGATTAAGTTGACTGGATATTTCTGCTTTGGCAATTACAGTATTCGTATATCTCGAAAATCTATTATTGCTTAACGATAAAAAATTAAACTGATCTTGTCCAGAAACTGGACTTTCTCCTAAATTATTGCTGTAAAAACGAGTTACCCTTTCAAAATCTACATATCTGGGATCCCAAGGATCGTCATAAGCGTAATTCTTCTGCTGGTTAAATCTGTTTGCTAAGTTAAAGGTCATGAAAGTTTTGGAGGAGGGAGTAAAAGTAGACTTCAAGTTAATAGAATAGTTATTTCTATAATTTGTGTTCTCCCCTAAAGCTACCAATTTATTTGAGTGATTATAACCTCCACCTTCTTCATAACCAACAGAACCTATTAGATTAAACTTCAGCCTACTTGAAAGCCTCCATTCTAAATTACCTTGTAAACTTGTACTTTCGTAAGCATTCATATTAACTAAAGAACTGTCCCGAGACCCATTATCTGTTAATATTATCTGCTGGTCGCCGGGAGCACCAACAGTATCTACCGAATACCAAGATTTACTAAAATCGACTCTTTCATTATAAATAGTTCTATATGCTTCAAAATCTGTATTAATATCCAGAGTGTCTCGAAATTGACCATGAGGAGAAAAAGCATTTCTTCCAGTAAGATGACCTTTGTTTTCAAATCGTCTTGCAGTTGCAAAGAAAGTAAGTTTATCCTGAATAATCGGTCCTGATACAGATGCTGAAAGGTTGTACATCCGGTTTGGGTTAACAGAATTAAAACTAGTACCTATTCCATCGTAAATACTACTTTGATTTGTAGCCAAATAACCTCCAGTCCAGGCATTTACACTTGCATCAAACTTATTCCCACCAGATTTTGTAACTACATTTACAATTCCTGAAAGCGCTTGTCCATGCTCCGCATTAAAAGAGCCTGAAATAACTTGCAATTCCTGTATCGATTCATTTTCAATTCTTACTCCGTTTGATCGGTCATAATCATCTGTAACTCTGATTCCATCAACTACATAAGAAACTTCTGAAGTTCTACCCCCACGGATATGTATTCCGCCACCATCGTCAATATTCACACCTGCTTGTAATCCAATTATATCTGAAACTTCCTGAACCGGTAGTTTCTTTATTTCTTCGCTACTTACTCGTGATTCTGAGCTGGTTACATCCTTTAATACCGGTTGTCTTTTCGCCACAACAACAATCTCTTCTCCTTCAAAAGATTCAGGCTCTAACAAAAAATCTTGTTCGGTTGTCAAATCTGTTCTTACGATCAGTTCCTGAACTGCTAAGGTAGCGTATCCAATATATCTTGCTTCCATAGTATACGTTCCGGGGGCAACATTAAGCATTAAAAAGTTACCATCAATATCAGCAACAGCACCTTTTGTTGAACCCTTTATACCTACCGTTGCACCAATTAAGGGCTCCTTTGTTTGAGCATCCAGTATCTTCCCGGTTATTTTACCTGATTGAGCTTCTAAATCTACACTCGAAAGCAAAAAAACAATTATAAATGGTAGTAGCTTTTTAATGTTCATACACTGCTTCAAATTTGTATAGTAAATTGATTTAATTTTTCGATATCGATAAGAGCGTTATGCTCATCTTTTACATCTTCAATTGTTGAGGCTTTTAAAAGCTCTAACTTTTTCTTCGTTAAAAATTTATCCACAGATTCTCTAGCTTCTTCAAAACTTAAAGATCGTGCTTCATCTCTTTCATTCATTTTATATACGGTATATTCATTTCCCATATAGTTAATTGGTTTAGATAACTCACCAATTTTAATTTTAGCAATATCAGGACCATTAGATCCGTATTTATGCAATGTCTCAAAACCAAGCTCTCCATCTGTCATTAAATCTTCATTAAGGATTGTATATTCTCTTACCAATTCAATAAAGTCATATCCCAAAGCAAATTTTTCTACTACTTCTCGTGCTTTGGATTCTGAATCAACAACAATTCTGGAGAGATTAACCTGAAGAGGCTTATAGAAAAGCTCCTTATTTTCAATATAAGTTTGCTTTAATTCCGCATCTGTATTTTCTATCGTTTCTTTAAGAAACTCGGTAGCTTTACCCGCTAGAAAGATCAAATAGGTTTCCTGAATCGACTCCTGAACTAGTGGCTGCTTATGGATTCCTGCTTTTATAGCACCTTTTAAGAGATATGATCTAAGTGCAGTTCCTTTTACAAATGCTCTAAACCCTTCTTTGCCTTCTATATCATTAATCTGAGAAAGCGGAGTGAAACGATATTCATCAGCAAAATCATTAAGACTAAATTCAAAATTATTATTTGAAGCCAGATTATTATCTCTTGAGAGATTCGTAAGAAATTCCGGACTTTTTGAGATTGCTTCCGAATAATTTTCATTCATATAGTTCCAAAGCCAATCAAAAGCTTCTTCATTTATATTTAGTTCTTTAGCAAAATCATATAAATGTTGTCTGGTCTTTAATTCTCGCTTTTTATTATATACGTAGGATTCTATTTGATCCTTCTTGTTAGCGAACTCCGTTTTCGTTAAAATTGGTTTGGTGAAACGGTCAGTTAACTTAATAATGCTAAAACCCTGAGCCGTAGGAACGGGATCTGAAATTTCACCTACTCTCATTTCAAAAGCAGCTTCTTCAAAAGCAATATCCATTTCGTCGGTGGTAAATCTTCCAATGTCACCACCGTTGTTTGCAAGATATGCCGTTTGGAATACTTCTTTAGCCAAATTCTCAAATGATTCACCATTTTTGATTCTCTGAGAAAGGTTTTTTGCGGATTTCAGATCCGGAGCATAAAGATGAGATGCTTTCAGAGTAGTATTAAATCGAATAAAATACTCAGTAAGTTCCTGATCATTAACCTGAATATCACTTAGTATGATCTGATCAAGAAATTCATCATTGAGAACTTTTCGCCTTATTTCTTCCTTTTTCTGTACTGCCTCTTCGGTTTTGTCTAGCTCTAAATCTTCGGCATAGGTTGCAAGTACATAATTATTGAATTTTGCATTCAGTATAGTAAGTTTGGTAGAGTTACTTGGTCGTATAGCCCTTCCTGTTCTATAGTAATACTCTTTAAAAGCATTTTCGAAATGCACCTGATCAATAGAATAGTCTTTAATTTGCGCAAGCACATTCTCATCTGTTTTCTTGGTACAGGAAACAAAACCTGTAATCAGAAAAAGCAAACCAGTAAGTAAAAGTTTTCTACTAAACATTGATAGCTAAACGGAGTTTATCAAACTGAAATCAAGTATAATGAAAGCGCTTACATTTTTCAACAAGAATTTCATTTTTTCTTGATAAAAATCTAATCAAACGATGATATTTAGTTATTGTTTGAAAGCGCTTACTTAACTATATCTCTTGAAAACAACGTCATATTTACTTTAAAGAAGGCTTTTCAAAGTTTAATAATCTTACAAAAAAGAAAAAATACTTTTTGAAAAAAAAACACCCTCATGGAAAGGCTTCCACGAGGGCGATTTTAGTTGGAAATTAAAAATCTTTCTTAGTTCTTGTAATTTTTGATGATATAGTCATTCAATAAACTTCTGAATTCTTCTCCGATCTTATCCCCCTTCAGGGTTTTGAAATGCTCCCCGTCCACATAAACCGGGGCTTTAGGTTCTTCGAAAGTTCCCGGTAAAGATATCCCAATATTTGCAGCGCGCGATTCTCCGGGACCATTTACTACACAACCCATTACAGCAACATCCATTTCTTCTACTCCGGGATAAACTTCTCTCCAAACAGGCATTGATTCCACAATATAATCCTGAATTTCTTCAGCTAACTCCTGGAAGTATGTACTTTTAGTTCTTCCACAACCCGGACAGGAAGTAACTTGAGGAATAAAACTCCGGATTCCCAATGATTGAAGTACCTGTTGAGCAACCTGAACTTCGAGAGCACGATCAGCTCCTGGCTGAGGTGTAAGTGAAACCCGAATGGTATCTCCTATTCCTCGTTGTAATATTACTGAAAGCGCCGTTGAACTGGCAACCATTCCTTTCATACCCATTCCTGCTTCAGTAAGTCAAACATGCAATGGATATTCAACTACTTTAGCCAAACGTGTGTAAACTTCTATTACATCTTGTACTCCGCTCATTTTGCAGCTGATGATAATCTTATCAGAAGCCAATCCAACTTCTTCTGCTAATTTTGAAGATCGTTTGGCACTTTCTACCATCGTGTCTAACATCACTTCTTTTGCAGATTTAGGAACTGCTAAATTATTGTTAGCATCCATTTTTTGAGCTAATAACTGCTGATCCAAAGAACCCCAATTCACTCCAATACGAACCGGTTTATCATATTTGATAGCTTGCTCTACAATCGTGGTAAAATTTTCATCTCTTGCTTTAGTTCCGGTATTTCCTGGATTGATTCGGAACTTAGCTAACGACTCCGCCATGTCAGGATATTTTGTCAAAAGCACATGACCGTTATAATGGAAATCCCCAACTATAGGAACAGGAACTCCTCGATTCATCAGCTTTTCTTTTATATGAGGAACCGCTTTAGCTGCGGCGTCATTATTCACTGTAATACGAACTAACTCTGATCCCGACTGATGAAGATGATCTATCTGTTCAACCGTTTCATCAATATCGGCTGTATCGGTATTGGTCATCGATTGAATTACGATCGGAGCTCCGCCACCAACAGGAACATCTCCAACCATTACTTGTATTGACTTTCTTCTTTCTATAGAAGCCATTTATACCCTAATTTTTCTTACTTAATTCAAATAATTTCTGTTTCTCTTCCTTGGTTAAAGCATCATATCCGCTTTTTGAAATCTTCTCGAGGATTTCATCCAACTCAGATTGATCTACTTCTTCCACAATTTCAACATCTTTCACAATGCTCATATTCTTATTTTTCGACTTTGTTGAAGGAGCGGGTTTCAGACGACCAAAAAGATACTCAAAATATCGTATTACTTTGCTGAGATCTGTTCCGTTTTGGTGTGCTTTAATCAGTAAATACCCACCTAACGCACCGCCCAAATGTACTAATCTAGCAACATTGTCTTCACTTCCCAGGAACAATACATCAATGGCTATCCATCCTACTACAAAAAACCGAGCTTCTATGGGTGGTAACAGAAAAAGCATGATTGGTGTTCTGGGGAATAGCACAGCGAAAGCTACCAAAATACCTGTAACAGCTCCGGAAGCACCAATCACTAGTGCCCCACCAAATATTTGAGCTAATCCTGCATCTAATAAAGCCCCAAGTATGGTCGCTCCCAGATAAACTATTGTAAAAGATCTTGGCCCAATAGTTTCCTCAACAGTTCTTCCCATCCACCAAAGCCAAAGCATATTAAATAGAAAGTGAAGAAACCCGGCATGTAAAAAAGAATAGGTAATCAAACGCCAGGGCTGAGTAAAAACTGTAGGGAAAGATGGATCAAAACCAAGATTAGGAATCAACCAACTGTTTAAAGCTGAGCCTCCCAATGTTTGAATTACAAAAAATGCGGCGTTAATTGCAATAATCGTACGGATAGCAATAGGCATTCTCATGAAGCCACGCTTAAAAGTACTACCGAATGAATCGTATGATTGATTTCTCATCTTTTTTTAACTCAATTGCTATGCGTATTCTGATGGTTTCTTTAAACCCCAAAATTTAATCAAAATAAAGCCAACAAGTAATCCTCCCAAATGGGCGAAATGAGCTACTCCGCTATCAACTCTTGTTAGTCCATTAAATAATTCAAGAGCTCCGTAAAACCCTACAAAATATTTTGCCTTGATTGGGATGGGTGGAAAAAGAAGCATTATTTTTCGATCTGGGTACATCATCCCAAAACCTAACAAAATCCCAAAAACAGCTCCGGAAGCTCCGATCGTAGACCCACTGCTTACAAATAGTTGAATAATTCCTGCACCAATGCCCGTTAAAAAATAGTACATCAAAAATCGTTTGGTACCCCAAAGTTGTTCTAACGCCTGACCAAATATCCAGAGTGCAAACAAGTTGAAAAAGATATGATAAAGATCGGCATGCAGAAACATATAAGTAACCAATTGCCAAGGCAAAAACCCATTCCCAAACGGTTGTAAAACTAAAAAAGGAGCTAATGCTGAACCAAGTGGAGTCCAACCAGATCCAAAAATATTAATGGTTGCTAAAAATAAAATCCCGTTCCAGATCAAAAGGTATTTAATTGCCGGAGGGAAAAATGAAAATTGTGTGTTTGGTGAAAACTGATTCAAAAGAAACCTTATCGCTGATTTTTACTTCTATTCTGATTTTGTTTGATACGCCAATATACGTTTATACCACTTAAAGTTACGCCAGGAATTCCTTGTCCCGGATACGTTGTATCGCCCACAAGATATAATCCTGAGAATGGCGTCTGGTTTGGTGTCCATTTTAGCAAGCTGCGTGCCATGCTTTGTGGAATTCCTCCCACTCTGCCTTTTTTGCGGTACACCCAATTTTGCCATGTGATCGGTGTTGCTGTGTGTATTGTCAGTATCTCTGCATTTGAAAAACCCGGAAGTTTCT
>Ga0189291_100429_pt1 | contig 13113 bp, 9 predicted proteins | sample UW1redminimetaG_FD_130331 | JGI IMG/M metagenome (GOLD analysis project Ga0189291, IMG submission 130331) | Marine microbial communities from the Costa Rica Dome - UW179B-red mini metaG | ecosystem: Environmental > Aquatic > Marine > Oceanic > Photic zone | place: Costa Rica: the Eastern Pacific... | reverse complement strand
CCGTCAATCACGGATCCGCCACCAACTGCCAGAATAAAGTCTATATCTTTTGTTTTGATGATTTCTAAAGCTTCAAGTAATACTGAATACTCAGGATTTGCAGGTACTCCACCAAATTCTGTGACGTCATAATCTTGCAATGCTTCTGATACCTGATCATAGATTCCGTTCTTTTTAATACTTCCGCCTCCGTATACCATAAGTATTTTTGAGCCTTCAGTAATTTCAGAAGAAAGTTTGGAGATCTGATTTTTTCCGAAGATAATTTTTGTTGGATTTTGGTATTCGAAGTTCAGCATATAAATAAAATTATTGAATTAAAATTCTTAAAGTTGTTGAAGCGGAAATCAGTTTTTGGGATACCAATCTTTTAATACTACATCTACTTCCGGATTTCCTACAGAAAGTAGTTCTTTAAATCTTTGAATATCTTGTCCACGGTGATGGTAGGGATACATTACTACTGGCGAGAATTCGATAACTGCACTGGTAGCCTGATAAATATCCATCGTATAGGGCAAATTCATACAAACAAAAGCGATATCAATGTTTTCAAGATTTCTCATTTCGGGAATATCCTCAGTATCGCCGGATAGATAGACTTTTTTATCACCGAATTGTATGATATAACCATTTCCACGGCCTTTTTTATGTCGGGACGATTCATCATCGGGTAGGTTATACATTGCCACTCCAGTTATTTTCATTCCCATTTGAGTGGTTGATTCTTGATTACCAATCACAACGAGTTGCTCTTTCATGGATTCATCCATACGGTCAGCAACAGCTTGGGGGACAACAAAAGTAGTGTTTTGGGTATCTAAGCCAGAAATGGTTTCTGGATTAAGATGATCACCATGTATATCTGTGATTAGTATAATATCAGGCGAATTAAATTCTGAAAATTTATCAGCTCCACCATATGGATCTACAAAAACTGTCTTCCCATCAAAATTGAAAGCAACCGTTCCATGATTAATTGGGTGAACACTCAAATCACCTTTATTTGTTTTATAAATGTCCGCAGAGTTGGTGAGTTGTGCAGAGATAGATACCGAGAAAAATGTAAATGCTGCTAAGAATGAGATAAATTTCATAGTAATAATTTTTGTTTGTTAGTGAAATAACAATGGCGGTGTAATATTAATTCAGATCATAGAAAAACTTATGGATATTTTCAGCTTCCACAATACGAGTTTGTAAAAGCTTTAATTTTGTCTTTTACAGCACTAATGATTAATCTACATACTTTAAAAGAAGCCATTCAAAAGAAAATTAAATTAAGTATGCCGTTGGCGAATAAGACAAATATTTTTATTGTACTGATATTTTCAACACTACTTTTCAGTGCCTGTTCATCTACTCAAAACACAACCAATAGTAATTCTGAACCCGTTTCTGAAGAAGAGAATAATAAACCCACCAAAGAAGAACTCGAAGAACTGTATTGGGCAGAAATTAAACGCTCTAAAATGAATTTTACAGATGCAGATGTGAAATTTATGACCGGTATGATTGGTCACCACGCTCAAGCGTTAATAATGTCCCGTTTAGCACCTGAAAATGGAGCAAGTCCTCAGGTGCAAACATTAGCTGCTCGAATTATTAATGCACAGAAGGATGAAATCGCTTCTATGCAAACGTGGTTAAGAGACCGAGACCAACCGGTGCCGGAAGTACACATAGATGGATTAAATTTGATGATTCATGGGATTGGAATGGATCATTCGAATCATATGAATATGGCAGGAATGTTGAGTCAGGAACAACTAGTAGAATTAAGTGAAGCTAGAGGAACTGAATTCGATCGCTTGTTTTTAACGTATATGATTCAGCATCATCAGGGAGCAGTATCTATGGTTAAAACTCTAATAAGTACAGATGGAGCTGCACAAGACGAACAAGCATTCAGGCTATCAACGGATATAAATGTAGACCAAATTACCGAAATTGAACGAATGAAATTAATGCTAAGCCAATTACCGACAGGCTCTTAAGAAAATTGAATTACTAACTATCAGAAAAATAAAGCAGAATAATTATGAAAATAAAATCTACTACAACACAAAAATTGCTAAAATATCTTTCGATGTTTGCAATAGCTGTAACCGTATTAGTTGCTTATGCATGTTCTTCCTCATCCGCTGTGATGGAAGATGTATCATATTCAACACCAACAGTTTCACCATTAACCAATGTCAATAATCCGTCTCCTGATCCACGTGTAGGATTAAATGCAGGATTATTTGATGCTGAAGAAGCGCTTTGGAACTTAAATAAATTATCAAGTACTCCTCCCCCAAAAGATTTTTTAGGAGTTACAAACTCTGATTTGGCTTTCAAAGGAAAGTATGCCATTCAAGGAAACTATAATGGTGTTTTAGTTTGGGACATTTCTGATCCTGCTAATCCGGTACTGGTCAAAGAATATTTATGCCCTGCTTCACAAAGTGATGTTTCTGTTTATGGAGATATAATGTTCGTTTCAGGTGAAGGGCTAAGTGGCCGTTTGGATTGTGGTACTGAAGGCGTCAAGCAAGCTGTTAGTGATGAGCGACTTCGAGGTATCAGAATTTTTGATATTAGTAATATTGAAGAGCCAAAGTATATAGCAAATGTTCAAACTTGCAGAGGCTCACATACACATTCAGTTCTTAAAGATCCTAACGATGACGAAAACGTTTATGTATACGTATCAGGGTCTGCTTCTGTTCGTCCTGAAGGTGAATTGCCGGGTTGTTCCGATGTTTCACCTGAGGAAGACCCTAATTCTGCTTTATTCAGAATTGAAGTAATAAAGGTACCACTTGCAAATCCTGAAGCAGCTGCAATTGTAAGTTCTCCGAGAATTTTTGAGAATCTTGAAGAACCGCCAACTCATGGAATGTCTCCTGCTGACGCAATTGAGATCGAAAAAGCTCGAGCTTCAGGTGCATTTATTATCGAATTTAATGGACAAGAAACTGTAGTTCCTGATCAGTTTGTTACACAATTAATGTCAAATGCATTGGGAGTAAAAGGAAAGCCTACAGCTGCCGACAGTGCAGCATTGCGCGAAAGGCTACCAGCTATTGTAGCACAAATGTTTGGTGGCGGTGGCGATGATGAAGAAGGTCGGGGTGGACCAACTCAATGTCATGATATCACCTTATTTCCTGAAATTGGTTTAGCAGGTGGTGCTTGTGAAGGATACGGACTTCTTTTAGATATCTCTGATCCTGTGAATCCCACTCGTATTGATGCTGTAGCTGATTCTAATTTTTCATATTGGCATTCAGCAACTTTTAGCAACGATGGTAAAAAAGTATTGTTTACTGACGAATGGGGTGGTGGTGGACAACCAAAATGCCGCGAAGCAGATCCAATGGAATGGGGAGCAAATGCAATCTTCACCATCGAAAATGGTAAAATGGAATTCCAGGAATATTATAAACTACCTGCGCCACAAACTTCTCAGGAAAATTGTGTGGCTCATAACGGATCAATGATTCCGGTTCCCGGACGTGAAATTATGGTTCAGTCTTGGTATCAAGGTGGAATTTCTGTATTCGATTGGACGAACCCGAACAATCCGGTTGAGATCGCTTTTCATGATCGCGGACCTGTAGCTGCAGATAGAATGGGTAACGGTGGAAGTTGGTCAGTATATTGGTATAACGGAGCTATTGTAAGTTCTGAGATTGCTCGTGGGCTCGATATCTTTGAACTAGAAGCCAATCCATATATAACTCAGAACGAGATTGATGCTGCAAATTCAGTGAAACTTGATTACCTGAATGCTCAAGGTCAACCAAAGTTCGTTTGGCCAAAGACATTTGCTCTTTCGAAAGCATACGTTGATCAACTTGCAAGAGATAAAGAGTTGAATAACACAGGACTTGATATAGCAAGGCAAGGGTTGGCGAATGCTGAAAAGGCTTCTCCAAAAATGAGAAAGAAAATTCTTACTGATCTTGCTGATAAAGTAGAAGGAATGGCTTCTGCTTCAGGAAACAGCGATAAAGTTAAGATGCTTGCTGAATCTATTCGTGGACTGGGTTCAAATCCTTAAGCGATAGCATTTATAATTAGTTATTTTAAACCCTGATGTGGAATCAAATCTGCATCAGGGTTTTTTATTTAGAAAGGTTAAATTCATTCATGCAAAAAGAATTACAGCTTCGCGTTATTCCGGAAGTAGCTGGGGAAGAAGATCAATTAAGAGCTTACATCTCTAAAACAACGGAAATTGAAGCAAGAGATATCAATCATATTGAAATTCTGAAACGTTCTATTGATGCTCGCCAAAAGCAGGTTAAGATCAATTTAAAAGTACGAGTTTTTATAGGAGAGGCATTTGAGGAAGATGAAGTAACTCCTCCGAAGTTTGAAAATGTAAGCAACAAAGAAGTTGTAATTATTATTGGAGCTGGTCCAGCGGGATTATTTGCAGCACTGAAATGTGTTGAGTTGGGTATGAAGCCAATTGTTCTGGATCGCGGAAAAGATGTGAAGTCCAGAATTAAGGATCTTAAAAACATCAATGTAAACCATATTGTAAATCCGGATTCCAATTATTGCTTTGGAGAAGGAGGAGCCGGTACCTATTCAGATGGAAAACTTTACACTCGCTCCAAAAAAAGAGGAGATGTAAATCAGATTTTAGAATTACTGGTTTCGTTCGGAGCAAAAAAGGACATTTTGATAGATGCTCATCCACATATTGGAACCAACAAGCTTCCGAAGATCATTGCTAAGATTAGAGAGTTTATTTTAGAGCATGGTGGTGAGATTCATTTTAATGCTCGTGTTATCGATCTTTTGTTGGATGAAGATCAGATAACGGGTGTAAAAACACAGGAAGGGAAGGTGTTTAATTGTAATCACGTGATTCTGGCAACAGGACATTCTGCCCGGGATATTTTTGAACTCTTGTATAATAAAGAAATCGAAATTGAGGCAAAGCCCATCGCTATCGGAGTTCGGGTAGAACACCCACAATCACTTATTGATTCTATTCAGTACAATTGCGATGAACGAGGAGAGTATTTACCTCCGGCGCCTTATAAAGTTGTGAAGCAAATCAACGATCGTGGTGTGTATTCCTTTTGTATGTGTCCGGGTGGAGTTGTGGCTGCTTGTGCAACAAAACCCGGAGAAGTAGTCACCAACGGCTGGTCGGGTTCTCAGAGATCACGTCCAACGGCAAATTCCGGAATTGTTGTTGAATTAGGAATGGAAGATTTCAAAGAATTTGAAGAACACGGTCCGCTGAAAGTGATGGAATTTCAAAAGTCTATCGAACAAAAAGCTTGGGAAGTGGCAGGGAAAACACAGAAAGTGCCTGCTCAACGATTAGTAGATTTTGCAAAAGGAGTTAAATCAAAAGATCTCCCTGATACTTCTTACTCACCCGGTTTGACCTCCGTAAATTTAGAGGAAGTATTTCCTGATTTTATGATAAAAGCGCTTCAGAAAGGGTTTTTAGAAATGGGAAAAACGATGAAAGGATTTCTAACCAACGAGGCAGTTGTTCATGCACCTGAATCCAGAACTTCGAGTCCGGTCAGAATTCCCAGAGATCGTAAAACATTGGAACATATCAGAATAAAAGGTTTATTTCCCTGTGGTGAGGGAGCAGGATACGCCGGTGGAATTGTATCGGCAGCGATTGATGGGAGGAAGTGTGCGGCTGCTATCGCTGAATTAAGAATGGATTCAATTAAGAATTAAGAATTGTTCAATTAGAAAAAGGGAATATGAAATACGGATTATCAGGAAGTTTTACAGCGATTGAAGGAAAAGGGGATGAACTCGCCGCAATATTAAGCGAAGCCGCAAATTTAATGAAAACAGCGAAAGGTTGTTTGATCTATGTAGTGGGGCAGCAATCGGATAACAAAGATGTTATTCATGTGTTTGAAGTTTGGGACTCAAAAGAAGATCATGATAATTCGTTAAGCATTGAAGGTGTTCGGGAACTGATCTGGAAGGCAATGCCGCTGATTGAAGGTAAACCGAGTGGAGTGGAAATAGATATAGCTGGTGGGTAGGGAATAGAAATTAAGGAAAGATGAAAGAAGAATACGAGAATTTTAAAAATTCAATTAAGAAAAAACACAGTATTCGAAATACCCCACAGTTTGAAGAGGGTTTTGATCTAGGAGTAAAAAAATCACTCTTTATGCCAATGTCCAAAAGAGTAATTGAGATATTAGAATGGGATTTCTTGATAGAGGATGAAAACACAATACATGCTTTGGTCAAAAATGAATGGGGAAGTAAGCAAAGAGTTAATATCTCATATAAAAGTTATCAACAAAAGCACGTAAAAAGTGAAAGTTCAGGAAATGAAATTTGGGATGCTGGTAAAAATTCAAAGAATGTAAAGTTATTTATTCACGTTTTGCAGCAAGAACTGAATAAACTAAATGAAATCGAAAAAGAGAAAATTGAAAAAGAATATAAGCAGTGGGCTGATTGGGATGACTACGAAATACCAACTGAACTACCCAAACCAAAATTAAGAAAAACACAAAAATGGATTCTCTATTTAGGCTCTATAGTTTCGATTATTTTTTTGGGAATTATTGCAGGGTATTTGGACCTAAAGAAGATAAACATTCCAATAATAACGGAAGCGATAATGGCAAGTATATTTTGGTTTATAGTGACAAGACTGTCAAAACTCGGAAATTTTACTGATGTTCAAAAGCTTAATTATATTTCATTCACTTCGTTAGCTCTATTTATTTTGATAAGAGAAACAAGTTTCTATTTATTGATTAAATATCCTTGGGTAAGTTTCACAGGGTTTTTTGAATTTGAATTGAAATATTATGCACCTTTGTATAATGCTTTTCCATCTATAGAAATAATCCTTTACTTAATGATTTATCTGGTAGTAGTTTTACAGTTTGTAATTATTTTTTGGTTAACACTAATCGGATATATTTCGGTTCTAAAAGCAGAAAGAATCCCACTAGAGGTGATGGAGTTTGTAAGTTATTTAATGATTAAAAATAAAACTGAAAAGCAAATTAGATACGAGTTATCAAAATATGGTTGGGATTCCGAAAAAGATCAGAATGTAGTATTTGACTCACTAGGTGGAATAAAGCAAATTCAAGAGCTTTCTAAAATTTAAAATGATTTAGTATGAGTATAGAAAAAGCAACATTATCAGATTTGGAAGAACTCAATGAATTGTTTGATGGGTACAGAGTTTTTTATGAGAAGAAATCAGATAAGAAAACAAGCAGAGAATTTCTTAAAGAACGGATAGAACAAAATGAGTCCGTTATTTATATTTCCAGAGATGTTGAGGGAGTAGCTACAGGGTTTGTACAACTTTATCCATTGTTTTCATCCACAAGAATGAAACGGTTTTGGTTATTGAACGATCTGTATGTCGACTCAAGCTTTCGGGGTCAAGGATTTTCCAAGGCTCTTATTGAAAAATCTAAAGAACTTTGTCGTGAAACTGATGCTTGTGGCATGATGCTGGAAACAGCTAAAGACAATCATGTTGGTAACCAGCTTTATCCAACTACCGGATGGACTTTGGATGAAGATCATAACTTCTATTCATGGGATGTTGAGTAGCTTTTCTCAGACATGAATTAGCAATTTTTTTAAAGTCACTCTCAAAAAAGCGCTTTTTTGAGGAATTTTTTTTCCCACTCTTCTCAATTCTCCTTAATTTTTTTAAATAATTTTGGAGTTTAAAATTTAAAAAAATCACTCTCTGTTTTCATGAATGCTACTTTTTTAGTCTAGTCAGTAATAGCTCATCTTATTGATATTAGAATTTCAAAGCGCCATTGCAATAATTATTTCTTTCCCATTAATTGGTGCATCAAAAATTGGTCAACCAATTATTGGTTTACAAAAAGTTTAAATTATGTAAGGAGTAAATATGAAAACTAGAGTTACTATAATGGGAATGTTTGTGGCAATTATGCTCATTCCAGCTCTTAGTACTACATCTATTGCACAAGTTGCAATAATGAATCCTGCTTTTGAAGATTCTACGGATAGAGATGCAAACAGAGAATCATGGAGAAACAAAGCTTTGGAAGCGGATGCTGATACGGTAATCGGTGATGGATCTTGGGTACTTCAGATGTCCACAACAAATAATACAGATGGTGGTCAGTATAGCGGGAAGTTGCCAACCGGAACTTCTGAAACAAGTAACAGAAGGTGGTTATACCAGGAAGTTACTGTTGAAGCAAATACAGATTATGAGATAAGCTGGTTTATGAAACAATCAGCAGGGAACACACTAACTGTAGCGATTTACGATACGGTCTTTAATACTGTCTCTGTAATTGGAGATAGCCAATATATTCTAAAAACTCAGGATTACAATGATGGAAGCGGAAGTAATACCGGTTCTTTTATAGAACAAAGTATCGCTTTCAATTCCGGTGATAATACTGAAATTGTGTTGTTCATTAGTAACGATTGGGAAAACGGATCAAGTTCAGCAAACGTAGATGATTTTTCAATTAAAGAAGTAGTTTCTACGCCCCCACCGCCTTCAATTGGCGTAATAATAAATCCTTCTTTTGAAGATTCGACTGACAGAGATGCAAATAGAGAATCTTGGAGAAATAAAGCTCTTGAAGCGGATGCTGACACGGTAATTGGTGATGGTTCATGGGTGCTTCAGATGTCAACATCGAATAACACCCCAGAAGGTCAGTTTAGTGGTAAATTACCAACCGGAACTTCAGAAACAAGTAATAGAAGATGGATGTATCAGTCAATTGCTGTTAAGGTAAATACAGATTATGAAATAAGCTGGTTCATGAAACAGTCGGCAGGAAATACATTAAATGTAGCAATTTACGATACAGTTTTTAGTACCGTTTCTGTTATTGGAGATAGTCAATATATAATTGAATCTCAGGAGTACAATGATGCAAGTGGAAGTAATACGGGTTCATATGTAGAGCAAAGTATTGCTTTTAATTCGGGTGATAATACTGTAATTGTACTGTTCATCAGTAACGATTGGGAAAATGGATCAAGTTCAGTAAATGTAGATGATTTCTCAATGAAGGAAGCGCTTCCTGAACCTCCGGCTCCTGGTATTATTCTTAATCCTGCTTTTGAAGATTCGACTGTCAGAGATGCAAACAGAGAAGTATGGAGAAACAAAGCTTTGGAAGCGGATGCTGATACGGTAATTGGTGATGGATCATGGGTACTTCAGATGTCCACAACAAATAATACAGATGGTGGTCAGTATAGTGGGAAGTTGCCAACCGGAACTTCAGAAACAAGTAACAGAAGATGGATGTATCAGGCACTGAGTGTTGATTCTTTTACCAGCTACACTATTAGCTGGTTTATGAAGCAAGACGCAGGGAATACATTAAAAGTTGCTTTGTATGATACGGTTTTTAGCACGGTTTCTGTTATAGATGACAGCCAATACATTATCAAGTCTCAGGAATACAATGATGCTAGTGCCAGTAATACGGGATCATTTATAGAACAAAGCATAACATTTGACTCAGGTGATAATACTGAAGTAGTATTATTTATTAGCAATGACTGGGAAAATGGAAACGGATCTGTAAATATTGATGATTTTTCTGTCGCCAATAATGGTGTGACAATTTCTAATGAAATTGATGATTCAATTGATGGCTTCAAACTAAATCAAAACTATCCTAACCCATTTAATCCTTCGACTGAGATATCATTTACGATGCCATATGCTTCAGATGTTTCTATTGAGGTATTTAATATGTTGGGACAAAAAGTAGTTACACTTTTCAATGGTAGAAAAGCAGCAGGAGCTCATAACGTAACCTTTAATGCCAGCCATCTTTCTTCCGGTATTTATCTTTACCGACTAAAAGCTGGGCCTTTTGTACAGATCAAAAGAATGACATTAATTAAATAGCAATAAATTTTAAAGCCCTGCAATTGAGTAGGGCTTTATATTAAATAAGAATCGTATATAATTTTTAAATGTTTAGATCAATTTTTTGCAACTTTACCATAATGCAGATAAATTGGTTAACCAATTAAAAGAAACGAGATACATGGAATTACTAAACAGCTTTTCTGAGATAAAAATTGAAAGTCCTGAGGACAAAATAATTCGCCAGATTCGGGATTTGATTACAACCGGGCAACTAAAACCGGGAGACAGATTACCATCAGAGCGACTACTAAGTGAAAGGCTTGGTGTAAGTAGATCATATTTAAGGAATGCTCTTAAGAAACTGGAGTTTTACGGAATTCTGAAAGCGCTTCCTCAAAGTGGAACAGTAGTAGCGGGTTTGGGGCTTAACGCTCTTGAAGGCCTGATTACAGACATGCTGAATCTCCAAAGCAATGATTTTAAATCATTGGTGGAAACAAGAGTAATACTTGAGAAAAACAGCGCTGAATTAGCAGCTGTAAATAGAACGCAGAAAGATATAGAAGAAATTGAAAAGGCGTTGATTCAACACAGCAAAAAAATCAAGGACGATTATTATGCAGTTGAAGAAGACTTTATGTTTCACTTAAAGATTGCAGAAGCTAGTAAAAATTCAGTACTTAAATCTTTAATGCTGATCATAATCCCTGATATAATGACCTATTTCAAAACTCACAATGTGTGTGGAGGAGGAAGGTCTTTACATGTTGTTGAAGAACATGAAATGATCCTGGAGCATATAAAGAAACAGGAGCCTGAAAAGACGGGTGAAGTTGTACGTCAGCATCTGGATGAAATTTTACAATACGTTCGCACCACAGAAAAAATTCCACATTTAGACAAGATAAATTCACCTTCATCAAGAAAAATAATGAATGGACAAGAATAGATTTAAAACAAAAATGGGATAGCATAATGCTACCCCATCCTAATTTGGGATTTTACAGCAATGAACCAATTAAGCGTCGGATATCATTAGCTGTAAGTATCCAGAGTGCTCAAAGATAACTAGATTTAATCTTTATCGCACATCTTTACTACTTAAACGAATCCCATCTAAATAAATACTTAATAAGTAGCTGTAATTACTAAACTGAAAAGCGATTAAAATGAAACCTAAACTACAAACATGGTTAAAATGTTTTACGAAAATGTTGTTATTTACAACAGCATTTGTGGGACTCCATACTGCAACAATTAATGCACAACAAATAGAAGTTACGGGACAAATTACTTCTTCCGAAGGAGATACACTTTCTGGAGTAACCGTTAGTGTTCAGGGAACATCCCGAGGAACTGCAACCAATTTAGATGGATTCTATTCCATATCCGTAGAAGAGGATGGAATTCTTGAAGTTTCCTATGTGGGCTTTATTACAAGACTCGTTCCGGTAGAAGGAAGACAAACTATAGATATTGTAATGGAGCCTGATGTGGAGGCTTTAGACGAATTAATAGTGGTTGGGTATGGTACAATAAAAAGGTCTAATGTAACCGGCTCAATTTCTAAAGTTACCAATGAAAGATTAGATGAAATACCTCTTTCCAGAGTGGATGATGCACTTGTTGGCCAAATCGCCGGGGTTACCATTCAGCAAACAAATCCTGCTGCAGGAGAAGCTCCTTCAATAAGAGTACGTGGACAGGGCTCAATTTCTTATGATTCAAATCCATTAATTGTGGTAGATGGGATTTCAGTAGGATTTGATGCGGACTATCTATCGAGTTTAGATATGAATGATGTTCAATCTATTGAGGTGCTAAAAGACGCATCTTCGGCTGCTATATATGGTTCAAGGGGAGCAAATGGAATTATTATGGTTACCACAAAAAAAGGAACTGAGGGCCCCACACAATTTTCATATAACAGTTATGTAGGATTTAAAACTGTTCCGGAAAACGACTATTTAACTACTGTTGACGCGTGGTCTAACTATGTTCGAACAAATAATGAAGGACAGCTTACCGATAGAATGCAATACATACAACAAATTGGTACTTATACCGATTGGGCAGACATAATGTATGACGGAGGCTCGATTGTAAGCCATTCGGTAACTGCCAAAGGTGGAACTAAAAATACCAAGTTTTTAGCATCGTTAAATGTTCTGAATGATGAGGGGGTTCTACTCACTGATAATTACAGAAAACTGAATTTCAGGGTAAACCTTAACACAAAATTGAGAGAGAAACTGGAATTAGGTGTACGTTTAAATCCGTCCAGAACTCTTCAGCAACGTTTTCCTATAGGAGTACATGATGCTATTCGTCAAAACCCCTGGCTGCCATTGTATTTGGATGAAAATAATATTCAATATGTAAACCGTTTCAGAGAGAACGGACGATGGGCAGACGCAGAGATCGGTGATTACGCCATGGAGAGAATGTTTGATGATTATGATCTCGCAAATGGTACCCCTTCAACAACGAATTCAGGTGTAGATATTAGTGCAACATCCAATGCAAATGCATTAGCTAAGGTGTTGGAACGAAATGAACAAAAAGTAGAGACCAAAGTGTATGCTAAGTCATATTTAAGATATGATATATCCGACAATTTGGAGTTTCAGCAAACGGTTGGTGCGGATTTCAGATATACTGAAAATACAGATTACGAAGGGGTGGAATCATCGAGAAACGGTGCCGCAGATTCAGAATCAAGAGCACGAGGAGCGACAAGATGGCGTTATGTGTTAGAAAGTACACTTGATTACGGCAATGACTTTGCTGACCATTCAATAGACGGAGTGGTAGGATTTGGTTATGAGCACTGGGATTATGAAAATAGTGAGTTAATAGCTGTTGGTTTTCAAAATGATCTTATTGAAACTGTACCGGCTGCAAACCTTGCTTTTGGGTTAACAGCAGAGGAAGAAGAAGCTTTACTCTCTTATTTCTCAAGGATAAACTACGCTTTTGATGATAAGTATTTGCTATCTGTTAGTGCCAGAGTAGATGGAAGCTCTAAGTTTGGACCTGACAAAAAATACGGCTTTTTTCCGGCAGCCTCAGCGGGTTGGAATATATCTCAAGAACCTTTCTTTGATAATATAAGGTCTATAAGTGATCTGAAATTAAGAATAAGCTATGGAGTAACCGGTAATAACAATGGAATCGGGGAATACGATTATATAGCCTTGTTAAATCCTGTTGCAACAGGGTTTGGCTCAATTGGATACAATCCTATT
>Ga0189291_100428_pt1 | contig 13367 bp, 11 predicted proteins | sample UW1redminimetaG_FD_130331 | JGI IMG/M metagenome (GOLD analysis project Ga0189291, IMG submission 130331) | Marine microbial communities from the Costa Rica Dome - UW179B-red mini metaG | ecosystem: Environmental > Aquatic > Marine > Oceanic > Photic zone | place: Costa Rica: the Eastern Pacific... | reverse complement strand
TGCCGGTATGCTTTGGATAATGGATGCCTCCATCAATGTTTCAATGGAACCGTTTCGGGCTTTTGTTGGTGATATGTTGCCTTCAGAACAGCGAACAAAAGGTTTTGCAATGCAGAGCTTTTTTATCGGTACGGGAGCTGTAATTGCTTCTGTACTCCCATGGATATTGACAAACTGGTTTGGAGTTGCAAATACAGCTCCGGAAGGAATAATTCCTCCATCTGTAAAATGGTCATTTTATATGGGAGCGTTAGCTTTTATAACAGCTGTAGGCTGGACAGTATTCAAAACTAAAGAGTACTCTCCTGAACAAATGAAAGCATTTGAAGAAGCTGAAAAGGAAGAATTAAATGATCCGAATGCATTAAGAGAAATTCCTATTGAAGCCGGTGAAGGTCAAAGTAAGATCAAGCTTGGAATTGTATTTATCATTTTGGGAGCAATTACTACTTATTTAACTATGAGCTTTGAGTTGGATAAGGAAGTATTTGTGGCAACGGGAGGTTTAATTGCAGTAGGTTTAATTTCATTGATGGCCGGAATGTTTCAAAAATCTGGAAAGACAGAACAAGGTCTGGTTGTGGTAATGCATGATATGATAAACATGCCCAAAACAATGAAACAATTAGCTGTTGTTCAATTCTTCTCGTGGTTTGGTTTGTTTGCAATGTGGATATATACAACTTCAGCAGTAACGGCACATATTTATGGAGCAACGGACACTACTTCAGCACTTTATAACGAAGGTGCTGACTGGGTCGGAATTATGTTTGGGGTTTATAACGGTGTAGCTGCATTGGTAGCTTTTGGTCTTGCGCCATTTGCTAAATTGACAAGTCGAAAAATGGTTCATGCTGTGGCTCTGGTTTTAGGCGGACTAGGATTGATCTCTATTTATTTCTTCAGCAATCCCATGTTATTGATCATTTCTATGATTGGCGTAGGTATTGCTTGGGCTTCGATTCTTTCAATGCCGTATGCTATTCTGGCGGGATCACTTCCTGCAAACAAAATGGGTTTATATATGGGAATTTTTAATTTCTTCATTGTACTACCTCAGCTTTTAGCAGCCACAATTTTGGGATTTGTTACCCGAAGTGTATTTGGAGGTGAATCTGTTTATGCACTAATGCTAGGTGGAGCTGTAATGATAGTTGCCGCCCTAACGATGTATTTTGTTGATGATATTGATGACGTACACGCGTAGTAGCAACTATTGCTTGTAAAAGTTGCAACTTTATTTTAATTTGGTTGCAACTAATGTATAATGTTATGTCAAAAAAAGAGAAAGATATTGCTTGGTTTGGGATGAAATTAACTCCCGAAGAAAAACAAAAAATAGAGCTTCTTGCCAAAAATAAAGGAATGTCAAAAAAAGAAGCTGTTATGCATGCAGTAAATGAACTGGCTATAGAATACGAAGTAGAAGCTAAACCTGGTTCTACTTTGGAAAAGCTTGCCCCTTATGTAGGAATAGTTAAAGATGGTCCAAGTGATCTTTCTACCAATCCTAAATACATGGAAGATTTTGGAAAAGACAGTCTTTCTTGATACCGGACCTCTTGTTGCTTTATTCAGAGAAAGAGATCAATTTCATCAATGGGTAAAAATTGAACTAAGCAAGAATGATTTTAGATTCATAACATGCGAAGCAGTACTTACCGAAACACTATTTCTGACACAAAATACACCAGAGGTGATTGAAGCAATTTCAGAGATGGTAGAAAGCGAAATGATAGTTATACAATCAGCTTTAATTTCAAGTCGCAAAACAGTATTTGAAAAACTTATGAAGTATCATGATCAGAAAACTTCACTAGCTGATATAAGTCTCCTCGTTTTATACGAACAGCAAAGTAACATATCCATACTAACTACTGATTCCGATTTTCTAATTTATCGTGATTCAAAAGGTAAACCTCTTAAGCTCATCTCACCCTATTTAAAATGAAGAAATGCATCTCATTTATCGTTATTTTTTTTATGATTTTTATTTCCTGCAATCAAAAATCAGAAGAAAAAAATCAATATTCAGCTCCGGAATGGGCAGAAGGAGTGGTTTGGTACCAAATATTTCCAGAGAGATTCAGAGATGGAGATTCAGCGAATCAACCCAATCGTGAAAGAGCTCGAGGACCGGAAGGATGGGAGCCAACTAAATGGGGACAAGATTGGTACAAAAGAGATAATTGGGAAGTAAATCACACTGATGATTTCTATGCGATTGTAAGAGAGCGAAGATACGGCGGCGACTTGCAGGGCGTAATTGATAAGTTGGATTACCTTAAAGAGCTTGGAGTTGGAGCAATTTATTTCAATCCGATTTTTGATGCTCAATCCATGCATAAATACGATGCTACCTATTATCATCACATAGATAGAAATTTTGGCCCTGATCCAGAAGGAGACGTAGATCAATTTGCAAACGAAGATCCGGGTGACCCTTCGACATGGAAATGGACAGCCGGCGACAAATTATTTCTAAAATTGATCGAAGAAGCTCATTCACGGGATATGAAAGTAGTGATCGATGGAGTTTTTAATCATACAGGAACGGAATTTTGGGCCTTTCAGGATTTGGTTAAAAATCAGGAGAAGTCAGCATACAAAGACTGGTACTTGGTTACATCATTTGACGATCCTGCTACAGAAGAGAACGAATTTGATTACGAAGGCTGGTGGGGATTTAAAGGGCTTCCTGTTTTTCATGAAGAAAATGAAAACCTTATCGATCCCATAAAAAAACATATATTTGATGTTACGAGAAGATGGATGGATCCAAATGGAGATGGAGATCCGTCAGATGGAGTTGATGGATGGAGATTGGATGTAGCTGAAGAGGTAGGGAAAAATTTCTGGAAGGATTGGCATTCTTTAGTTAGAGAAATAAATCCTGAAGCAATTACAGTTGCAGAAATTTGGACTGATAAAGCCAAAGAGTTCATAAATGCTGAAATGTTTACAACGGTTATGAATTATCGCTTTGCATATGCTGCTAAAGACTACTTTATCGACCAGCGCATCTCATTGGTAGAATTTGAGAACCGTTTGACTCAAATCAAAAAAGATTATCCAGAAGAATCTCAGGATGTTTTACAGAACTTAATGGACAGCCACGATACAGCGCGCCTTGCTTCTATTATTGTAAGTCCGGGCCGGGAATATGACAGAGACGGGCATCCCAGAGATGGATTTGATGTTAGGAAACCAATAGAAAAAGAAAGAAAAATACAGAAATTAGTCGCTCTATTTCAGTTTACGTGGAAAGGAGCACCAATGATCTATTACGGAACAGAATCAGGGATGTGGGGCGCAGATGATCCCGACGACAGAAAGCCGATGGTTTGGGATGATATTGATTATGAAAGCGAGTCTCATCATCCATTTGGAGAAAAAAGAGAAAGTGACAGTAATAATTTTGACGAGGATTTGTTCGGATTTTATCAGGATTTAGCTCAGATGAGAAATAAGAATAAAGCATTGCAAAAAGGAACGGCAGAATTTGTGCGACTTGATGAACGAAATAAAGTTGTCATCTTTACCAGAGAGTATGAAGGCGAAAAGATTTATGTGGTATTGAACAGATCAGAATCATTTCAAAACATTTCAATCGAAGAATGTGAAGGAAAAGAACTTCTTAGCGGAAGAACATTTGGGTCTACTGTTTGTCCTGTTAGTTTTGAAATTCCGGCTTTATCAGGTGGTGTATTTAAAGTAAATAATTGAGGTTAAGCGCTCAGATTATTCTTAATTTCAGTTCATGAAATTAGACAATAAATATTTTCCGGCATTTATGGCTGTGGTTGCAGCGCTCACTGTAATCGTAATCATAATCTCTTCATTCAGACATAAAGAAACGCAGAAAATAAGATTTATTGAATCTATTCAGGAAAGTGATTCTCTGCTTACAAAATCCTATTTATTCATAAACAAAGAGGATTCAGTTACCATCGGAGAGTTTAAAGGTAATGATGTTGTGATCGTTTTTTGGTCGAGTTGGTCAGAGAAATCAGATATGTTATTGAAAGAAATTCATGATCTGGCTGAAGAAGAGGATTCTTTGAAAATTATCTCAGCTTTGGTTCTGGATGCTACCGATGATATTTCGAAGACCAAGTTTTTGGATGGATTTGTACATATCGACGGAGCTTCTCTTTTTAATGATCTTAAAGTTCCCGGGATTCCATCCTATGTTTTGCTGGACAGAGAAGGAAATCTAAAATATGCTCATGTGGGTTATCAGGAGAATGCAGGTTATACACTGCTAAGGCAAAAGCTTAACCAGTGATGAAATACATTAACCTGAATTGGAAGATCTTTTCTGAAAGCGAGAGGACAATCTCTGCTACTTCAAGAGCTGTTTCATATGGGGATGGTTGCTTTGAAACGATTCGTAGTTACAGCGGTAAATTTCTGAATTTCGAAGAACACTTTGAAAGGCTGCAAACCGGATTGAGATATCTTGAAATGAAATCAGAGCTTACGGAAGAAAAACTCAGATTGGAAATTCAAAAACTCCTTGAGAAGAATAATCTTAAAAATAAAGATACTGTTGTTCGTATTCAGTGCTTTAGAGAGGGAAAGAGTGGATATTTTGATCTTTCGGAAGAATCGGTATTTGTGATTTCCACCAGAGAAGTATTGGTCGATACATCAGATATAAAACTGAAAACTGTTTCAGTACGGGCAATTCCTTCAATATCACTAGAGCGGAAAGTGAAGCTCAGTAATTCTATTAATTATATAAAAGCAGCACAGGAAGCTCAGAAAAAAGGCGTTGATGATGCATTAATGTTGACGGTGGATGGATTTATCAGTGAGACCACTATTGCCAATGTATTCTGGATTAAAGAAGATAAGATTTCTACTCCCTCGGTTTCTTGTGATCTGCTACCGGGTGTTACTCGAAACATTATTATCACAATGATCAAAGAAGATCCTGCATTGACTTTTTTGGAAAGTGAGTTTAAACCGGGTGATATTTATAATGCAGATGCCGTTTTTTGTACAAACTCAGTGATGGAAATCAAAGCAGTCTCAATGATCGATGATCATTCTTTTGATACACAACATGCAGTTTTGAGTAAGTTGAAGAATGAATTTGAATCTTATAAAGCCGAAAACCTTAATTGATGAACTCATTTAAGAACATTAATCATATTTGGGAATACCTTGATAAAATTCCAAAATTTCAGGACAAAGGAGCTGTCGCAGCTAATTTTGAGCTGGGAAATATCACCAAGTTCTGCACTCAGATGGGTGATCCTCAGAATAGATTCAGTTCTATACATGTAGCAGGAACAAATGGAAAAGGAACGACCTGTCATTTACTTGAAGCCGTTTATCTACAAGCCGGTTATAAAACAGGTTTATTTACCTCTCCCCATCTTTTGAGGTATAACGAGAGAATCAGAATCTCCGGAAAGGATATTGATGACGAAAAGATTCTGGAGTTTTTTCAGAAATACGAAGGCGAGCTAAGAAACAGTAACCTTACTTATTTCGAAATAAGCACAGCTCTGGCTTTTTGGATATTTGCGGAAGAGAAAGTTGATATCGCTATTATTGAAACCGGATTGGGTGGAAGGCTCGACTCTACCAATATTATCACACCAAAAGTCTCAGTAATAACCAGTATCGGTCTTGATCATCAGGATATACTTGGAAATACTGAAGTAGAGATCACAAAAGAGAAGGCAGGGATCATAAAAGAAAATATTCCCGTTGTTTTGGGAAATATTTCGGAAGAAAATGAGAGAGTTATTTCTGAAGTGGCACGCTCAAAAAATGCAGACATATATACTGCTTCTGAACTTGATCCGGTTCTGGTAAAGGGTCTGTTTTCCATCCCTGAACAGAAAATATCTATTCAAACAAAGTTGAAAGAAGAAGTTAACAAATGGAATGTGTGCGCGGTGTACCAAATAAAAGAGATATTATCACATGAGTTTCCTGTTTCTAAGGAGAAGTTTATAGAAACTGTTTCAGCATTTAAAGGAGCTCCCGGAAGATTCGAGCAATTATTTTCTGACAAAGAATGGTATTTCAGCGGAGCGCATAACACTCAGGCATTACACTCAACACTGCAAACAATATCTGAAATATCTGATGAAGAGCCCGTGATCATATTTTCACTTATGCGTGATAAAATGAGCTCTGAGGTGCTGAATTTACTTGAACAGTATGAAAATAAATACTTCTTTGAATTGCCGGGTGAACGGTCAGCATCTCATAATGAGCTTTCAAAGCATGTTAAAGCACAAATAATCACAGAAAACAATCAAAAAAGTATTTTAAAGGAATTTGAGTCTGCATTAGTTATTTTTACAGGAAGTTTTTACTTTTACAGCACAGTTAAGCGATGGGTCATTTAAGCAAATCCCGTCAATCTTTCCTTACCTGATTGAACGTCAATAAAATTATCCCGATTTGATAATATGTCGTTCACCCCAAACTCAGTAAGAATTCAATTATTTATACAGAAATAATATCCAAATTTTTTTATGTCAGATAATCAGACCGTAAATCTAACGGCTGGGGAATTGGAATCCTTAGAGAAAAAGAAACTACCCGAGTTAAAAATACTCGCCAAGATGATCGGCGTGAAAAGGGTTACCGGTATTAAGAAACAAGAACTCATTGATAATATCCGTGAAGTTTCAAGTTCTAAGCCTAAAGGCATTACTGTAAAGCTTCGTCCAAAAAGCGAACGACCTCCCATTCCGGATGAGGTAATTCCCAAAAAGGGAGACGAGGATAAAAGACCTAAGAAGAGGAAAAAATCCGCAAGTCCTAAGCAATCTAAGCCTGAAAAAGTAGACTTAGATACTGAGATCAAAAAAGAAGATAACGAGAATAAATCTTCTCAGAAAAATGATGAATTAGCCACTTATGGTGGAGAATCTCATATCGTTTCTTATAAAAAGAAAGAAGAGCCGAAGGAAAATAAAAAACCTCGTCATAACAATAATAACCGTAATAAGAAGAAGCAGGAACACGATCTTCTTCCTGAATCAGAAGCAGAAACGCTGGAAGAACGTATTAAAGAACTGGAACCGGAATTAGGTCAGTATTTATTTAATGAGGGTACGTTAGAAATTTTACCCGATGGCTATGGTTTTCTGAGATCGGTAAATTACAACTACAAAGCGAGCCCCGACGATATTTATGTATCGCCGTCACAGATAAAGAGATTCAGATTAAAAGGCGGCGATTGTGTAATTGGTATTATTCGTCCACCAAAAGTAGGTGAACGTTATTTTGCGTTGTTGAGAGTAGAAGGAGTGAACGGTAGAATTCCAAGAGATATGGATAATCGTCAGGAATTTGATGATATGTTACCAATCCATCCGGATGAGCGTTATGTGATGGAGTTTGATCCCACTAATTACTCAACACGGTTTATTGACCTTTTTGCACCTATTGGAAAAGGACAACGTGGTTTGATTGTAGCTCAGCCTAAAACAGGTAAAACAACCTTACTTCGTGGTATTGCAAATGCAATTGCAACCAACCACCCGGAAGCAAAAATTTTAATTTTACTGATCGATGAACGTCCTGAAGAAGTGACGGAAATGGAGCGTACGGTTAAAGGCGCTGAAGTAGTTGCTTCTACTTTTGATGAAAAGCCTGAAAACCATATTGATCTTGCGGAGATTACCTTTCAGAAAGCGAAGAGACTGGTAGAGAGTGGTCATGATGTGATTTTGCTACTAGATTCCATTACACGCCTTGCACGCGCTTACAATGTAAAAGCGAGCAACAGAGGAAGAACGATGAGTGGTGGTGTGGATTCAGAAGCATTAAAGATTCCGAGACAATTATTCAGTTCTGCCAGAAATATCGAAAATGGCGGATCGCTTACTATTCTTGCAACGGCTTTGGTTGACACAGGCTCCAGAATGGACGATGTGATTTTCGAAGAGTTCAAAGGAACCGGTAACATGGAAATTGTACTGGATAGACGTATTTCGGATCGTAGAATGTATCCGGCTATTGATGTATTCCGAAGTGGAACACGTCGTGAGGAATTACTGGTATCTGAAGAGGAGAGAGAGAAGGTTGTGCTTCTACGTCGTTACATGACACAAATGAACGCATTTGAAGCAATGGAATTCTTACTCAAGCAGATCAAAGGCACCAAAACCAACGAAGAGTTCTTGATTTCAATGAATAAGTAAATCGGTAATGGTCATCTCGCGGCGTATGCCCGAGATCTGGATCTATTTAAAAGGGGAAATCCTCAACATACATGTGGAAAGCTGAGTAAATCTTTTTCCTTAAAAGAGCACTATATTTGTAATTATGAAATCTAAACTCCTTCTGGTTACGCCACCTTTTACACAACTGAACACCGCATATCCGGCAACGGCTTATCTCAAAGGATTTTTGGAAGAACACGAAGTTTCTGTTTCCCATTATGACTTAAGTATCGAGTTGTTTACCTCAGTTTTTACGGGTGATTTCTTACGCGATATTTTTCAGGAAGCTGAGGACTTGGGGAACGACTTCTATCCGGACATGCGGGAAATGAAAGAAGTATACATTTCAAGGGTTGATGTGGTCATTGGTTTTCTTCAAAAGCACGACATTGAAACTGCTCGCACTATCCTGGAAGCCGACTTTTTACCAATTGGTCACAGATTGTTAAATGTTAATACTGAAATTAAATGGGAAGTCGGTGATGAAGGTGTAATAGATAAAGCAAAGCATTATTCAACACTTTTCGTAGAAGAAATAGGGGATTTTATCCAAGCGAATGTGGACGAGTTTTTTGCATTCACTAAGTATGCTGAACAAATTGCCACTTCTGCCAGTAGTTTTGATCAATTAGACGAGTTTTTGAGATATCAACCTACGCTCATTGAAGATGAGATGTTGAATATTTTGGAAGAAAAAATAGAGACGCATGCTCCTAATCTAATTGGTTTTACCATTCCTTTTCCCGGAAATTTGTTTGCAGCTTTACGTTGTGCTCAGTTTGTTAAACAGTTTTATCCGGATATACATGTAGCTTTTGGCGGAGGATATTGTAACACCGAGTTACGCAGTCTGGAGGATCCCAGAATTTTTGAGATTGTAGATTTTATTTCGCTGGACGATGGAGAAGGTCCGTTGCTGAACATGCTTAATTATCTTGATGGCAACATCACTATAGATGAGTTAGAAAGAACCTATGTTTTAGAGGATGATCAAGTGGTTTACAAGAATAAGATTCCAAATACCATTCATCATCATGAAAGCTTACCCGCGCCTAATTATGTGGGTTTACCCTACGATAAATATGTGTCTTTTTTGGATGTAGTAAATCCAATGCATCGTATGTGGACGGATAAAAGATGGAATAAATTGACTATTTCCCATGGGTGTTATTGGAGTCAATGTTCATTTTGTGATGTGAATTTGGATTACATTGGCAATTACCAACTCACTACCGCTGAGAAGTTGGTTAATAAAATCGAAAAAATAATTAAGGATACGGGAATTACAGGATTTCATTTTGTTGATGAAGCTGCTCCACCAAAAATGCTGAAAGCTCTTTCAAAAGAATTGTTAAAGAGAGAGCTATCCATTACCTGGTGGACTAATATTCGATTTGAAAAGACATTTAATCTTGAATTATGTGAACTCATGGCAAAGTCAGGGTGTATTGCCGTAACCGGAGGATTAGAAGTAGCCTCAGACAGATTATTGGCTAAGATGAAAAAGGGAGTGGATATTGCCCAAGTTACGAGGGTTACGAATAATTTTTCTCAGCATGGTGTCATGGTTCATGCTTACCTCATGTATGGATTTCCTACTGAAACACAGCAAGAAACGATTGATTCATTGGAAGTAGTAAAGCAATTATTTCAGAAAAACTGCATTCAGTCTGGATTCTGGCACTTATTCACAACAACGGTTCATAGTCCAATTGGTAAAAATCCTGATGCTTTTGGAATAAAAATAACCGGACCGGAGTTTCAAGGCTTTGCTCAGAATGATTTATGGCACGAAGATCCGGAAGGAACAGAACACACTATGTATACAAAAGGTTTAAACAATGCTCTACATTCTTATTTAAATAATGAAGGGTTCGAAAAAGAAATAGAACATTGGTTTGAGTTCCCTGTTACCCCAACCAGCCATCCTAAGGATTTGATTGAAGGCTTTTTGAATTGAATCTGTATTTGTAGATCATTCTTAGAAGTGTGGAGCAGGAAGTTGGGAAAGAGGTTCTGGTTGCTTTACTAAGCTGCTTTAATATTCATAAAAATCTTTTACAACGAAATTCTTCTCTTTCTGTTTAGGTTTTATCAATGAATTCAGATAATAGCGATGGAAAAATCCGTTTAAGACAACTATTCTTTTACCTTTATATTCATCTACGAAGTGTAAAATATTTTTGGCCATCGTTTGATTTCTTAAGTCCCAGAAGTCGGATGCTCTTTTATAACCTTCTGCATAACTAATACTGTCACCATCATCTTTAACGAGAAAAGTGCTAGCAAAAACGGGATATTCATTCATTATTTTTAAAAGCTCCTTGTACTGATACAATTGTCTGATTCGAGCGAGTTCGTCTGTTTGAGAATTATTAAAGCCTCTTGCTCCCGAATAGACTAATGCGTTAAGAGAATCATTTATGCTAAGATATCTTTGATAGACTTTTTTACCTTCAGGGTCTAATTCATTGCTTTTGTAGAGGCTATCTAACATTGCAGTTGCTTTGCTGTCAGTTGGACGTGCTCCAATCTTCATTCGATATTCATTTCTCCCGGTAAATTCATACGGCCTTATATCCACTTCAAAGTTCTCCATGTATTTGATAGTGGCTATATTTTCATTGCTGTCCCAAGTTTTGTTAAACTTGAATTCTTCCGTAAAGAAAGAAGAGTCCACTTCGGCTAGAATTAAGTCGGGCTTGATCTTAACCAAGATGTCATAAAGACTGTCAGGCGTGAAATTCTGAATTGGCTGGTGTACAGTACCTAGAAGTATCAGCTCTGTTTTTTTACTTGTACAACTGTACAAAACCAATCCAAATAAAATAATTGATAATGCTTTTTTCATTTAGGTAGTGATAATTATTGTTATCAACAAATGAAGATCATGCTCACTATTCATGTAGCTCTTAGAATGAGACCAATATGAATAAAACGAAATTCAGTTCAAAATAGAAAACAATAGGTTAGCTAAATCATTATAAGTTATTTTGTAGTTTATGCACCATGAAGCTCTAGGAGCAAGTGTTCCTTTTTGGTTTCCCAAACAGAACCATGGGAAAGAGGTTAAAAACCTTTAGATCAGTATTAAATCGCCTATTTTTTACATACAATATTAGCGGCTGGCTTTTTCTTTGTTATTCGGAACATAGTAATTAAAACAGATTTAAATCTTTTCATTATGGAAAATTCACTCTAATTTTCTGATGCTAAAGTTATTTTCCAACTTATGCCAAATTTATCAATGCACTGACCATAGTAAGCACCCCAGAATGTCATACCTGTGGGTACTATTATTTGTCCATTTTGAGAAAGCTTGCCAAATAGCCGGTCAACCTCTTTTTTGCTATCGGTGTGAATGATAAGAGTAAAGGTTTTATACTTTACTATTTCCTCATAAGCTAATGAGTTGTCTGAGCCATTTAAAATTGTCTCTTTGCTCAGGGGTAAGGTGACATGCATAATTTTCTCATCAGACTCTTGAAACATATTCCTTTCTGGTTTCGGTACGTCTTTGTATTTACTAATACTGCTGATTTTTTTACGAAAAACAGATTCGTAAAAATTAAATGCTTCTTCGCAATTTCCGTCAAAGTAGATGTATGGATTTATTGTTATCATAAAGTATTAATTTCTATTCACCTCATCATTTGTTTGCCAGAATTGCCAATTTAAATCCAGACAATATTTCATCAACTGCACAGACTTTTATATCCACAAGTCCATTTTAATTGCTAAATCTCTGACGATCATATTGGCTAAGTCGTTTAATAGCGTTTGTTCTTCTTATATTTCTTCAGCTCGCCGCTAATGGTTTAGGACTTGTTAGAATCAATTTCTACTTCTTTTCTTCACGTAAAATTTTCTCCATTTTACGACCTTTGGCTAATTCATCAATCAACTTTTCCATTCGTCTGCAATCGCGGTACAAGGCAAATTCTTCAGATATTTCTTCAATACGATATCCGCATACTACACCTGTGATCATGTGTGCATTTTCATGAATTTTGGCTCCTTCAAAAAAATCTCCGAAAGTTCCATTGCCGTTAATAAAGGATTCTAGTTTATCCATATTATAACCTGTTAACCACAAAATAACCCGGTTGAGTTCTTCTTTGGTTCTACCGTGCTTTTCTATTCTATTCAGGTAATGCGGATAAATAGATCCAAAATTCATTTTTGCGATTTGCTCATTTTTTTCAGCTGTTACTTCTGCCATGACTTGTAATTTATTGATGTTAACATAGGAATAACACGCACTCTATTCATGTTATCCCAATTACATATTTAAGCTTTGTTCATATTATTCTTAAAATAAACGAGGCTAATATGAATAAAACGAAACTCAGTTCGAAATAGAGAACAGTAAGTTAGCAAAATTAGCATCGGTCATTTTGTAATTTATACACCATGAAGTTCTTGGAGCAAGAGCCCTTTTTGTGTTTCCCAAACAGAAGCTTGGCAAATAGTTTATGCGGCACTATCAGCTGTCCTTTTTATTACTTTCAGTATCATTTGATTTAAAATGTAAGTCCATTTGTGGAAAAGGAATAGCAATATCATTAGCAGCAAATTTCCGACTGATACTTCTTCGAATATCACTTTTTACTTTACTTATTCGAAATATATTTTCGCTAAAAAATAAAACCTGAAAGTCTAATGATGAATTTCCAAAATTAACCAATCGTGCTTCTGTCGATTCTCGGTCAGATATATCAGGATGTTCAAATGCACTTTCTTCCAAAACCTTAATTACTAAATCGATATCACTTCCATAAGCAACACCTACGTCAATTCTAAAACGAGCCTTCATAGTCTGATGACTCCAGTTTATAACTTTGTTCGTTGTGATTAATGAATTTGGAATAATAATGGAAACATCATCGGTGTTTAAGGCCTTGGATGTTCGCAATCCAATACTTTGAATTTTCACTATATTTCCATCTATTTCTAAGACATCGTCTAATTTTATAGATTTTTCAGAAAGTAAGATGATTCCAGATAAGACATCGTTGAATGTTTGTTGTAATCCCAAACCAACCCCAACAAGTAAGGCAGCCGATCCTGCTATCAATACCGTTAGTTTAATTCCCAGAGTTTCTAAAACCAAGCCAATTGCAACAACCCACAATACATATTTTATGATTTGCAGTAGCGCGTAAC
>Ga0189291_100426_pt1 | contig 13567 bp, 12 predicted proteins | sample UW1redminimetaG_FD_130331 | JGI IMG/M metagenome (GOLD analysis project Ga0189291, IMG submission 130331) | Marine microbial communities from the Costa Rica Dome - UW179B-red mini metaG | ecosystem: Environmental > Aquatic > Marine > Oceanic > Photic zone | place: Costa Rica: the Eastern Pacific... | reverse complement strand
GAAAGAAGAAAGGATTTTGGAATGCGATTAACATATTCGACCCTGACAGGTACCAAACACTGACTGAAGATATAAACACATTCCGTGATTTGACGGAGAAAATAATTGAAGAAAAAATAAAAATTGTACAATCCTACAAGACGAAATAGAAATATAGGAACCAAAAAACAGGGACACGGACAGGACAATGAACTGAAAATTTCACAACCTGCCATAACCTTGAAATCTTTCTATGAACGTCTTGACAATTACGAAACGGAAAAGAGGATTATAAACGGACATGAATTTCTTTTTATCACGGAACAGACAAGAGAAACATCAGAGCATGCTTGTACAGTTGACGACATCGAAAAGATAATAAGTTCAATTCCGACTAAGGACTACGGAGAACTTAAACTTGTCATTCTAAGACAACCAAAAAGGAAAGAAGAAACGCTTTCACCAGTTTGGGGACGACTTATCTACTCCTATGAATTTGAAGGAGATTATTTGCCAGCAATAATTATTGAAGCAATCGACTATTCAAAGTCTTTTAAGTGGTCTAAAAAGTTATCTCCTGACGCACAACATGAGTTAGACAGATTAAGAAATGATGGACATGAAATAGTTGATGATAAAAGATACTTCAAAGCCGAGTACAAACTTGAGAATGTAAGACAAACTCAACTTTACAGAACTCTACCTCATGAATTTGGACATTATGTGCATTACTTGGAGTTTGTAGAGCGACCAGGAACTGGAGATGAAGAATTTGAAGAATGGGAAAAAAGAGATGACAACTATTTCAAACTGTCAAAAACTGACAAAGAAAAATTCGCTCACAATTATGCGGACAACTTAAGAAAAGATTTGACCGAAAAAGGAGTTATTCCGTTTGATAGAATTGAAAATAAAAAAACTGTGCCCAACAAAAACTATAAGCAAGCGGGGCGACAGTGAAAAACGAAACGATAAAACTATTAACTGACTTTCGGCTCGGCTGATAGGTAAGTGCTTCGAAACCGCCACAAGCCATATGCAAACCGTTGCTTGCTATTACTTAATAAAAGCGGGTAATATTCTCTCTGCGGTGAGTTGGAGGTAATTGGTATCGTTATCATGAGCTGTAAATACGACCATCAGATCTAATTCCTCGATCACAATGATATATTGGCCAAAACCACCTTGTGCTGATACAGTAAAATAGCTTTTATTGTCATATTTAAGATCTGCATTCCATAAAAAGTAACCGTAACCTACATTAGAAACATCTTTGCCACTGCTAAAGACATCAACATCAGCAATACGGACAACTTGGCTGGTAGCTTTAGCAGTAAAGTCTTCGGGAATAAACTGTTCGCCATTCCACTTGCCTTTGTTTTTGGCAAGAGTACCCAACTTCGCCATATCACGCGATGTCAGGTTCGCGCGCGATCCAGCTATCGGTAAGCCGGTTTGCCCACTAATAGGCCAACGATAATTGGTGATACCCATTTTGTCAAAGAACTCCTTTTTAATAAAGTCAATGGCTGATCCCGGGACGACTGCCTCAATCACTTGCATTACCAAGGCTGCATCATCACCATATTTAAAAATCTGGGATTCTTCTGTGATTGGCGCACTACGCTCAAGTAAAGCCTGAACATACCCCTGCCCTTTTAATTGTTCCGGATTAGTATCCATTTCCTCTCTCTGTTCTTCACTTATGCGAATGCCGGAACGCATTGTCAATGCGTGATTCAGCGTGATGGTTTCTGCACCCTCAACAAATTTTGACGGATCTAAATCTTTAAGAAAGCTAACCAACGGTTTGTCCAGATCATCCATAGTGAGATAGCCCAGCTGGATGGCTCGGCCGAGTGACAAGCTGGTGTAGGATTTAGTTGCTGACGCCTGCAGGTGTGGCAGGTTGCTGCGACCACGTGCATAATAAGATTCAAAGATGAGTTTATCTTTATGTACAAGAAGAAAACTGTCGTACCGACCATATTTATGATCTGCGATCTCCTCTGCCAGAGTTAGAATAATCTCCTTATCACCACCATCAACACCCAATTCACCCACTACAAGCCCGTCTTTTCTGTCCTCGGGTGTTGCATTGATAAAGGCTTTATTAAGTTGCGGAACTTCAAAGAATGAGGTCTCACTGTCAATAGTTGTACCATGATTTGTCAAGGTAGCTAACCAAGCTATACTACGAACTGCTGTCATAGGAAATGCAGTTCCATGACTTCCCTCAATCACTTCTTTTTTTACGGATAAACCATTATCTCTTCTATTATTCAACAAAGTAATGAACTCCTCAATAGGCTCAGTCACTTCCTCTTCTTCTAATGTTCCATAGGAAATGAATACATTGGCATTCAGACTGGTGTTTCTATTTGAAGCCTCAAAAGGCCCAAATTTCGTATTAAGTTCAGATAGATAATCAATTTTGTCTTTAACTGTTGGACTACCAATAATGTAATTGTTAAAAGTATCAGGTTGAGTCAGTAGTATATATGCACCAAATACTCCACTCAGTGAATACCCAAAATAAGTACGACTGTTTGGGTCGGTTCGGTACGTTTTGTCAACATATTTAATCACATCATTCCGAATAAAGTCCAAATGTTTATCTGCTTGGCCTAGTTGATATTTTTTTTGAATTTCCGGATTGTTGTGTTCCTTTAGCGAGTAATCTTGGAACCGACTAAAATGCTCACCGACTTCAGTTTTCAGATTTTCATTGATATCTAATTGCCAGGAAATCCCAACTAGAATAACATCTTCAAGGATGTATTCCTGGCCGGCGGAAAGTACTTCTCGATGCCACACAGCATCTGTATAATAAATGACAGGATTCCCTTTATTATTATCCTCGGAATAATCTTCCGGTAGCTCTATATACAATTCATAGTTCCGTTCTGTTTTAGAATCTTGTATTGGGATGACCTGTATTTGTGGTAAAACTAGGGAAGTTCCTTCTACATTTTGTGTGTTTTCTGGCGTATTTCTTTCCTGAGCAAAGACCGTAGTCATAGACATAGTCATGGTCAGTACTAGTAATTTAATTAATCTCATATCTCTTCTTTTAATTATAGTGATGATCTTGTGTACGAGTAGTTATGTTTTATTAATTAGGTCTTAGTTTTTCTATTATCTCTGCACTAACCCAAAAAATGTCTACATTCTCAAAACTATCAGAGCCAATATTTCTATTGAAGAAAAGGTATTTTCCATCCGGGGTTACACTGGCAGAAGCTTCCCACGCTTCAGTATTTATTTTATCTCCTAAATTAACAGGATTGCCCCATTCTCCGTTTTGTATGCGAAAGCTGATATAGATATCAGAATTGCCGTACCCGCCTTCTCTTTTACTATCAAAAATTAAATAGGATTCGTCCGGTGCTATGAAAGGATGAAAACTTTTTCCCGTATTGATATTTTCACTGATCAATTTCGGTTCTTCGTATTTACCATCTATCAATCTTGAATATCGAATATCACCGGTAAAATCCTGTTTGAACTCATCAAAAAAATAAGTCCCTTTTGAGGAAGCCGTAAGTCTCATAATCGGTAAGTCTTCGAAAGGAGCACCTAGTCTTTTTACTTCCGACCATTCATTAGTCTCATTTCGTTCCATATACCTTCTTCCTAAATGGATTGTTTTGCCATCAGGAGAGACAAAAGGCTGTCCTTTGCGTGTAGATATGACTGTCTCAATCCATGCATCCTCTACATATTTATAGACAACAAATTCTTGTTCCTCAGCTCCTTCCACTTGCCTGAGGAAATAAAATTCTTTCATATCTGGGTTAAAGACGCCACTATATTCCCAACCTGTTGTTGTAACTAAACCGGGAGCGAAGGGCTTAGGAATTAAACCTGGCGGTTTTTGACCAAGGTAAGGGCTTCCTTCAGATAAAGAGCCATTCTCTTTTGTCTTTGATTTCTCAGTTGTACACGCATTTAATAATAGTATAAATGCCAATACTGAAAATTTAATTATGTGATTTCTCATTGTTTAATTTGTTTAATTACCACCAACATTCGTATCTGGTTGTTCATTGGTATATAAAGTTTGCTACCCAACTAAAAGCCGTATTAAAGTAGTTCTTAATTCATAGCTGATTTCTAAATTTGTATAAACACTATAATTAAATGACAAAACCATTTCGTCATAGATATAAAGCGTATGTAAGAAATTATGAGAACTTATATTCTTAGCTATTATCTTTATACACTATTAAATAAGAGAGTTTATGATTACAAAGTCTTTGAAGAATACCATACTCATTAATATTGGAGCCTTTTTATTGGTGGCTATGCTGGAAATACTGGGTGGATGGGTTTCAAGGGATAATTGGGATACTAATTATGAGTTTTATATTTGGCAACTTAGTTATGCAGTAGTCATTATGGTTGTTATCTGGATAAACCATTACATCTTAGTCCCATATATCTTTGACAAGAAGCATTACATTTTATATGGAATATTGCTTATTGGGAGCATATTTTTTAGCGCTTATTTAAAAGCATACCCCAACTGGATTGGTATTTATAAAATGTTCTTTTTTCTGATTTATACAACCGGAACCGGCATGGCGGCCTTTTTTCTAAGCAGAAACATAAAGTTTAGAAGAGAAAATGAAGAGAAAGAAAAATTACAAAAAGACATGGAGCTTAACTATTTAAAGCAGCAGGTGAACCCTCATTTTTTGTTCAACTCATTAAATAGCATTTATGCGCTTTCCAGAGAGCAATCACTTGAAACTCCTGATGTTGTAATGCAACTTTCAGAATTGATGAGGTATCAGTTAGAGAGTTCTAAAAAAGACAGTGTTGTATTAAAAGAAGAGCTTGAGTTTATAGAAAACTATTTGCTACTCGAAGAAAAAAGATTGAGTAACCGCTGTACTATTGAATTTTCAATTGACGGAGATTTATTGGGGCTAAAGATTGCTCCCATGCTACTTATCCCCTTCGTTGAAAATGCTGTAAAACATGGTGCCCAAAGTACCAATGAACAAAGTAAAATCGATGTTTCTGTGGCTTTAAAAAATTCATCTCTTCACTTTCGTGTAGTTAATTCAAAACCTTCCGTGGTTTCGGCATCAAATAGAAAAGGGATGGGACTTGAAAACGTGAAAAGACGTTTAAATTTATTATATCCTAAATCTCATGTGTTAGAAATTGATGAAACGGATAAAGAATATCGTTTAAATTTATCTATAGAATTAACTGAATAAATATTAAAGATAGTTGATGATAAAAATAGGCATCATAGATGACGAAATACTGGCACGTCAGGTGTTAGAAGAATATTGTTCTAAAATTGACAACTTTGAAATAGTGTTGAGTACCGGAAACCCGCTTGAGTTTATCAATTTCGCTCAGCAAAATGAAGTTGACCTTATATTTCTTGATATAGAAATGCCTGAACTTAATGGTATGGAGATTTTACGTTCAATGATAAAACCGCCTAAAGTCATTTTAACTACAGCATATTCTGAGTATGCCCTAGAGAGTTATAATTATGATGTGGTAGATTATTTATTGAAACCTGTAAAGATTGAACGCTTTTTGAAAGCAATAAACAAAGTTTCCACTTCAAAAATAACACCAGCTAAAAAAAACAGAGGAAGTGAAGAACTACAAATAAGGCACGATGGAATGCCTGTTAACATTTCTTTTGAATCAATTCTGTACATTCAGAGTTTCGGGAATTATTTAAAGATCTTTACCGATTCAAGAATGTACCTTATCTCCGAAACACTCATTAATCTTACAAATTTATTATCCGAGAATTTTCAACGTACCCACAAATCGTACATTATCAATTTGGACAGGATCACCAAGAAAACCAACTCACATTTATTCATTGATACAAAAAAAATCCCGGTGAGTGCTACATATAAGCTTATAGTTTTTAACAAACTGGAAGCTTTGAAAAGAAAAAATGGGTGATCACATTTCATACACATTCCTTTTATTCTCTCTCACAAATTCCTGTTTGGGAGAAAAACTTGGAATCTTCCTTTATTTGCGAACAAGCACCTGCTCCAAAATTCCTTTTCCACCTTATTTTTATTTCTTTAACCTCTTCTTGCTCATTTCTCTTTCCCATTTTGTGATCAGGATTTTAGAATAGATTTTAAAGATTAACAGGATTATAAATACTCCTCATTCGTAAAAATTTCAATCTTACGATAACTTACTTGAAGCGGATCACTTCATCATTCATGATTGATTATTCCGTAATCGATATTCAATTATTTTCTTTTTCTAAACCGCTATTTCCCTATTTTCGGGTATGAACAAACCATTTTCAATAGCTATCCACGGTGGTGCCGGAACCATCCACAAAAGTCAAATGAGTGATGAAAAAGAAGCTGCTTATAAAGCGGCACTTTCACTAGCTCTTAATAAAGGACACGATTCACTTGCTGAAGGCAATTCTGCATTAGATGCCGTAGAAATTGCTGTTTCTTCGCTTGAAGATTCCCCCCTCTTTAATGCCGGAAAAGGCGCTGTTTTTACCAATGAAGGTAAACATGAACTGGATGCGTCCATTATGGAAGGTAAAAGTCTTTCGGCAGGAGCCGTTGCAGGCGTTGAAGGAATAAAAAATCCGATTCAATTAGCACGGAAAATTATGGAAGCTTCCGATCATGTGTTTTTAGCAGGAAACGGTGCTCTTGAATTTGCTAAAGAACAAGGTTTTTCATTGATGTCTGATGAGTATTTCTACGATGAATTGCGCTACCAACAATGGCAGGAAGCGCTTAAAAATGATGTAGTACAACTCGATCATTCTCCACTTAAAGAAGATAAGTTCGGAACGGTTGGTGCCGTGGCCTTTGATCAATCTGGGAACGTAGCAGCAGCTACATCAACAGGCGGAATGACCAATAAAAAATTTGGGCGGGTCGGTGACAGCCCCATGATCGGGGCAGGAAACTATGCGAATAACAATACCTGCGCCGTTTCATGTACCGGAAGTGGAGAATTCTTTATCCGTGGCGTTGTTGCTTACGATGTCAGCTGTCTTATGGAATACAAAGGACTTTCTTTATCAGAAGCATGCAAAGAAGTAGTTCACAATCGATTGCTAAAAATTGGTGGCGATGGCGGACTTATAGCGGTCGACAATACCGGTGCGCTTTGCCTGGATTTTAATACCGACGGCATGTACCGTGGATGGAAAAAAAGCTCCGGTGAAGAGCTTATTGAAATTTATAAGTAGTCCGAAATTGGTTTCTATCAACGTAATTCATTGTCAAAAAAATGAGAACGTATTTTAAGCCTACGCCTTCACGGACACCCCGGATTCAACTGCTAAACGCAATTGAATCATCCCCTCTGACGGAGGGGAATTACTACCGATAAGGTTATACAATTCTTAATTTACATGGCACTAACGTTCCCCTCTTTTAGAGGAGCTAATGAAGCACGGGGCATACCGGGCTTCATTCGGGGTGTTTTTTTTAACGGACTTAACGTGCATATATACCTAAAACCTCCAGTAACTCCTGTCAACGAACCAGTCTGCCGACAAAGGCTGGATTGCTTATGTACGAAATTCTAATAGCAACATAAACAAGTAAAGACTTTAGTCCTTATAAGCTCATTATTTATTTAAAAAAAGACTGCTTAGAACAGATATCTTAAATATACTCGGCATCAATAGCTGAAATACTCACTTTACGATCATCAATTGTAAACTCGTCATTGTTCGCCAAGATATTAACGGTAAGATTTCCCAAACTTATTGGTACACCTTCAGGGAGAATTTTATGGCTGTTATGCGTGAGTTTGCTTGGATCAAAAAGTAAAACCATTCCTGAACCAATTACTTTAAACCGGTTTCCTTCTTCGATGATAATTCCTGTATCCTCTGCCAAACCAAGTCCCAATAATTCAGGGTGAATTGCCATTGCTTCTGCCAATCGACCGAATCTGCCTCTTTTAATAAAATGAGTATCAATGACCAATCCTTTGAATAAACCCAGTCCCTTTGACATATGAACAGCGCCTTTATAAAGAGATTCTTTACTACTCCCTCCTGCTATCATATGTTCGCTCATCATCATTGCTCCGGCACTGGTCCCGGCGATAACAAAACGCTCCTTCTGGTATCTTTCAGCAATAATTTGATGGGCTTCTGTCCCACCTATAAACTTCGTTATTTTACTCTGATTTCCACCGGAAAACATCAAACAATCAGCCGTTTCAAGAGCTTGAATAGTTTCTTTTGATGAACTTTGTAGGCGGTTTCTGATATCAAGCACTTTTAAATTCGTACACCCCAACTGGCTAAACGCTTTAATATAATTCTCGGAAACCTCTTTAGGAATGCCGGAAGCTGTAGGTATAATCACAATATTTGCATCAGCCCCCCCTGCTTCCCGAACTACGTTACTTAAGATGCTATCTTCAATGAAATCCAGTGTATAACTTTCGCTTTCTTCACTGCCTTTATCCTCGTTCCCCCCAATCGGAATTAAAACTCCTTTGGCTGCCATAATTTGATTTTCTTTTTGTCTGCTAAATTGCTATTTCAAGTACTAAAATTTATATACTTTATCGCAGAGTAACACGAATTATTAACACTCATTTCAACATATTCCATAAATGAATATTATCTCCATCAATGCCATGCGCGGACCTAACTACTGGTCTATTCGAAGACATAATCTAATCGTAATGGTTTTAGACCTTGAAGAACTTGAAGAGCGTCCAACCAACAAGATAGATGGGTTTAGAGAGCGACTGGAAGCACTTTTACCAACTTTGTTTACGCACCGCTGTTCGGAAGGTGTAGAAGGTGGGTTTTTTATGCGTGTTGACGAAGGTACATGGATGGGGCATGTAATTGAACACATCGCTCTTGAGATTCAGACTCTTGCAGGGATGGATGTAGGTTTTGGACGAACGCGGGGATACGGTGAGCATGGAGTGTATAATGTTGTGTTTTCGTATATGGAAGAAAAAGTTGGTCGTTATGCCGCTAAAGCTTCTGTAGAAATTGCAGAAGCTTTGATTGAGGGAAAAGAGTATGATCTTGAACCCGATATTCAACGAATGCGGGAACTGCGTGAAGGCGAACGCTTAGGTCCATCAACCGGAAGTATTATTGAAGAAGCGGAATCTCGTGGTATTCCCTGGATCAGACTTAATAAATATTCACTTTGTCAGTTGGGATATGGCAAGAATCAAAAGAGAATTCAGGCTACTGTATCCAGTGAAACAAGCAGCATTGCCGTTGAGTTAGCATGTGATAAAGAAGACACCAAGTATATTCTGGAACAAGCGGAAGTTCCGGTTCCCAAAGGCGAAATTGTACGTACTGAAGCCGGTTTGGAAGACGCCGTAAAATATGTCGGCTATCCTTTGGTGATCAAGCCCATCAACGGAAATCATGGAAGAGGCATTACTGCAAATCTGGATAATTGGAAAGATACATTGGAAGCTTTTCACGCCGCTAAAGAAGTTTCGCGTTCTGTGATTGTAGAGCGATTTATATCCGGAGATGATTACCGACTTTTGGTGATTGACTACAAATTAGTAGCAGCGGCAAAAAGGACTCCGGCAGGTGTAACCGGAGATGGAAAATCTACCATTCTGGAATTGATTGATAAAGTAAATGCAGATCCCAGAAGAGGTTACGGTCACGAAAAAGTACTTACTCAGATCACAGTAAATGAGATGACCGAAAATATTCTGGAGCAAGCGGGAAGATCGATAGATACCGTATTGCCCGATGGTGAATGGATGGCTTTAAAAGACACTGCGAATCTAAGCACTGGTGGAACATCAACCGATGTAACTGATATAGTGCATCCGCATAATGTTTTTACGGCAGAACGTATTGCCCGTCTTATTGGCTTGGACATTTGCGGAATTGATATCATGACGACTGACATTAGCTCTCCACTTCACGAAACAGGCGGAGCAATTTTGGAAGTAAATGCAGGTCCCGGATTCAGAATGCATTTGGCTCCATCTGAAGGATTACCAAGAAATGTTGCCGCAAATGTTGTGGATATGTTGTTTCCACCGGGAGAAAAATATAAGATCCCTATTGTAGCAGTTACCGGAACAAATGGTAAAACAACTACAACACGTCTGATCTCTCATATAATGAGGATGAAAGGATATAAAGTTGGTTATACAACTTCAGATGGTGTGTACATTCAGAATCGATTGCTAATGCAGGGAGATTGTACAGGACCTTCCAGCGCGGAATTTGTATTGAAGGATCCTACGGTAGATTTTGCTGTACTGGAATGTGCCAGAGGTGGTTTACTTCGGGCCGGACTTGGATTTAAATCCTGTGATATTGGTATTGTAACCAATGTAGCTCCTGATCACTTAGGGCTAAAAGGAATCCATTCAATAGAGCAATTGGCAAGAGCTAAAGGAGTAATTCCTGAAACTGTACACGATGATGGTTATGCTATATTAAATGCAGACGACGATTTAGTGTATGCCATGCGAAAAGATGTGAAAGCAAACGTAGCTTTATTTTCAATGGATGAAAACAATCCTCATGTAAAAGCTATTGCAAAAGTAGGCGGGTTATCCGCGGTTTACGAAAACGGTTATATCACTATTTGCAGAGGTGAGTGGAAAATGCGAATAACGAAAGCTATAAACGTGCCTTTAACCTTTGGAGGAAAAGCTACTTTTATGATCCAAAATGTGTTGCCGGCCGCACTTTCCGCATACATTAACGGAATAGGTTTGGAAGATATCAAAGTGGCTTTGGAATCATTTATACCATCCCCTTCACAAACTCCGGGACGTTTAAACATGTTCGAATTCAAAAGCTTTAATGTGCTACTGGATTATGCTCACAATCCACCCGGACTACGTGCGCTCAATAATATGATTCAGCGAATGGATGACACTCCGAAAGTAGGCATTATTGCAGGAATTGGCGATCGTAGAGATGAAGACAACAGAGAAATTGGAGAAGTTGCCGCTGAAATGTTTGATGAAATCATTATCCGACAGGATAAACACTTAAGAGGCCGAACTGATACTGAACTCATCGAGTTGCTTTCTGAAGGAATTAAAAAAGTTGATCCTGATAAAAAAGTAACCATCATCCCAAAGGAAAGTGAAGCGATTGAACATGCCATAACTAATGCTAAACCCGGAAGTTTAGTAATAATATGCAGCGATGTAGTTCCTGATGCTTTGGCTTTGGTGACAAAATTCAAAGAAAAAGAAGCGCAAAGCTTATACGATTTCACTAAAGACGATATTCCCAACCTTCAGAAATAGAAATTTAATTGTGGGTATGGAGATAAAGAACAGTGTTTATATCGCTACAAGTTTGGATGGTTTTATAGCCGATAAAAACGGTGGAATCGATTGGCTTGATACTATCCCCATTTCGGATGGAACCGATATGGGCTATGAGGCATTTAACTCCGAAATTGATGCATTAGTTATGGGTCGCAATTCGTTTGAAACCGTTTGTGGTTTTGATATTGAATGGCCTTACACCAAGCCTGTTTTTGTGTTGAGTACTACCCTAACCGAAATTCCTGAAAAGTTTAAAGAACATGCTTTTTTAGTAAGTGGGACTTTGGATGAAACTCTCTCTCAGATTCATGAACAAGGGTTTTACCGATTGTATATTGATGGGGGCATTACTATACAAAACTTCCTGAAAGCTGACCTGATCGATGATATGATCATAACCATTATCCCCGTTTTATTGGGAGAAGGAATCCCTTTATTTGGCGAACTCCCTAGGGAACTCAATTTTGAGTGTATCGAAACAAAACTGTTTTTGGATAAAATAGTTCAAAATAAATTTGTGAGGATTAGAGGTTGAGATCTTCCCTTCATCAAATAAAATGAACAAAAATAATCTTGATTAATTAATCTCTATTTCTTCGTAAAAAGATGGGACTCAATTATATGATCATGTCATTTTTGTTCTTAACATGTTTTTATTCATATTGATCTCATTACTTTAAAAGTAACATGAAAGTGTACTGTTGTACCGTTTTCAAGGAACATACAGATGAAAAATTTAATCTAGTGTGAACAAATGAATGTAAGAATTTATAGAAGCTTATTTCGGAATTATGCTAACTGATATTAATCCAAAACTACCCATGCGTGACAAAAATGCTACGAGAAAGTTTTATATAAATAAGTTGGGGTTCAGAGAATTCGGAAGTGCTGACTTTGATGGTTATTTAATGTTAGAAAAAGATCAAATTCAAATTCATTTCTTTGAATTTAAAGAGCTTGATCCCAAGGAGAACTATGGGCAAGTTTATATTAGAACTGACAACATTGAAGACTTTTACCAAACGTTATTAGCTAATAAAACAAGCATTCACCCGAATGGTAAATTACAAACCAAACCTTGGGGACAAAAAGAATTTGCCCTTCTTGATCCGGACAGTAATCTATTAACATTTGGACAAAGTATTCAGGAATAAAAAGAAGCCAAACAGACCACTTTCTTTCTAGCCTCCTATTCTAAGAAGATCTTATTTTATCAAAAAAATAGCTGTAATGAGTTTAAAACTATCCGTTGAAGAAAATGAACATCTATTTCTTGATAAAACTATCACTTTTGAAAAGAGACTTATACTCCAGCACTATTTTAAAAACGAAATAGAGATCAATAATAAAGAAACAGATATTTTGAAAGAATGTGCTAGTTCTGAAATTGAAACCATTGCTTTGATTGGAGTTTTATTAAGAGAACAAAGTCCTTTGAACATTTTCAGATTAAGGATTGGATCTGTTTTTAAAAGTGATGATTTTTTAGCCAATGCTTGTCAAAAATTGATCCATACAGAAGATATTGAAAAAGCTGAAGACACTTTATTTCATCATGAATACGAATACCATGAAGATATTGAAGTACCAATTATAGATTACTACATTCAATGTTTTAAAAAGTCATAATACCTTTAAAACCAATATTCTCCCCCAAGTTCCTGATTTGGAAAATGTAACAGAACTTCCGGTGATATCACGATCGTCGTAACAAAACTGCCTCGTAGCGCTCTATTTTTTATGAGGTAATGCTCTGATTGCAATGGTATCAAATGCTGAACTGATTGGTCTTTATAATACATTAGCTGATGTAGGTTTGTGCGCTTACTTAAATTTCATACCAAGCCGTTATTCCATTTTGAACTGAGTCCCCTTTTACTCATTTTGTTCTTTTATGCTTAGAAAGATGGTGAATAAATCTTCTGCAGAAAGCTCGGATAACATTAATTAAGTGCATTTTATGCCACTTTATATGGCATTAATAGAATAAATATGGAAGCAATAAAGAATTTTTTAGAATTAGACTTGATTAATGTAGGTGAGTTTAATGTACGAGTATATACTCTCGTGATCATTTTATTAATCTTTCTGCTTACAAAATTGATCTTATTCCTCATCAAGAAAACTATTTTTAGTGACAGAAATAAAAGACTCGATGTAGGAGCTAGTTACGCGCTACTGCAAATCATAAAATATGTATTGTGGGTTGTTGCAATTGGCTTGGTTTTAGAAACTCTGGGAATTAAACTAACGGTATTGATAGCAGGATCGGCTGCCTTACTTGTTGGGG
>Ga0189291_100423_pt1 | contig 13719 bp, 13 predicted proteins | sample UW1redminimetaG_FD_130331 | JGI IMG/M metagenome (GOLD analysis project Ga0189291, IMG submission 130331) | Marine microbial communities from the Costa Rica Dome - UW179B-red mini metaG | ecosystem: Environmental > Aquatic > Marine > Oceanic > Photic zone | place: Costa Rica: the Eastern Pacific... | reverse complement strand
ATCCCATGTCGATCACTCCATGTCTCCCTGACCAAAACCGTCAGGGCTATGTGTTCACATGGGTCAATTCTCAGTGACAATTTATGGGGCTACAGGGTCAGTTCTCAGTGACATTCAACACATCAAGGAATTCCTTGCGGTAAAATACTGGCGGGCGTTGATTGTAGGGAGTGGCCAAATGCGCGCGCACCACTGCAGATCCTGCGATGGTATAGCGGGTCGCGCGCCCCTTCCCCGAAACTTCTAAACGCCCGCTCTGGACAAGGCGCTTCAGAGCGCGCCAAACGGGGTCGAGTGGGGCTGAGTGCAGAAAACCCCGTTAAGGGTTTTGGCGTGCGTTTGGAATTTGAGATTGGCTCTCAGGTCTCGTTCGTTCCGAGATATCGATAGATGGTAGCCTTTGAGAGGCTGTAGTGAGCCATCAGATCTTTGATCAGCGTTCCGGCTGCGCGCCTTTGGCGAAGCTCAGCGATCTGATCTTCTGAAAGCGCGGGCCGTTTGCCAAACTGAACGCCGCGATCCTTCGCCTTTTTGATCCCGTCCATCTGGCGCTCGGCACGGATTTCGGTTTCGAACTGTCCGATGGCACCAAGCATGTTGAACAGCAGGCGGCCGGTTGCGTCAGATGTGTCGATGTTCTGATCGAGGACGACCAGATCGACGCCTTTCTCGCGCAGGGTCTCGGCGATCTGACACAGGTGTAGCGTTGAGCGCGCCAATCGGTCGATGCGCGTGACGATGAGTTGATCGCCGTCGCGGACGTAATTCAGACATTCTTTCAGCTGAGGGCGGGCATCGGTCGTGCCACTGCGCTTCTCTTCGAAGAGCTTGTCGCAGCTATCCAGCTTTTCGCGCTGCACGTCCAGAGATTGTCCAACAGAACTGACGCGGGCGTATCCGACTTTGGCCATGGGTTCTCGAATAGATTAAGAAGTCTTGCGACATCCATATTGAGACATTGAAAAAGACATGGCAAGCGAATGGTCTCAATTTCTACAGTTTTGAAGACCCTTCCCCGATAGAAAGACACCCTCATGGCACATCGAGCGGTTCTTACCGCGCGCCAACGCGCGGCCCTCTTCGACCTTCCAACTGACGAGACGTTGCTGCTTCGGCATTACACCCTATCCGATGAAGACATCGACTTCATCCGGACCCGCCGCCGCGCCGAAAACCAAATCGGCTTTGCACTACAGCTTTGTGCCTTTCGATATCCGGGACGGCTTCTGAGGCCAGGAGAGATCATCCCCAAAAAGATGTCTGAGTTCATCGCAGCACAACTCGGCGTCAAACCTGATGACCTTCTGCCATATGCCGAGCGAGAGAATACGCGGCATGAGCATCTGGAAACGCTACGCAAGATTTACGGGTACGAGATGTTCAAGGGCAAACGGATCAAACAGATGCGTGCTTGGCTTGATCAGAATGCCGAGGATGCCCAGTCAAGCGAAGGCCTGGTCCGCGCTTTTGTGGAAGAATGCCGTCGGCGACAGATCATTTTGCCGGGCATCACGGTCATAGAACGGCATTGCGCCGACGCACTCGTTGCTGCTGAGCGCCGGATCGAAACCCGTATTGCCGCGCGGCTCGACAGTCCGATGCGTGCCCGCCTCGACGAATTGTTGAACGAAGAGACGGACCACCGAACCACCAGGTTCGTCTGGTTGCGTCAGTTTGCGCCAGGCAAGAACTCCGCAGACATCAATCGTCTGCTGGATCGATTGGAATTTCTGAAGGCGGTTTCCCTGGTTCCGGCAATCCTCAATGACATCCCTGCGCATCGGATCACGCGGCTGCGCCGACAGGGGGAGCGCTACTTCGCGAAAGGGCTGCGCGACATCACCAGTGACCGTCGTCTGGCAATCCTGGCTGTATGCGTCGTGGAATGGACTGCGGCCATCGCGGATACCATTGTGGAGACACATGACAGGATCGTGGGCAGCGTCTGGCGGGATGCGAAACGGATTTGCGACACGCGGGTTGCGGAGGCTCAGGTGGACGTCGCCAAGACACTGGCCGGGTTTGAGAACCTGGGATCAAACCTTTTGATGGCCAAAGGTGACGATGCCGCCTTGGCCAATGCCGTCGATGGCTCTTGCGGCTGGAGCGGTCTTGAAGTTCTGGTCGCGCAAGCCACTCAGCTTCAGGCAACAGTGAAAGCAGACGTTCTGGCCCATGTGTCCAAGGGCTTCCACCGGTTCAAACGCTACGCTCGGCGCATGTTGAATGCTCTGGACATGACATGCGCCAGTGTGGCCCAGCCTTTGGTCACGGCAGCGCAGATTATCCGTGACAAACAGGATATCCCGGCCACATCGCTGACCTTTTTACAGCCACGTTCGAAATGGCGGCCGCAATTCCGTGCGCCCGATATTGATCAAGAGCGGCTGTGGGTTGTCGCCGTCCTGTGCCACCTGCGCGATGCGTTCCGTTCTGGCGATATCTGGCTTCCGCATTCGCGGCGTCATGCCGACATGAAGCAAGCCTTTGTGTCCATCGATGCCGCCCGCGCCATGGGGCTTTCAATGCCACTGGAACCAGCCAGCTGGATGGCTGATCGAAAGCGCCGCTTGGAAGAGGGGTTGAAACGGCTGGCCAAGGCGGTGCGCTCCAAAACCTTGCCGAGTGGAGTCATTGAAGACGGCGTTTTGCGCGTCGAACGTCTTGACGCCGATGTGCCGGAGGAGGCCGGTGATATCGTCCTCGATCTTTACCGTCGTCTGCCGGATTCGCGGATCACCGATATTCTCACAGAGGTCGACAACGACACCGGCTTCACCGAAGCCTTCACGCATCTGCACACCGGTGCCCCATGCCGTGACAAGATTGGCTTGCTGAATGTGCTCTTGGCGGAGGGTCTCAATCTAGGCCTGAGCAAAATGGCAAATGCCACCAGCATTCATGACTTCATACAGCTTTCCCGCCTGTCACGGTGGCATGTCGAAAGCGAGGGAATGGCCCGCGCCCTGGCCATGGTGATTGATGCGCAGACCCATCTGCCAATGACCAAATTCTGGGGAGCAGGGCAAACGGCTTCCAGTGATGGGCAGTTTTTCCCAACGACGCGGCAGGGCGAGGCAATGAACCTCATCAACGCAAAATACGGCAACGAGCCGGGCATAAAGGCCTATACCCATGTCTCCGACCAGTACGCGCCATTCGCCACTCAGGTCATTCCCGCCACGGTGAGCGAGGCACCTTATATCCTCGACGGCTTGCTGATGAATGAGGCTGGCAAGAAGATCAAAGAGCAATATGCCGATACCGGAGGCTTCACCGATCTCGTCTTCGCCGCCACGTCCCTGCTCGGGTACCGCTTCCATCCCCGCATTCGCGACCTAGCCTCCAAGCGGTTGCATGTGTTTGACCTTCGCGCGGTTCCCAAAGAACTGAAAGGGTTAACCGGGGACAAAATCCGGGAAGCGAAGATCGTCGAAAACTGGCCGGACGTTTTGCGCTGTATCGCAACAATGCTGTCGGGCCGGATGCAGCCAAGTCACCTCCTCAAGAAATTGGCCGCGCGCCCGAGGCAACATGATCTGGCGTTAGCCTTGCGCGAGATCGGTCGGATCGAACGCACATTGTTCATCATCGAATGGCTGCTCGACACCGACATGCAGCGCCGCGCCAATATCGGCTTGAACAAGGGAGAGGCACATCACGCCCTGAAAGGTGCTCTTCGGATCGGGCGTCAGGGAGAAATCCGCGACCGTACCACGGAGGGACAACACTTCCGCATCGCTGGCCTCAATCTGCTGACCGCCATCATCATTTATTGGAATTCCAAACAGCTCGGAAACGCTGTGGCAAAGCGGCAGCGGGCAGGATTGGATTGCCCACCCGAACTCCTCGCCCACATATCACCGCTTGGGTGGGCCCATATCATCCTAACTGGCGAATATCGTTGGCGAAAAATACCGCCTCAAACCGCTTAACGGGGTTTTTTGCACTCAGCCCTACTCGACCCCTGCATGGTCGAGTGTAACACCGCGCTCGGCCATGGTTTCTTCCAGATCACAATAGGAAACTGGGTATCGGAGGTAGAAGAAAACGGTGCATAGGATGACGTCGCGCGGATAATGCGCGCCTTTAAAGTTGATCATAGGGGTACCTGCGCAAATTCTCGGAGCGCAGTGTCTGATCGTCATCAGTCTCGTGCGCAATCAAAAAATTGCGACAGAACCCCCGATGTCATATCAAAGCCAGCACGCGGGTCGGCCCGCCGGTGGCGCCTTCAAGCTTTGGTGCCGCCGCGATCATCGTGGCACCGACCGAGGGCATATCGGCCAGGTTCGCGACACATTCGAGGCCCCACCGCCCCGAGGGCAGCCAAGCGTAATGCGTTGCAAAATCAGGCGACGCCCCGTGGTCCAGCGATAGCGTATCGACTGCAATGCCTACCGTACCTGACTCCTCCATCAACATCCGTGCGGCATCGACGTGAAAGCCCGGAAAATGGCGCTTATCATCCGCACCAATGTTGCGATACCCGTCCCCCCCTATCCGCGATTCCCAGCCCGACAACATTGCGACGCAGGAATTCTCGGGAATATCCCCATTGGACGCGATCCATTCTTTCAGATCTTCCGGTGTCACCTGCGCATCCGCGTCGTCTTGTGCCTTTGCCCGGATATCGACCACGCACAGATTGACGACCAATTCGTTGATGTCGATTTGTTCCACCGTCTTGCCATCCTCGGAAAAATGGAACGGTGCGTCTATATGGGTACCGGTGTGTTCGTCGATCTGAATCTGATTACGATTGACCTTGTTCTTTGCCCAAGTCAGCACCGGAGAAAGCGAATATTGTTTCTTGCCGGAAAAGGTAGGAAAATCCGGAGTGGTCACATGGGTCAGATCATGAATCCTGTTGAACCCTTGTGCCAGAACAGGCGTGGGCGCGGCGGCGGCGCTCGCCACAGTTCCCGCAGCTGCCGCACCAAGCAACAGTTCGCGACGGCCCAGCATATTGGATTTGATCTCGTTCATAAGGCAAGCGGTACACATTATAGTTCTCCTTGATTTTGAGGATGATCTTTGGTTTTTGTTTGGTTGATTGCTTCTCAGCCCTTAGCGTTCACAGCCTCGCTCTTGAGGACGGAATGCATGAGCCTGGTAATCGGCTGTTGCCCTTCACCATCCGCCAGTGCGCGGGCCACGCGCCTGCGGTCTTCGAGATCGTTGTTCTGTCCCAACCTCGCCGCGCCTTCGAGACTGTCAATTTCAATCTCGAAACCGACGATGCCGTTGATCAAACGATCAACGAAGCTGTCCGGCAGGTCTCGACTGCGCCAGCCGGTTGAAGAAGGCTCGCTTTCATCGCACAGGCGCAGAACCATTTCTTTCAACGCGGCAGGCGCGGTAACAAGGGTGACCCGGCCCTGAGCCTGCACGGACACATAGATCCAGGTAGGTGCGCGGGGCGCAGTGTGATACCAGCTTGGACTGACATAGGCCGCTGGCCCCAAAAACACCGCCAGCACCTTGTCACCATCTCGCATCGCGTGCGCGTGCGGATTGGCTCGCGCAACATGGCCGATCAAAACACCTTTGTCTCCCCGGTTCCGGTCCACCATAAACGGGATATGTGTGGCCTGAAATGCAGCTATATCTGGGTCCGGCGACATGGCGACCAGCGTGCCGAGCCGGATCTGTTCGATCAGACCGAACGCCTGACCGTTCTCCTTCAAAGAGAAATGTTCCGGTACATACATTGAATGGCCTTTCTCTTGTTGTAGAGAGCACCCGCCGTGCCCTTATTCGGCGGGCTGCGATGCGGTTTTCTGCTGTGTTGCGCGGCGGTTTCGATAGAATGACCAGGCAAATAACCCAATAGTGGCGAGCGCGAAAAACGCCGCAATCGGGCTTGCTACAAAGACCAATACGTCCCCTCGTGAAATGCGAAGCGCTTGCCGTATGTAGACTTCCGCCATCGGCGCCAGAATGAAAGCGATCAGCAGCGCGGCCGGGCTGAGCTGAAAGCGCTTCATCGCAAAGCCGAGGATCGCGAAGAGCACCATGACTTTCACGTCGAACAGGCTCTGATGCGTGCTGTAGGCACCAGTACCACAAAGGATGACGATAACCGGGAACAGATATCGCTTCGGGATCATGACAAGCCGCTGCCCCACCGCGATCAGCGGCAAGGCAATGAGGGGCAGCAAGATGTCTGACAATAGCAGCAAAAGGAAAAGCGCATAGACCAGATCGCGGTGTTCGATCATCAGCATTGGACCGGGAGACACACCGTGGACCATGAAGGCACCCATAATCACCGCGACCGAAAGCGATCCGGGGATGCCCAGTGTTACAAGCGGGATCAGCGCGGACCCACAAACGGCATTGTTGGCCGCCTCCGGTGCGGCGACGCCGCGCAGCTCGCCTTTGCCGAAACGCTCTGGATGTGGCGAGGACATCCTGGCTTGGTCATACCCCATGAAGGCCGCTGTAATGGCACCAACCCCCGGAAGCGCTCCGCAGAACGATCCGATCAGGCTAGACCGAAAGATCACCCCGGCGGAGCCTCGGATTTCGGCGAGGGTCAGCCGCGAACGGTCCAGTGGTCTTGGGCCGGCGGCAGACCGCGCCTCATTGGCCTCCCCATCCCAGATTTGATTGATGACCTCTGACAGCACGAGCAAACCGATCAGCATCGCGAGCAGGTCGAAGCCACTGTCCAGTTCGAGAACATCAAATGTCATGCGGCGTTGTGCGGTCATCGGATCCAGACCAACCACCGCGATCAGCACCCCGAGCATGGTCGAGATCAGCCCTTTCAGGTGCGAGTCTCCACCTGTCCCCGCCACCAGAACAAGGGAAAAGAAAATGAGCATGGCAAGTTCTGCAGGGCCGAATTTCAACGCCAGACTGGAGATCGGCCCCGACGCACCAAGTAAAAGCACATCGCTGAAAATGGCCCCGGCAACCGACGCAAAAAGCGCCATGTGGAGCGCCTTGCGCCCTTGCCCCTTTTGCTGAAGCGGATACCCGTCCAAAGCGGTCGCCGCCGCCTCGGGCGTGCCGGGGGCATTGAGCAGCACCGCGGTAATGGACCCGCCGTAAATGCTGCCTTTCCAACATCCCATCAGCAGGGCGATGGAAAACAAGGGTTCCCAGAAATAGGTGAGAGGTACGATCAGGGCGATTGCCATGGTCCCGTTCAGGCCCGGGATTGCGCCAAGTGTCGCCCCCAATGCCAGCCCGATCAGTACCCCAAGCAGATTTTGCCAAGTAAATGCAAGAGCCGCCGCCTCGGCGAGTAGGTCAAACATGGTCACTCTCCACCTGCGGTCACTGCCGCAAAAAGCCCACCCCATTCGATGCGCCCCTCAGGCATATGTGCGCCTAGCACCAAGTCGATGCCAAGATAGACAACCGAAACGACAATCGCCGGCAGCAGCAGGATGACACGCATGGACCTTACCCCCAGAAGAAGAAGCAATGCCGCAAGGGAGGCATAGGACGCGGGCAGAAAACCGCCCCATTCCAGCAGCCAGGGGTAGGTAATGGCGACAAGGATCACGCCGGTGGCCTGTTTCTCGCCGCGGCCCCAGTTGTCAGCCTGCCGCTGAATTCGTTCGCCAACGGGTGGATCAGCTTCGGTCGGCGGTGCCTGAAAGGTACCTGCTGCGAGAATCGCACCAAAGACGATCAGCCCCCCCGCCCCAATCATGGCGAGGATCGTCGCGCCGGACCCAACCGGCCCGATCTGGGTCGGGATCAGGCAAACTGTCACCAGCACGCCGAGGATCAAGGAAACCCAACCGACGGCAATGTTCCTGCGCCATCCGTTTTCTTCAGAAAACGGTAGTTGTGCAGGTGCCGCGTTTTGATTTGGATCCATGGAATTCAGTTACCTGACGCCAGGCCCATTTCGCCCAGGATTGGCGACCATTCGGCCTGCATCTGCTGCAACAAGGCTTCATAATCTGAGCCGGAGATGAACCGCGGATGTAGATCCAGCTTGTCCGTTGCCTCAACAACGGCAGGATCCGCGACGGCAGCGCGGAAAGCATCTTCCAGCATCTTTCGTTTATCCTCCGCAAGTCCGGCCGGTGCCGCGATCGACATCCAGGACACCTGCGAAAAACCAAAGCCTTCTTCAGCCATTGTCGGCACCTCCGGTACGGAACTGAACCTTTCTTCGCTGGTGATCAGCAAGGCACGGACATCCCCGCTTTCCAACGACGACACCAAGGACGCGATGGTGTTATTGATGATATCGACATGACCTCCCAGGAGCGCGCTTGTCGCCTCGACTCCAGATTGGAACGGCACGTCGACCCAATCAATACCCGCTTCCTTTGCGATCCGGGCCATGATCAGGTGATTGGTGGTGCCGGTGCCGACCTGCCCATAGGTCATCGTGCCGGGGTTTTCCTGGGCCGCCGTTACCAGATCATCCCAGCTTTGCCAGGGCGAATCTCCGCGCACGAATACGGCGTATTCATAAGGCATCACTGCGGCGATCTGCAAAAGGTCGCCCTGGGGGTCGTAGGGCACCGACCGCATTTGCGGGATGATCGCGATGGCGGGCATGTTGACGGTACCGATAACCGATCCATCACCCTTGCTCTTGGCAAGCTCCGCAATCCCGAGTGTGCCTCCCGCGCCAGGCTGGTTCATAACGACAATCTCAATCCCCAATTGCTCAGCCGCGCTCCGCGCGATGATTCTTGCGGCGGTATCAGTGGTGCCGCCCGCCCCGAAGTTGACAATCAGTTTAACCTCATCCGGGATGTAATCCTGAGCAGCAAGCGGCGTCGCTGCCAGTATCGTTGCGGCTAATACGGAAACCAGTCTCGTCATTGTTCTACTCCCATGGGGGCTGAAATTATACATTCTATCAATAGAATGACTTATGGTTCAAATCAAATACTTTTTTTTGGTAGTTTTATTAATGGCAACAAAACAAAGATTATTTATTTTCGAGATCATTGACCGCTCATAGGACTGGAGATAGCATATTCATATGCAAAACCAGATTAAAATTCCCGAAAGCCGCCTTTACGTGACCATCGCCGCGCTCATACGCAAGCGGATTCACAGCGGCATCCTCTCTCCGGGGGAGCGCCTGCCCTCCCATGCAGCCCTTGCCAAGAAGTATGAGGTTGCAGTCGTAACAATCCGGCAGGCCATTGGGGTGCTGGAAAGCGAAGGCTTGCTCAGGCGCCAGCAAGGCAGCGGCACCTTCGTGGCGGACACGGTCGAGCCAAAGCGCTGGATTACCTTGGAAACGGGATGGAACGACCTGTTGCGCATGGTCGAGACGTCTAAGGTCAAAATGATCCGGGTTGACGACGAGGTGCAAAGCCCCACCCTGTTCGAAAACGAGGGCACCCCGGCGCCCGCCTATCGTTTCATGCGGCGGATCCACCTAGCCAGCGAAGTGCCCTATGCGATCCTGGACATCTTCATCGACCGCCGCCTGTATCAGCGCGCACCGTCGCGGTTCGATTCCGAGATGATCATCCGATTGCTGGACAGCATGGAAGATGTCGATATCGCCAGCGCACGCCAACGGCTCACCATTGAATCGGCGGATTTCGAGGTTTCGGAAATGCTCAACCTCGCGCCAGGGGCTCCTGTTGGACAGGTCCGGCGGGTGATCTGCGACCGGAACGGCACGGCGATCTATATCGGTCTGGCGACCTATCGCGGAGACATGGTGCGACTGGAGCGCGACCTGATGACTGGCCGTGAAAGGAAAGACAGATGAAACCCGCCGCCCGGAAAGACGATGCGCGATCCGGCTGCTTTCGCTTCGTCGTTTTGACCGATACCCACATCAATGCCAGCGAGACGCAGACGGCCTCTCCCTGGCCCATCAACCGCCAGGCCAATGCCCGTGCGCGTGCCGCAATTGCAGCAATCAATGCGCTTGCTCCGGACTTTGCCGTGCATCTGGGCGATGTGGTGCAACCGCTGCCTGGCCATCCGGGCTATGAGGAAGCGTCGGAAAATGCCAGCAAGATATTAGGTGCGCTGGAATGTCCGCTCAGGTTCATCCCGGGCAATCATGATGTCGGGGATAAACCACTGATCTGGAACCCTGCCAATCCGGTCTCGGCGCATTTCGTGGAAAAGTACCGCGAGGACTACGGGCGGGACTGGTTCCGCTTTGAACATGGTGGGTGCCTATTTGTCGGCGTTGACGCACAATTGATGAACGCCGGCTTGTCTTTGGAAACCGAGCAATGGAACTGGATTGAACAGACACTTCAGCAGGCGCGGGGAAAACGGATCTTCTTTTTCCTGCACTACCCCCCGTTCATCTACGCCCCAGACGAACACGAGCACTATGACAACCTCGGAGAGCCAGCGCGCAGCCGCCTTTTGGCCCTTTTTGAGAGGTTCGGGGTTGAGGCGTGTTTTTCAGGTCATGTTCACAACTTCTTTTACAATCTCTATGCTGGCACACGCTCCTATACCCTGCCTGCCCTCTCCTTTGTTAGGCATGATTATGCCGGGCTGTTTTCCGTGCCGCCGGGCGATGCAAGCTTTGGGCGCGACGACGGTGCCAAGCTTGGATTTTTCGTCGTCGACATCGGCCCCGCGCACCACAGCGTCAAATTCCTGCGCAGTCACGGGCTGACAAAAAAGGAAGGCGTGGGCCAGAACCCGGTGCCACCTTCAGGTATTTCACCGTCAAACGAGGAACATTGCCAGTTCGCCCCTGCCGAACCCTTTTACGAACCCTTTGGATCCTCCCGGCCGGAGACGACAGGGTTCGGAGCCACGCTGCGCGCCGACTGGGCGCACGAGGTCGAGATCGCCCCCTCCGGTGCTGTGGATGAATTCAGGCGCAAACCGGCGCGAGATGACTATTTCATCGCTGCCCTCTGGGAAAGCGGTGTGCGGCAGCTGCGTCTGCCGATAGATGACATTGTCGACCCCGCAAGGCGCGACCGTATTCGCCTGCTGGCATCGGACGGATTTCTGATTAACATCTACGGTTTTGGATTGCCGGATCAGCACACGATGGCGGCACTACGCAATCTGTCGGGCGCCATCACTGCGATTGAGACCATATTGCCCCTGCCTGATATGATCGCTTCAGTCAACAATATTGAGAAACTGGGCAAGGATCTCGACTGCGACACTGTCGCCTCCCCGCTGGTGCAATCCGGGACCAACCCCGGTGAAAAAGCCTTCATTCACTTCATTGGGCATGGGTTTTCCCCAGACGCGCGCATCCCTGCACGCCTTTTGCAAAGCGGCATCAGCGGTTTCGGGTTCCGCCTTGGCCATGGGATGGACCCGCTGGACCATGCAACCCCCTGTGCCGCGCAGACCGGAGCGGTAGGCAAGACAGCACATGTCCATGTGGCAACTGGTGGCAGCAATCCAGCCCAAATGGATCGGAGCCAGCAGGCCGCAGCAAACCGTGCCTTGCGGGCCTTTATCTCCAGCCAATGTGGCGACCACAGGCCGACGATCTGGCTCGACACTCTAACAGAGGTCGATCGCGGGTATTTCCCACGACTGGGACTCGTGGACCGGCGCTCCAACCCGTGCATCGCGGCAAACGTGATCGACAGGCTCGCCAGTCAGCTTTCTAAAAACGTTAGATGGATGATCAAGAACAGGCAGAAAGGTCCTACGGGTGAAACTGTCATCTTGGCCGCAACGGGCATGGAAATTGCAGTGCACCTGCCTTCAAGCTGATCCCAGAAAACGGCCAGTGAATGTTGTCACTTTGGGAGGTTCCGTCGCAAATATTTACTGACGTCTCAGGCGAGCCATTCGCTGGACAGCTTCAGGCTGAGAGTTCGGTGAAAAGAGCCGTTCAATGGCGGACGCGGTTCTCGGAAGCGGGCTAAATCGGTCGATTCTGCCGGTGACAGAAACGGTTGAGTTTTGGCACATCTTGCGGAGCGGAGAAGGTTCGGAACGAGCCTAGCGGAAAGGTTTCCGCCTCTCGTCAAATGTCACCGTTTCGGAATTTCCAGAATCTCTTCATGAACGCCTGTCGCCCCCCACCGGACGATTTCAGACAGGATTGGGAGCAGTGCTTTGCCGCGCGGTGCCAGAGAGTACTCGACCTTTTTGGGCACAACCGGATATTCCTTTCGGTCGAGCAGACCCAGCTCTGTCATGTCTTTCAACTCCCGGCTCAGGATGCGCGGTGTGACTGGCTTTCCCAAGCTGCCTTTGACCAATGAGCGCCCGATCTCGCCGAACCGCTGCGGCCCACGATGGAGGATGCACAGGATGTGCAGCTTGTAGCGCCCTCCCACAATCTTGTTGAACGCGATAGCCGGGCAAAGCGTGATGTGGCTCATGTCGAGACCTGTCAGAAGGGAAACGTCTGGTCCCTTATGGGTGTCGTCATCCTGCGCCATCAGAAATCTCCATGCTATCGTTTTTGTCCGTATTTACGAAATCGTACTGCCCCCTGTAGTCTGTAATCAATAGCAAAGAGGAGAACTGACATGACAGATACTGATACACCCGACACCCAAACTAAAGTTAAAGCTAAGACAGACCCGAAAACAGGTGAAGTCGAAGCCACTGCAGCTTTCGACACGACGCCGGAGCGCCTGTTCCGGGCGCTCACGACTAAGGAAATCTGCAACTGGTGGGTCCGACCTGGTGTGTTCAATACCCAAGAATGGAGCGGTGATGTCCGGGAAGGTGGCCGTTGGGCTGCAGCAGGTATCGGCGGAGGGCAACCCTACCAGCTTGAAGGAGAGTTCGTGGTCGTCGAAGAGCCAAACAGGCTTACAACGACCTGGAGCGCGGTCGGTGCCCCCTTTGAACCCGCGATGCTGACCTACGAGCTAGAGCTGCAGACTGTTGGCGTGCAGCTAACCCTACGGCATAGCGGGCTGCCAAACGCAGAAATTTGTGAGAAAACCCGCGCTGGTTGGGAAACCAGCCTCGTGCGACTTCAGGAGATCGTCGCCGCCGAGAAGCGTTGAACCTTCGCATGGCCTATGATGAAGCCCTTGCCGCCCGCGTCCGAAACGCTTTGTCGGTTGCGGGCGAGCTGCGTGAACAGAAGATGATGGGAGCACTGTGCTTCATGATCGACGGTCATATGTGCTGCGGCGTAACTGGCAGTGCGCTCATGGTCCGGGTCGGGCGTGATGGTTATGACATGGCCTTGGCGCAAGATCATGTTCGACCCATGGAGATGACCGGTGGGCGCAGACCGCGCGGGTTTGTGCTTATCGATCCGCCCGGCATTGACACCGACGAGGCACTGGACCGGTGGATCGGGCGCGGTCGAAGCTTCGTATCTACGCTTCCCAAGAAGTAGGAAGCTGGCTGAAATACTTCAGTCGTCTGCAAAAGCGGTCTACGCTAGGCCTGTCCCGCACACTGGACATAAACCCCTTGCCAGAACCTCTGTGCCAGAAACGGTGGATTCTGTCCACGTTCCTGCGCCTTGCAGGACCAGCGACTTCGTTCGGCCAGAAACTTCCGGTATGGTCGAACGATTAGATTCAGTCTTGCTGTCGCAGATGGCGGTGTAACGTAGCTGCTGTAAGTGAAGGGTTTTGAAGCATGGGATAGTGGCCGCAACGATCCAAACTGACAATTCTGGCCTCGTCATAGAAGGACTGAAACTCCTCTTTAAGGGATGCTTTCCTGTTGAATGTCACTGAGAACTGACCCTGTAGCCCCATAAATTGTCACTGAGAATTGACCCATGTGAACACATAGCCCTGACGGTTTTGGTCAGGGAGACATGGAGTGATCGACATGGGATTT
>Ga0189291_100422_pt1 | contig 13739 bp, 13 predicted proteins | sample UW1redminimetaG_FD_130331 | JGI IMG/M metagenome (GOLD analysis project Ga0189291, IMG submission 130331) | Marine microbial communities from the Costa Rica Dome - UW179B-red mini metaG | ecosystem: Environmental > Aquatic > Marine > Oceanic > Photic zone | place: Costa Rica: the Eastern Pacific... | reverse complement strand
GATCCGCAAGGGCCAACTCGACGCCAACGAGCGCACCGCATTCCAGCAGTTTGCGGCGCTCGCAGCATAATTGCGTCCGCACAACGGCCGCCCTCAATCGTCAAAAAAGTTTGCGACAGAGCCAGATCTTCCATGGCTTCGGTATTCTTAACCACATCGTCATTCGAGTCGCCTTGGGAAAAGCCGCAACCGCAACGTGCGTTTCGGTGCAATGTTGATGCTGCGATGGCTTATGAGCCGAACGCCCGCATTAAGGTCATAGCATATAGGATATGAACACGCTGATCGATGTCACCCTGGCACTGCAGGTTTTTCTAGACACGCACTAATATCCGGCCTCTGGATCGCAGATGTTGACCAGGGTTTCTCTGTGTAAATACCGTCGCAGGTTCGCGGCGAAGAAACTGGCTGAGACCGATTTCCAGCCATCTGCGGCGTCAGCAGAGTGTGGAGAAATGATAACACCGGGCAGGTCCCAGAACGGCGAGTCTTGTGGCAAGGGTTCCGTCCTGAACACGTCCAGATAGGCCCCTGCAATTCTATTATGGCGCAAGGCGTCGATCAGTGCGTTTTCGTCTACCTGCGCGCCGCGAGCTGTGTTGATTAGGCGCGCCGATGGCTGCATCTGAGCCAAAAACTCTGCATTCACGATGCTTTGCGTTTCATCCGTGTTGGGGACATGGATGCAAACGTAATCCGCATGCGGCAGAGTGTTCGCAACGTCAGACATGGCTATCTGTTCATCAACATGCGGACAGGGTCGTGAAGAGCGACGCGCGCCGATCACATGTGCGCCAAACATGCGCAAACGTTCCGCCACCAGCGATCCGATGCCGCCAAGGCCAATAACCAGCACGGTTTTGGTCGACAGGCTCTCCCATTGCAGCTTATTCCAGACGCGCAGTTTTTGCTGCTCTAAGTAGTCGGGAAATCCAAAGTTCATCATCAGGATTGCACCCAAAACCGTTTCGGCCATGAACCGGCTGGACACACCCGCGCTGTTTGTCACCAATATTTCTTCGGGGTTCCACCCGGCCAAATGGTCGATCCCTGCACCACCATTATGAAGCCACTTTACCGACGGGTGACTAAGTGCTGCGGCATGGGTGAAGGCAGGATAACGCCCGCCATGCAAGCCAAAGACAATTTCGGGATCCACGCGGTCCAGTGCCTGCTCAACTGTTTCATCCTGATTACAATTGAAGAAGCTGCATTCAGGCGTTTTCTCACGCAAATGTGGCAAATAGGGTCGCGTGCTATCATCAATGATCAACACGCTCGTCGTACTTTCAGTCATTGTGTACGTCTCTCTGGCCAGTGAGCATTCCGATTGCCATGGCAGTTGCCGCCCGCACTGGGTCAACAACTGTCGTTTGCGTCGCGGCCTCCAGCATGGGTAAATGGCGAGACATTCCGGCGCATGCGGTGATAAGTACATTTGCGCCGTCCGTGTTGCACAAGGACCGTCCCACCTGGGCGATGGTTTCAAAGGCATCTGCACTTTCGGTTTCCATCACGCTAAAACCAATAGGACGGTCGCCTGCACATCTCTCAAACAGACCCCGGGCCTTCATGTCCGTTGCATGTCGCGAGACGGACCAATCGGAAACTGAGATGATGCCAAAACGATCCCCCAGCGCCAGCGCGGTCGTCACTGCAGCCTCGCCGATCCCGATAACAGGTCGTGACGTCTGCTCGCGGGCTTCCATCAGTCCAGGGTCACTATAGCAGGCGATGACAAAGACATCTGCTTCCTGATCCTGAGCCACCGCTTGAGCAACCAGCGGCGCAACGGTGTCTATGTCAGCATCACTGGCCACACCCGGCGGCCCATCTTTCAGGGTGACACAATCAATTTTCATCCCGCTGCGTTTGGCATAGGGGATCAGTGCCTCAGCCATCCGATCGGTAATAGCCTGAGTTGAGTTTGGATTGATAACTCGGATTAGGCGAATAGGTGTCATGATCAGAGAAGCTTTGCGCCAAAGTTGGCAGCAGGGTCAAGCGGGGTCTGCGGAGGGGCAGTGATATCTTCTGGCGGCGTTGGTTCACGCTCAAGAAATTCGCCTGACCCACGTTCCACCAAAAGCGCATCATTCTCAACAACGACACGGCCCCGGTTCAAGACCATTTTGGGCCATCCCGTAATCTCACGACCCTCATAAGGGGTATAGTCAACGTTATCATGCAGCATGTCGCTAGTAATCGTCAGTTCGCGATTGGGATCAAACAGCACTACATCCGCATCCGAGCCAATGGCGATCGTGCCTTTGCGCGGATGCAGACCATAGAGCTTTGCCGCGTTGGTAGACGTCAGCGCCACAAATTGGTTAAGACTCAACCTTCCCTTGCGCACCCCTTCAGAATAAAGCAGCGGCAGCCGCACTTCCAGACCAGGCACACCGTTAGCTATTTTTTTGAAACTGGGTTCTGGCCCAGCGTTCAGCTTACCGCTTTCGTCGAACCGATAGGGAGCGTGATCAGAGGAGAAAACCTCGAACGTGCCGTTCTGAAGGCCCAGCCAAATTTCCTCTTGTGCCGCCTTGTCCCGCGGCGGCGGCGAACAGCAGAACTTCGCGCCTTCCATACCTTCGCGATCCAGATCGTCCGCCGTCAGGAAAAGGTATTGTGGGCAGGTCTCACCATAAATTTTCAGGCCTTTATTGCGGGCATCGCGAATGGCGTGGGTTGCTTCGGGGGTTGAGACATGGACGATAAGCAATGGCGCATCCACCAGTCGCGCCAGATCAATCGCGCGACGTGACGCTTCACTCTCCGCGATAGCATTATGGCTGACCGCATGGAATTTTGGCGCGACATGGCCCTTAGACAATAACCGTTCGCTGATCCAGTTGATGACATCGTTGTTTTCCGCATGCACCATTGTCATCGCGCCGTGTTCGCGGGCAAGCGCAAGCACATCAAGCATTTGGCCATCGTTGATCTTTAGCAACTCATAAGTCATGTAGACTTTGAAAGAGCTGTAACCGTCCTTGATCAGCGCAGGCAGCTCCTGCCCCAATACCTGCGGGGATGGGTCTGATACGATCAGGTGAAACGCATAATCAATCACCGCTTTTGGTCCGGCACGTTCATGCGCGATCCGCACGACATCGCGCAGACTTTGCCCTTTGTGCTGGGCTGCGAATGGAACAATCGTTGTGGTGCCACCAAAGGCTGCGGAAACGCTGCCGGAATAGAAATCATCCGCTGTCATCAGCTTGGTCGAGGATTCCTGCTCTATATGGCAATGCGCGTCAATGCCTCCGGGTAAAACCAACAAACCACCCGCATCAATCACACGCTCGGCAGTTCCCAAATCATGCCCTAAAGCAACGATTTTGCCTTCGCGGATCGCAACATCAGCCTGAAATGTATCGCTTGCAGTTGCGACTGTGCCGCCGGTGATAAGAGTATCGAATTGGGTCATGTCGAAGTGTCCTTTGTTCTCAGTTCATCAATACGCCTGGCAGCCAAAGACTGATGGCCGGGAAGGCTACCAGCAGGATGAGGACCACCACATCACAGGCCAGAAAGGGCATGCATCCCTTGTAAACCTGTTCCAGCGAAACTTTCATGTCTTTGGGCACCGCGCCTTTGATCGCAAAGACGTTCAATCCCACGGGCGGGGTGATCGCTCCGATTTCCGTCAGCTTGAGTGCGATAACGCCAAACCAGATCGGATCATAACCAAGACTTGTCAGGATCGGCAAAACGATAGGCAGGGTCAGAGCATATATCCCTACCGGCACCATGATCATTCCAAGCAGAAAGAAGATAATCATCACACCGATCAAGATTGCCAGCGGCGGCAGGGAGGAGTCTTGAAGCATCATTGTCAGCTCAGAAGGCAAGCCGGTCACGGCCAATACCCGACTATAAAACAATGCGCCCACATTGATCAAAAACAGCATTGCCGTTATGTTGGCGGCTTCTCTCATCGAGCCGGTAACATCCGAAACCTTAGTGAAAGCCTTGAGATACCAAGCAAAGAAAAGTGAAACGAGCGCGCCCGCAGCGGCGGATTCCGTGGGTGTAAACACACCGGAATACAATCCGCCCAACACAATGAATGCGATGGTTAAGACCGGCCACATACGTCCGACTTCACGCCGTTTGCTGATTTTGTGCGCCTCTGCATGCGACTTCAACGCTGGTGCCAGTGACGGATTTCGCTTGACCAAAATGACAATCAACACTGCGTAAGCGAGCGCTGTCATGATCCCCGGCAGAATGCCCGCTGCGAATAGTTTGCCAATGGATTGCTGGGTAAAGAGAGCATAGATGATCATCATCATTGAGGGTGGGATCATGGATGCAAAAGTTCCGGCGGATGCAATCACGCCAATTGACAATGATTTGTTATATCCCAGCCGGTTCATTTCAGGCAGCGCCATACGACCAAATATTGCCGTTGTCGCAATGGATGAACCGGAAATCGCACCAAAGACGCCACAGCTGAAACAAGTCGCAATCATCAGCGATCCCGGCAACCGATGCGCCAGCGCATGCACACCGTCATAGGCCCTTCGTGCCAATCCACCGTTTGAGGCAAAGGCGCCCATCAGAATGAAAAGAGGGATAGCAGCCCAAGTCGGCGTTGCGATTGAAAAATAGGATGCCTGCCCCAGCAGCGAAATCGAACTGTCAAAGCCCAGCAATAGATAAGACACGATGAAGCCACTCAGCAGAAAGGCAAGGCCAATTTGCAATCCGATTGACATCAGGATCAGCAGCAAAATGATGCAAATCGTACCGGCAAGAATGAAGTCCATTACGAGACACTTTCTGAGTGGGTTGCGGTTTTTGAGGCTATTCGATGCCGCGAACTGGCGTTTCACCGTCATCGCGTTCAGGGGGATTCTTAATGTTCAGGATCGCCTGAAATAAAAATGCGACTAATCCCACCACCATGATGAATTTCGTCGGCCAGGTTGGAATTTGCACAGCGCCAGCAATCGCTTCATTCTGGACGTAGGCCTTGATCGCATTGGTCGCGACCGCGTAGAGCAGGATGCCGACTGTCAGAACAGCGAGCACCTGAGAGAATTGCAACACCCGGCGTCGCAGGCCGTCAGGCAAGGCATTGGTAACGAACTCTAGCCCGACATGCTCATGGAACTCTTCGCAACGCGAAAACCCCAGATAGATCACAATCATCATTACAAAGACTGAAATCTGCGCCATATCCTGAAGCGGCACGCCGAATAGGCGGGAAACAAAATCGGCGACCAGTAACAGCATCATTAAAAACATCAGCCAGCCGGTGAACCCCGACAGCACTGCATTGAGCCGTGATACCAATTTCTGCATGTTTCCCCTCCCCTTTGATGGTGCACGTGCGCCGATATGGTGCGGCGCACGCTACGAGCTTATGCTAGCGCTTCATTGCGTCCGCGTGCAATTCGCGCATCTTAGCCATGACATCGGCTGCGTTTTCCAGACCGACTGCTTTCGCATCCTCGACCCAGGCTTCCTGCAATTCAGTCAGCTTTTCGGCATCGGACCACTTAGCAATGTCTTCTTCTGACAATTCGGTCACGGCGTAACCCGCCTCTTCCTGCGCTTTACGCACTGCATCGAATGCAGCCTCATAAACGTCTGCAAATTGGTCTTCGGCTGCTTTGGACGCTTCTAGGACCTGTTTCTGTACATCTTCAGACAGGCCGTCGAAGATATCCTTGTTCATGAAGTGAACAAACGGTGTCGCGTACCAAAGCTTCTTGGAGATCAGGATGTTGTTGGCAACTTCATCGAACTTCATTAGGTGCATGCCATCATAGTTGGAGAACACACCGTCGATTGTGCCGGTTTGCAACGCAACATAAACATCGCCCCATGGCACAGATACCGGGCTTGCACCTGCGGCTTCAAGATAACGCAGCAACCATTTGCCGCCTGCGCGCCACTTATCACCTTCGATCCCGTCAAGTCCGGAGAGTTTCTTTTTGCCAAAGAAGGCCCCTGGCAGGCCCGCAGTTACCATCAGCGGCACAACCCCGGCTTCGGCCATTTCCGCTTTCAATTCAGGAATCTGATCATAGGCCTGATGATAGAGCCAGGACTGGTTCTCGAAGTCTTTGGGGCCAGTTGGGAACATGGCAAAGACTGAGTGCGCAACCATACGATTGGGATAGTGGCCAGGAAAAGCAAAGCCGACCTGCGCAATGTTGTCACCAACACCGCCCAGCACTTCCTTTGAGCCAAGCAAGGTCCCGCCAAAGAAAGGACGAATCTTAATGGCACCGTCAGTGCGCTTTTCGATTTCTGGAAGCCAGACGTCTTGGACAAAATCCGTACGCATTCCGCCGGTTGCATCATGGTCTGAGTATTTCAGGGTTTCGGCATGTAGACCAAATGTGGATGCTGCTACAAAGGCACCAGCCAGCAGGCCTTTGGTTGTCATTGAAAATATTCTCATCTTATCCTCCTTTGATGTGTGATTTAGTAGATTTGTGAACATCAAACACCCTCGGGCACTTCGACCCCGGTTTGGCTGCAAATGATGCCATAATGTTCGATGCGCCGGTGTTGGGCATAGTTAAACACCGTCTCTTTCCCCATCTTTGCGAGATCAAGGTCACAGGTTGCGACGATTAATTCGTCCTCAACAGTCGACGCTTGAGCAATGATTTCGCCAGACGGTTGCACGATGCAGGATCCGCCAATCAGCATACACCCGTCTTCAATTCCGGCCTTGGCGACACCCACAACGAATGTTGAATTCTGATAAGCTCCTGCCTGCATAACCAGATGGTTGTGATACATCCGCAGATGGTTCGGCTCGGGGGCTGCGGTGTTGCGGTCCGGCGTGTTGTATCCGAACATGGTCAACTCCACACCTTTGAGAGACATTACACGATAGGTTTCAGGCCAACGGCGGTCATTGCACAGCCCCATTCCCATGATGCCACCCTTGCACCGCCAAACGGGCCAGCCAAGATCACCGGGTTCAAAATAGCGTTTCTCAAGGTGCTGCCAGGGACGGTTTTGATCCAGCTCGGAATGGCCAGGAAGGTGAATCTTGCGATACTTTCCAATGACCTTTCCTTTGTCGACCAAAACAGAGGTGTTGTAGTGATGGCCATCGTGCGTCAGCTCGCAATATCCTAGGTAAAAAGCAATATCCGCCTCTTGCGCCGCCTCAAAAAGCGGGCGCACTGCGCCATTGGGCATCTCAAGTTCAAAATGGTGATCCATCTTGGTGATGTCTTCTTCGTAATAACGCGGGAAGAACGTGCTCAGCGCCATTTCGGGGAAAACCACCAACCCGCAGTCACGTGATTTTGCCTCACGCAAGAGCTCAACCATACGGGCCACAGCGCTTTCGCGACTTTCATCTGGTTGTATCGGGCCTAGTTGGGCTCCCCCTACGGTCAATAGTCGACTCATGCTTCATTTCTCCTGAAATTTGGTTTCGGGCTCGTGGTGACGAAAAAATCGGGTTTTATTCTTGTCATCTCATTCGAACAGTTTTGAAATGAGATCGGCGTCTACATTGCCGCCAGAACAAACAATAATCGCAACGCGCTCCTTCAGATCGACCTGTCCCTGCAAAGCAGCAGCAAGTGCCACCGCACCGCCGGGTTCGATCAGCACTTTCGCTTCGTCGAGCGCAAAGCGCATTGCACGCATCACATCTTCATCCTTGGCAGTAACAACTCCGCTCAGATGGAGACGGTTGATGCTGAAAGGCAATTCAGCCGGGATCGGTGCCAGTAACGCGTCGCAGATTGATCGCGCTTTGCGGTCTGGAATATCCAACCGGGCATCGGCAGCCAATGACCTTTGCGTGTCATTAAAATCTGCTGGTTCGGCAGCATATAGCTGGGTCGCTGGAGAGATAGCGTTTAGCACCGTTGCACAACCTGCCGAAAGCCCGCCCCCACCGCAGGGCGTCAGAAAAACATCCGGCGCAAGCCCCAGACGTTGAAGATCTTGTACCGCTTCAAGGGCAACTGTCCCCTGGCCGGCGATAATCGCGGGATCATCTCCCGGCGGAACAATAATGCCCCCTTGATCCTGGCATATCTGCGCTGCAATCTCCTCACGCGATTCCGTAGATCGGTCATAGAACCGGATGACCGCGCCTGCAGCTTCGGCACGACTGATTTTGGACTTCGGCGCGTCCTTTGGCATCACGATCGTCGCCTTTTGGCTGAATATCCGTGCTGCCGTCGCGATGGCTTGCCCGTGGTTCCCGGTGGAGTAAGCAATAACCGAGGTGGTTCCTTCATCTGCCAGACGGGACAGCCGGTTCACCGCGCCACGGAACTTGAACGCGCCTGTGCGTTGCAGGCTTTCCAGCTTGAGAAACGTCCTGCCCCCAGTGCGCTCGTTCAGTGCGTGACATTCAACAAGAGGGGTGCGTACTGCGTGTCCCTTGATCCGTTGAGCTGCAGACAAAATATCGCTGAATACGGGCGGCGCGCCAATGCGTGTGTGAAGATCAGGGGCGTCTTTCATCAATCAGGTTCCTATCGTCAGCGGCGCAACAAGACGCTCAAGGGTGGCCATTACCGACAGAGGCGTCATCTGACCGGTTGCGGGGTTTTCAATGCTCGGAACGTTCTCGACCGAGATCTCAAAACGTCCAGCATCGGCTTCCACCAGAATGTTATGGGTATTCCTATCTATAGCCGGGTCGGCCCAGACCTCGTAATCCGTGTGTTCCGGCCCCCAGCCCGCCAGAGACAGTGCGACCGCGACATTTACATTCGCCGGAAACTTTTGCGCTGCATCAGTTACTTTGCCCGCATAGAGTCTGAGAGGTGCATCCAGAGCCGCAAGATCAATGCCCGCCTCACGAACAAAAGGCGCATTAGCCAGACTTGCAGGCGGCTTGCGTGTTCGCATCACAACGCGGCCCAACTTGCTTTTGGCTGCCGCGCGCACAGCATCCAATCCCGCAAGGGCACCGGTCGCACCAATGATTTTCGCGCCGTTCTCGGTAGCCAGATCAACCAGATGGCGGTTCTGCAAAAGCTGAGTCATCGATACGATGATCAGTGTTTTGCCGGCAAGTACTGTCGGTTCTGCCAGCGCAGTGAATTGTGAAGGGGGCAATGCTTCGACCAGAATATCTGCGTGCGCGTGCAAGTCGCTTAATTCCACCGCATTGGGCGGCGAACGAAAACCGCTGACAAGCGCCTGTGCCTTTGTGGTCGATGAAGACGCAACCGCCGTCAGTTCAAGCCCGTGCACACCCTCATCAAGCCAGCGTGCAACAGGCAATCCAATGGCCCCTAGGCCCCCGATAGCAACTGTCAGGGGTCGTGTGTCATGCGGCATGGTGAGCCAGCAGTGTTATGAATTGGCAGGTCATAGCCAACATTCTAACGCATTGAAAATATAAACTCATATGATAAAAACAACTTATACATAACAGGAATGCATTTATGAAGATGCGGCATCTTGAGGTTATTCACGCTGTGGTCGTTCATGGCGGTGTGGTGGCAGCAGCCGACGCACTGCATGTGACACAGCCAGCAATCAGCCGAATGATTCAAACGGCCGAGGCCGAACTAGGTTTGAAACTATTCGAGAAAATTGGCCGCCGTCTTGCACCTACAGAGGACGCAGAACGTCTTTTTGAGGAAATAGACCCGATCATAGCCTCGTTTCATTCGGTACAGGAACGCATCATTGACCTGCGAGAAGGACGTTTAGGAGTGCTGCGGATCGTCGCTACCCCTGGACTGGCCCATTCTATAATTCCGGCAACGCTCGAAAAAATGCTCCGCGATCGGCCTGCCATGAAGGCAACGCTTGACATCCGGAGGCGGGAAAACGTGCTGCAAATGCTTCGAGCAAACGCAGCCGATCTGGGTTTCGGCCTTCTGCCGACCGATGCCCCTGACATCGTATCAACTCCCGTTGGTAGTGGGCGGATCATCTGTGTCAGCCCTTCGGATCATCCCCTGGCACAGAAACGCTCGGTCCGCCCGGAGGACTTTACAGATCACAGGCTTATTATGCTGACGCGCGGCTCCCCGCTAGAACAGTTGATTGCTCCGGCATTTGATGCGGTTGGACAACCGCTCGATTGGGCGGTCGAGACCCCCTACAGCGCTTCGGCGTGTAATCTAGTCACGGCTGGTTTTGGCGTTGCGCTGGTCGATAGCTATGTCACCCAACAAATCGAGCTGAGTGATCTGGTCATCATCCCGTTTGAACCCGCACTGACCGTCAACGCGTACGTTTACCGGGCTCGACACAAACCAATGTCCAAGCTTGCAACGCTTTGCATCTCAGCTCTCGATAGTGGCCCGCGCAAATCCGATTGATCAGGCCCGATATCGGTCAACAAGGGCGACAATTCTTTTTGCCGCCGCAATTGATGCGGCGTGATCCTGCGAAAAATTCAAGCGTATGCAGTTTTCAGTATGCGGAGCGAACTCGGTACCCGGTGTCACGATGACGTTTGCCTGAAGTCTCAACAGGCGCACAAATTCATCATATCCAATGCCAAGCGCCGGCAACGCCGGAAACAGATAGCTGCCTGCTTCGGATGCACGCACTGAAAACCCGTCCGCCGCGCGGAACACTTGCACCAGATCATCGCGGATCGCCTCGTGCTCAGCAACACGTCGGTCCATCCAACCATCAGGTTCAGCGAACCACGTCCGCAATACAGCCTGCGAATATCCACCGGCTCGCAATGAAACAATGGCCTGCAGCTTTTCCATCCGTGCAATTACAGCCTTAGAGCCAAAGGCGACGCCCAATCGATAACCACTAAGCGATTCTGTCTTCGAAGGGCCCATGATCGTTATGACATTCTCAGCATCAATCGCCTGTGCTCGCAGGTGCGTGTATTCCGTGCCGGTGTAGCGCAGCCGCGAATAAAGCTGATCGGCGATGACGGTGACGTCATACCGTGCCGCCAGGGTGGCGATGCTCTCGATTTCCTCGCGCGAATAAACGGTGCCAGCGGGGTTATTGGGGTTGGAGAATATAAAAACGTTAGCGCCATCCTTGAACGCCTGTTCCAGCTGATCAAGATTCAACCCGGCGCAGTCGGTGCGGTTTTCATAGTCCATCCGCACTGGTACAATCTCGCCCTCAAAGAACTCTACCAGCTTGCGGTTCGCGAAATAGTCGGGCTGAACGATGGCAACCTTGTCACCCCCCGTGACCGAGCTTGCGATTGCCAGAAACAATGCACCTTGAGTACCAGGTGTAATGATCATGCCTTCGCTCGCGTTGACCGGCGTTCCGGTGAATGCCGCCAAATGCTCAGCTACTTCCTCGCGGATAGACAGATCTCCACGATATTCAGTGTAGGCCTGACGACCACCTGCATCGACACCCGAGGCAAATACATCAAGTGATCCCGGTGTGGGTTCAAACGCATCTACATCACCATGAGAAAAATCGACCATACGCCCGTTGATCGGGTCGCCGCGCATCAATTGCTCAATGTCGTTGCTCTGCTGGCGCACTTCCTGCCCTGGAGCGTTGTCAGTGGCAAGTTTCTGAAATTTTGTCGCGAGTGTCATGGCATATTCCTTCGATTGGTCAGTTGAGACTCTTTAGCTCGACAGCATGAGCTATAAAATATTATTGATTAAATCTTCAAAAGAAAGAAAAACTATCTTATGGATACACGCTTTCTAGAGAGCTTTGTGATTGTCGCAGACTGCGGATCAATCGCTGAGGCGGCTCGACGCCAAAACCTGACAGCTGCGGCCGTCGCGCAGCGCCTGCGCGCGCTTGAGGTTGAAATGGATCAATCGCTGGTGAAGCGGGTGGGACGCACCAGCCAGCTTACGGCCTCCGGCCTCGCCATCCTGCCGCATGCGCGCGCGATGATCCGAAGCACGCGAAATCTACGGGCCATTGCAGCACAGGACGAGCCGGCCGGACAATTGCGGCTTGGTGCCACCGCAACCGCTTTGACAGGGCAAATCCCCGACATTATTGCAGCGTTGCAATCTCGGCATCCAAGCGTCGACTATTTCCTTCAGCCGGGCGCGTCGGTTGACCTTTATCATTCCGTGCTGTCGGATGATCTGGATGCAGCTATCATCATGCAGCCCCCCTTTTCATTGCCCAAATCCGCGCAATGGCGCACATTGCGCTCAGAACCGTTTGTCCTTCTCGCTCCAGAAAAACTGAAACTTTCTGATTATTCTGCTTTGCTGACCGCCCACCCTTTCATTCGCTATGACAGGAACCAATGGGGCGGCCAGATCATCGACCGGTTCCTGCATAAACAGGGAATAAACGTCCGCGAGGTTCTGGAACTGGATGCTCTCGATTCAATCGCAGCGCTTGTGAGCCGCGGCCTCGGAGTCGCCATTGTCCCTGACTGGGCACCACCATGGCCGGAAGGATTGCGCCTACGCAAATTGCCATTGTCAAAAATTGAGCACCGTCAGATAGGTGTGCTCTGGCGCAATTCCGGGACCAATATTGCAGCATTGCAGGCCTTCGTAAGGACATGCGCGGAGCTACATCCCAGAGATTTGACATGGTGTGTTTGCGGCGGTCGCTCTCCTAAGGCGAACGAGGTCCGATAGTATCGGCCTCACAAAACCAGCCGTGAAGGAGAACAAGCTTGTCGCATTATGTAGGCCTCGACGTGTCCGTCAAATCAGTTTCATCTGCGTGGTGGATGCCGCGGGGTCGGTGCTTGCCCGGGGAGACACCACCTCTGACCCCGATGAGATCGCTACGTTCATTGCAAAACAGGCACCGGATCCGGACCGGGTTGTTCATGAGGGTGGTTTTCTGGCCATTTAGCTGACGCGAGAGTTGGAGAAGCGCGGTCAGCCGATCATCTGCATCGACGCCCGCCTGGCGCATAAGGCTCTCTCTGGGCGGATCAACAAGTCCGATCCGGGCGACGCCGAGGGACTCGCCCATCTCGCGCGAACAGGCTGGTTCACGCCTGTACACATCCCCAGCGAAACCTCCGAGCGCGTACGTGTTCTGATCGGCACACGCGAACGGCTGATCCGAATGCGCAAGGACCTGGAGGCTCATGTATGTGGTGTCTTGAAAGTGTTCGGGATCTGCATGGGAGTTGTTGGGCAAGCCGACATGCGCCAGCGGTTCCGCGACCAACTTGCCGAGGCCGGGCAGATCGACCTGGCGATCAGCGTCATGGCCGACATGTTCATTCCAATCCACAAAGCGCTCTGTGCAGCGACGCAGGCGATGGATGACGAGCTCAAGGCCATTGCGAGGGAAAGCGACCTTGTGCGGCGCCTGATGACCGTCCCGGGGGTTGGACCTGTCGTTGCGCTGTCGTTCGCGGCCTCACTGGACGACGCAGGGCGGTTCCGACGGGCAAAGGATGTCGGAGCCTTTCTCGGGCTCACGCCTCGGCGCCATCAATCCGGTGATATGGACTGATCCGGCCGCATATCGAAATGCGGCGACCGGGACCTCCGGCGATCGCTGTAGTCCGCAGCAACAACCCTGATCACGCAAGTCCGAAAGCCATCGCCGCTGCGGAACTGGGCTTTGCATCTGCAGGAGCGCAAGGGCTTCAAGAAAGACGCCGTCGCCGCGTCACGCAAACTCGCCATCGTCATGATGTGCATCTGGCGCAATGGCACAGTTTTTGAACCAACTCAGGAGGCCATTGCTTAAACAGAAGCCCATCCGGCATTGCCAAGTTATTTTGATCTTGCCGAATGCAGCCTGACGCAAGCTCCTCAGGCGGTCATCTCGCAGGCATAGTCGGTCCAGAGGCTGAACGCGTCAGCCCTTGCATGACGATAGGAGTT
>Ga0189291_100421_pt1 | contig 13798 bp, 12 predicted proteins | sample UW1redminimetaG_FD_130331 | JGI IMG/M metagenome (GOLD analysis project Ga0189291, IMG submission 130331) | Marine microbial communities from the Costa Rica Dome - UW179B-red mini metaG | ecosystem: Environmental > Aquatic > Marine > Oceanic > Photic zone | place: Costa Rica: the Eastern Pacific... | reverse complement strand
TGTTGCGGGGGAACTTGCAGACTATCTCGCGGACAAAAAGATGAACCACGTTCGTGGCGCTCCGTTCCATCCCCAGACACAGGGCAAGATCGAACGCTGGCACCAGACCTTGAAAAACCGCATTATGCTGGAGAACTATTATTTACCCGGTGATCTGGAGACACAGGTCGAGGCGTTCGTCGAGCATTACAATCATCAGCGTTATCACGAGAGCCTCAAGAACGTAACACCTGCCGATGCCTACTTCGGCAGGGCAGCATCAATCATCAAACAGAGAGAAAGGATCAAACAACAGACATTTAGAAAGCGCCGCTTGCATCATCAAAGGCAAGCGGCATAATATCAATCAACCAGATGGTACCAAACACTCCCCCATCTTAACTAGCCATGTGTCTCAAATTATCTGACGACGGACATGTCAGGCCGCACGGGCAGCTTCGACGAAAGGGAAATCTATTTCCGTATCGAACACCTCGTTGAGGTAGTTGGTCAGGATGTTGTAGCCGACGTGGCCTACGATCTCGACGAGTTCGGCATCTGTAAAGCCTGCGAGTTTGACCGCTGCGATGTCGCCCTCAGTAATCCGACCGCGTTCCTCGGCAATCTTCAGCGCGAACTGGACAGCTGCTTCTGCTTTTGCATCCGTTGAGCGTCCCTTGCGGTTAGCCACGATCTCAGTATCATCAAGTTTGGCAACATTCTTTGCAAGATAGGTATGAGCGCTGTTGCAGTAGCTGCAGCCATTGTAATTCGCGATTGCGAGAGCAATGCGTTCTCGGGTGGCCGCATTGAGCGAACCCTTGGCAAGCGCACCGTTCATGCCGAGCATACCCTCTAGAGTGACGGGGCTGTTGGCAACAAGGCGGAAGAGGTTAGGTACTGATCCGAGGGATCCTTCGACCGCTTTCAGAAGCGAGTGAGAGCCTTCGGGTGTATCAGAGATTGAAGCTGGGGTAGCTATGCGTGACATGTGATTTCTCCAGTTGGTTGTGCAGGTGATTTGCTGATGAAATGGAGATAGGACGATCCAAACTTTAGAAGAATATTCTATTTTCAAAAGAAATTGTTTCGTATTTTGATAATAATCAGTAGGATGTCTTTATGGATCGAATTCAAGCACTCGAAGTTTTTGTAGCAGTTGCTGAAGCGCAGAGTTTTGCTGGTGGTGCCCGCAAAACTGGCCTCAGCGCGCCCTCTATTACTCGCGGCATTAACTCTCTGGAAGAACGGCTCGGGACGCGGCTCTTCACGCGCACTACCAGGCGAGTGCGTTTGACCGATGTCGGACTGGCCTATTTGGAAGATGCCCGGCAAATCCTTGAGCACTTGCAAACCGCGAATGACATCGCTTCCGGCGCGGCAACCAATCCCGTTGGCCAACTGCGTTTAACTTGCTCGCACGAATTTGGGCGTATCTATGTAATGCCGGTCTTGAGTGAATTTCTTGATCTCTACCCAGATGTCTCGGTTGACGTTGTCATGGTGGACCGCATCGTAAACCTGATTGAGGAAGGGTTCGATATCGCCGTGCGGATCGGGCACTTGCCATCCTCTGACCTTTCTGCCGTCAAAGTGGGCCGCGTCAGGCGAGTGGTTTGCGGTTCGCCCGAGTATTTTGGAATGAACGGCATGCCTCGTTCTCCGGAAGACTTAAAGGCGCACAGGACGGTCGCTATCCGCCCGGTCAGCCCCTCTCCTGAATGGAGGTTTGGCTACGACATGGATCAGATGGTCAGGATCGACTCTCGCCTGACTGTGAGCAGCGTGGCCTCTGGCATTGAAATGGCCCGCAGAGGTTGGGGGCTTACGCGCGTTTTATCCTATCAAATCGGTCCTGATCTCGAAAGCGGCGCGATGCAAACCGTCCTTGAGGATTTCGAGCCTGAGCCGCTGCCTATCAACTTAGTGCATGTTGAGGGCCGCCGAGCAGCAGCAAAAGTGCGGGCGTTTGTTGACCTTGCATCTGATCGACTTCGTTCTGTGGCGGTGTTGAACTAAACAAGAGCAAGCTCGCTGCGTCACAAGCGGATATCGCCAAACTGAAGTTGCCCGAGCTTAACCTAAGACGTGCCGTGATCGACGGATGAAAGCTTAGCGAGATCTATGAGGGCCCTTAGTCTGGGAGGCATGTGACGCTTCGTGCGATAGTTTAATGAGTAGCGCGGAAGTTCAGGAACTCGATCTGTCCGTCGTCAGATAATTTGAGACTCAGATCGAGCCATACCCGGGCGCGAAACGGCTGATTACATTCGATGTTACGCAGGTTCGCAAAACTGACACGGGTAGCAGCTTGCGCTGGCAATTGCTTAAACCCTCACCGGTTAACCCAGCTCTGTAGAGGCACAACCGAGATCACCAACCTCCCTGTTCATGCTATAAGTTCGTCGTTCGCCGTGTATAAAAATCGTTGCAAGGCATTCGAGCGGACACGGTTTGGCGGTGTGACTGCGAAGATACCGCCACTACGCAACGACCAATCTGGCAGAAGCCGAGTTAGCCTACCCTCCTTCAAATCATCCCTAGCGAGGAAGTCAGGAAGAACCGTAAAGCAAAAACCCGCCGCCACATAGGCGCGTATCGCAAGCGTAATGTTTGTCTCTGACACGAGAACCCAATCACCTTCATTCGAAGGGTCAGACGGCGGATAGAATTCCGAAGAAGCCACCTCGGTCTCGCCGGAAGAAAATTCTGATCCGCAAGCAACTGTCATCATCAAAAGCGCAAGCGCAGCAACGGTTGAACCTATTCTCATCATTTTCTCCAAAGCCGTCCGCAATTTTTTTCGCGTACTAGATATGATGGTATCATACATATTATGTTTAAGAGGCGCTGAGGAGTTTGGGGATTTCATAAAATGCTTGGTTATGCCAGCACCATCCGGACGCGCTGATCCAATTCTGACTTCATTACCTTCGCATCCAGCCCTGCTCTTGCGCGAAAGACAAATCCCTGACGCAGGTCAAACATCAGACGCGCGCGCTCCAATGATGGGAAGTCAGAAGGTAGAGCCCCTTCGCTCTTTTCCAACTCAAATCGCTTGGCCAACCGCTCGTCTGTATCTTGAATGGCATCTGCCAGCAGATCATCCACTCCTGCTACTTCTCCGGCGGTGGTGGCGACACAGGAACTAAGAAAACAACCGCGTGCACCGCTTTCATGCTGCGTTGCATATTCGATAGCAGCATTCATAAATGCCCGAACTGCCCGGGTGATGTCCGGTTCCGATTCAAACGCGACTAGCGGCGCACAAGCATCATTGCTGGAATAGCGATCAATAGCTTGCAGGTAGAGATCCTTCTTGTCACCAAAAGTGGAGTATAGACTAGGTCCGTTTATGCCCATGGCTTCTGTCAGGTCTTTCATAGACGCGCCATCATAGCCTTTAGCCCAGAACACATTAACCGCTGCCATCAGTGCATCATCCTGATCAAATTTCCGAGGCCTGCCAACCTTTTTTGTATTGTTCATTATAATATCCTTGACTATGTTCTATTTTATTTTATATCGAACACTACAAATTGCAAGGAAACAATAATGACAGGACAGAAACTGCAGGCTGGATCACAGTTCCCAGAGATTATGCTCTCCGGCCTAGATGGAGGGAATATCAATCTGGAAAAACCAGATTTGGATTATGACTGGAGGTTGGTCATTATCTATCGTGGGAAGCACTGCCCAATCTGCACTCGCTACCTTTCTGAATTAAATACTGTTCTGCCTGATCTGAAAAAGTTGGGTATTGATGCTGTCGCCGTTTCTGCTGATCCACATGAAAAAGCAGTGGCACATATGGAGGATGTTAAGCCTGATTTTCCAGTTGGCTATGACCTGAACATCGCGCAAATGCAGCAGCTTGGGCTTTATATTTCCGATCCGCGTTCGCCAGAGGAAACTGACCGTCCTTTTGCAGAGCCCGGATTGTTTGTAATCAACGATGAAGGAAAAGTTCAGATTGTCGACATCTCGAACGCACCCTTTGCGCGTCCGGAACTCGGCTCGATGCTGATGGGTCTGACGTTCATTCGCAATCCAGACAATGCCTATCCCATTCGTGGCACGCATAGCTGATAACCCACACCAACAAGCCAAAGGATTTCCAAATCATGGAACGAATAACCAAAATCGCTTACTGGATATCAACCGGTATCCTGCTGTTCCTCCTCACTTGGGCAGCTGGCTCTTATCATTTCATCCACGAAACACAGGCAGGGTATTTTGAGGCTTTCGGCTATCCCACATATCTAGTTTATCCGTTAGCATATCTAAAAATTGCGGCAATTTTGATTATCGTCAGCCATCGATACAACGATCTAAGGGACATGGCCTATGCCGCCTATTTCCTGAACATGGTTTTGGCACTGGTCGGTCATATTATCTATGGCGACTTCTTTGGTCATGCCGTCGTTGGGCTCATCTGCCTGCCCATATCTTATCTGCTAGGTAATAAAATCCGTGGACGCCCCTCACGCAACTTTTTTGGGCGCTGGACAGAAACTGTCGATTGACTCTTCAACAGGGTATCTATCCTCCCATCCGATCAACATAAGATAAATAATCACCCGTTCGCTGATGTCTGCTTGCGCTCAATTGTCGTCGGTACCATTGTCAAAAATTGTGCTTGGTAACAGACGTTCAATGCGTGCTCCTTAACCCCGCTTAGCGCCAATAAGCCAGACGCTGTTAACAACATAGACTGCGGAGAGAAGCGTGACCCAGATGATAGACGACACATGAAATAGGGAACTTGACTATGATACCCAATTAGAGAAGCGGACGTTAATAGTTTGTGCAATTCTTTTAATCCAATGCCGACTTCCATAAAGGAGCGCACCGCCGTTTTGATATCTGGTTCTGATTCAAAGGCCACGAGCGGAGCTAATGCGTCATTGGTAGCGTTCCGATCAATCGTTTTGAGATAGAGATTCGGTTTATCGCCGAATGTAGAATACAGACTTGGCCCATTAATTCCCATCACCTCGGTGAGGTCTCTAATTGAAGCTCCGTCATAGCCTTTTGACAAAAAGACATCGACAGTCGCCATTAATGCGTTGTTCTCATAGAATTTTTTGGGTCTTCCGATCTTTTTTGTATCATTCATTACAAATCCCTTGACTGGATTGGATTCCCTTTTTATATCGTTTGTTACAAATCACAAGAAGCGAATCTTCCCTCAACCAAAGGAAAAACAAATGACACAACGACTGAAAGGTAAAATTGCGTTCATTACGGGCGGAAATAGCGGCATTGGTCTTGCCGCCGCGCAGGAATTTGCAGCACAAGGCGCCACCGTGGCCATTCTCGCTCGCACGCAAGAAAAAGCCGATAGTGCTCTCGCACAAATTGATGGAGATGCAGTCGCATTTATCGGCGATGTTTCCGACCTTGCATCCTTGCAAGCAGCATTCAAAAGTATCTCTGAAAAGTTTGGCCATCTCGATATTGTAATGGCCAGCGCTGGTATTGCCCCTCCTGGGCAGTTTTCAGATATCAGTGCAGCTAACTTTGATGAGATTTTTGATGTAAATGTCAAAGGTTCCTTCTTCACCGTTCAATATGCACTGCCTCTCCTGCGCGAAGGTAGTTCGGTTATTCTTGTTTCCTCCTCGCTAAATGAAATGGGGATGGAAGGTTTCTCCGTATACAACGCATCCAAGGCAGCTATCCGGTCCCTAGCCCGTTCGTTGACCCTTGATCTGACAAAAATCGGCGCGCGGATCAATGTTCTCAGCCCCGGGCCTGTAAAGACAGAAGTGCTTGAAAAGACAGGCATGACAGCGGAACAGATCAAAGGGCAATATGCGATATTTGATGACGTGCTGGCCGCCGGTCGCGCTGGTCGTCCCGAAGAGATGGCCAAGACGGCTTTGTTTCTTGCTTCAGATGATTCGTCATATATGTATGGTGCAGAGATCCAGGCTGATGGCGGGATGAACCAAACTCGCTGGCCCAAATAAACGGTTTAGAGCGTCAGACAGCCACTAAGAAGAATATCCGTTATTGGGGCGCGCATTGTTCCGAGATTCTGCGCCGGTGTCTTTTTCAAGCTGCTTTAAATATTGCAGCCGCTTTTCATAGTTAAAGTCTGATTGGCGATGATTGCGTCGGTGTTCCGACTAACCAGAAAATGCACTTCTTATAAATACTATACTTAAGGATGGGGACATCGGCCAGTGCTGTCGAAATATTTAAGCTGCATGAAAATCGGATATTTCGCACCTGTGAAATCTTGCAAAAACCAAAAAAAACGATGCGCGAGCATTGATATATGTTAAAATGGGACACTATCGATGAAAACTTTTGGAAAGCTTATCGCGGCTGCACTGTGCAGTACTGCGATTTCCACCCCTGTCTTTGCTCAGGATTCAGATGCACAGGCGGTCTCAACATCTGATGACGATGTTATTATCGTTACTGCAACCCGCAGGGCACAGGATGTCCAAGATATCCCGCTCGCTGTGACAGCAGTAAGCCCAGTTCAGCTGGAGCGGCAGGGTGTGGTTAGTGTTAGCCAGATCACAAATGTTTCATCCAGTTTCTCGACTTCCAATGCGCAACTCGCTTCAGGTTCGGTCGTGTTGAGAATTCGCGGCGTGGGTACAACTTCCAACAATATCGGATTTGAATCAGCTGTCGGGATATTTATCGACGGAGCCTACCAGTCACGTCCCGGCGTAGCGCTTTCCGAGTTTGTTGATGTTGAACGTGTCGAGGTTTTGCGAGGTCCGCAAGGAACATTGTTCGGCAGGAATACCTCCGCCGGTGCGCTTAACATCACAAATGTTCGTCCAGACCTTAACGAGTTTGGAGGGTTTGCAAACGCAACCTATGGCAATCGCGATCTTATCAGTGTTCAGGGGGCTGTAAACGTCCCCATCATGCAAGACAGCTTGGCTTTTCGGTTAACGGGTGCCTATCGCGAGCGTGATGGCTACTATACAATTGTTGATAGCGCAGGAAACGATATCGGCGAATCCAATGGTGCCGATCAGTATTTGATTCGCGGACAACTTGGTTTTGAAACGGGTGGCGGGATAAAAGGCCGGATTGTGGCCGACTATGCAAAAAGCACGGCACCCTTCGGTGCCGCACTTGAAGTTTTACAATCCCCGCTTGAAACAGGCGGACTGTTCGCAGCAGTTGGCCTTGGTGCTCGCGGCGGGATGGCAGGTCCGGCGGTTGCAGTTAATCCTTTCGACACAACTACGGCTCAGCAAGCCGTCGACAACCGCATCGCAACCGCAAATTTTGCACCGCGCACATCATTCGATCAATGGGGTGTGACCGCAGAAGTAGAGGTTCCACTGAGCGACAGTGCTGACCTTATTTATATCGGATCTTATCGCGAATATGATGCTCAGGAAGCATATGACTCCGATTTTTCAGGTATTAGCGTATTCGATAACGACGGAACATTCACAGCAATTGAAACCATGACCCATGAGTTACGCGTGCAAGGCGAAGCGTTTGGCGGCGCTCTCAATTGGCTTGTTGGCGGTTATTATTCAAAAGAAGATATTTCACAGAACATCAACTTCTCGCTTGGCGCGGACTATGATGGACTGGTTGGTGCGTTGCTTGCAGGTGCGACGGCCGGAGCATCGCTCGACCCAACTCCGGGCAATCCGATTTTCTTTGGGACTACACCATTGCAAACGATTACCGGTTTTGACCCTGATGTGATCACAAATACTAATAGCTACTCTCAAAACAGTAAGAGTTGGTCAGTCTTTACGCACAATACGTTAGAGGTTGCTGAAGGCCTCGAACTGACATTGGGTTTGAGATATTCCGATGAGAGCAAGGACGGCGGGTTTGCCAATCCCGCCAACAACAATCCGGTATGTCCCGCAATTGTAGGTGCAATATCACCAGGTGGAGCGCTTAGCGCTTTGCCAGGCGCTTTGCAAAATGCCTTCTTTGGTCTTGGTTGTTTTGCGTTTACCGCTCCAGCAGATGCACCTTTTGCGGCAGTTCTGCCAACACCTCGGACGTTTAACTCTCAATTCAATGATGAAGAACTGATTTATACGGGCAAGATATCCTATGCCTTTGCATCTCCGATCAACATTTATGCTAGCTTCACTCACGGCTACAAGTCTGGCGGTTTTAACCTTGATAGCACGGCTGCCGCCGGAGGCGCCGACCCGCGCTTTCTATCGGAAGAAGTTGATGCATATGAAATTGGTCTGAAGGCAAAATTTCTTGACGATGCAGTAACGCTGAATCTCGCAGCATTCCGTGAAGAATTTTCGAACTTTCAAGTTCTTGAATTTACTGGAGCACAATTCCAGACCTTCAACGTACCTAAGGCTGAAACGCAAGGTGTGGAAATTGAAACAACGATCCGTCCGAGTGAGAACTTGACGATCAATGGTGCTTTAACAATTACAGATGCCAACTATCCGGATGATTGCGCCGGCACCCAGACCGCAAACAACGTTCTGGCACTGTGCGGCAACAGCTTGACTAATGCACCGGATATCGTGGGTATTGCTGGTGCGACTTACACTGGCGATATTGGTAGCAGTCTCAAGTTCTTTTTGAACGGACAGCTGCGTTTTGAAAGCGATCGCCGGACATCGACACAAGCGTTCGATCCAGCTGATCTTTCAGTACTGGTCCCGGTTCCGTTTGATGATCAGGATGGCAACATCAAGATAAACCTGCGTGCCGGTATCGGCAGTCAGGATGACACATGGGGTATTGAGGCTTTTGTAACCAATCTCACCAATGAAGTTACGCGAGGCGTAACATTTAACACGGTGTTACGCTCGGGCTCGCGCTCGGCGTTTATTCAGGAACCACGTAGCTTCGGATTGACCCTCCGCGGCAAGTTTTGATCCTTCTCTCCCGTTGGATCAAGGAGGTGGCTGGTAGGGGTATCAGCCGCCTTTCCTTTTGCCGGTGGCGTTAGAATTTCAAACTGACAATGGCACGTCAATTCGATCAAGATTGGAAATTGTCTAGCGTGTATCGGACACCCAGTCGAACCTACATTCAAACAGTTGATCTCGATGTGTCTAAGTTACCCCATTAGTGCGTTCAAAGGCTATCAAGTCGAGGGTGCAATCCTACTAACACCCGCGACGCCAACGATTCAGAGCTAGTGCTCAGGAAAACCCAATAATCTCTTCCATTTTTACGCGATCAATTTTCAGTGGGTCGCCGCCCGCTTTGGTAAATCTGCGCCATGCTACAGCAATTCTATTTTGATTTGTTGTAGCCAGAGGGTGTTCGCGTGGATGATATTTTCTCGACAATGTGGGCAGGCAATACCAAGCCATTTTTGAGAGAGTAGAGGTCAGGAAAGAAACAGATTTTACGGTACTGCCAAGCCGATGAAAATAGCCCTCTTCTTTGCACATGTGTAAATAGGCTTTGGCAACCTCACTTGCGATATGGAAGAGAGCCTTGACGATCATCGCCTTGCGATACCACTCATATTTGCCATACAAATATTTGAAAACCTCAAACGCAACAGCCCCATGTTCAACTTCCTCAACCTGGTGCCAGACCCACATGGCCTTCATAGTTTCCTCGGAATCGCCCATCCAGCCTTCGTAATTGGCAAGCACGATCATCCCGGCGAGAAATGTGAAGGTCTCGTATCCCGCTGTAAATCCTACAAGTTCCTTCATATCATCTTTTTTTGCCCAGCGTGCGAAGTCCTGCTTGTTGCGCTTTTCCATTTCACCAATTTTAGGGAAACGCCGAGCCATGATTTTGTTAAACTCGATAAAATTGCGGGCATGATGCGCTTCTTGACCGATAATGGCATCTACATCCTCACGAAGACTATCGTCTTTGATCAATTTTCTAGCCTTTATCATAGAGCGAATGAGATAACGCTCGAAATATGGAACATGGACGCTGAACGCGTTCAAAAACATTGCTGCATAAGGTGAGGATTCGCTCCAAAGTACCGACTCTTCTCCCAGTTTCTCAGACTGAAAATCCAGAGGGCGGACCATGATGTTTTCCATTGGATGCTCAAAATCAACCGATTCTTGTTTGTCTACCAGCATGTCTATCTACCTCTCAAACTACCTCTCAAAATATTTAATATTTATAGCATCGCAGATCTTTTCAAATAATACCCCCAACTTTCGTATAGTGTGAGCAGGTAGTCTGATGTATGAAAAATAGGAAAACTCATTTAATCAGGTCCAATCGCCGTGCGCAAGCAATCGCAGCGGTTCGATTTCGCACGTCCAGTTTCTCGAAAATATTGTGCAAATGCCATTTTATGGTAGCGATAGAAACTAGTAATGTATCTGCAAGCTGGCCATTAGACAGTCCAGCGGCCAATAGGTCGAGGATTTCTGTTTCTCTCTTGGTCAATTTTTCGACAATAATGTCGTCTTTTTCTGAATTGAGCCCCTCCAGCGGATTGCTTTCTTCCCCTCTCAACAGTCTGACTAAGTGGCGTTCGAAATTTACTGTCTTGGTCAAATACCCCAATTGTGAACGCGATCGTTGTTCAACGATCGTTTCAAGCATTTGTGCCGTAACCTTGTCTGCTTCCAAAAAGGGAGAGGCAAAATGTTCAGGAGCAGCCAGTTCGGTTGCTGTGGCGATTGTCCGAAGCGCTTCGCTTTCTCTGCCTATATGCCAAAAGCCAATAGCCTTTAAAACAGTCAATTCGATTAACGACCGTTCACGTTGCTGCGCTTTGGTGCGATTGATAAGATCAGTGATGACAGCAATCGACTTTCCACAATGCCCCTGACCCAACAATAGACGGGCCTTCATTTGGCGTTGTAGCATGAGTGACACTTCACGATTATGCTCGACTCCCATGATATTGTTTTCACCAATAAAACCCCAACGTGTACCAACAGCAATAGCGTTTTCTATTGCGCCATCACGAAGTAATAGCTTCACTTCCTCTGCGGCCAAAAAAACCGAAACGCGAGGAGTCTCGGATGTTAACCCCAACTCCTGACCGTCACGTAGTAAATCGATTGCTGTTTTTGTTTTTCCAGAAGCCGCCAATATTCGAGCTCCGGTTTTGTACAGGATCAATCTGGGTTCCATCGAACCGATATGGGTGGCGAAGGCCGGGCTTTCGTCTAGATTTCTCTGAGCACTATCATAATCACCTCGGTCACATGAAACTTCTGCCAACAAGATTGATATCAGGTTATTGGCATGCGATTGGGCGCCCATGAATCGCGAAGCCTGTTCGCGCCCGCGAAGTAAATGGGTTTCTGCCTCCCCCAGGCGTCCCATTTTTATGGACAATATCGCGCTGATCCAATCCGCCCAGACGGTGGGATAATAAGCATTGGATTGGAGTGCGAAACGTCGGGCCTTCTCAGCGGCTTTCAGGCCCTTGTCAAACTCAAGGTTCACAATACAGCAATAGGCAAGAGAGTTGTTAAGTGCCGCCTTTTGCAAGTTACTGGCATCAGTCCATTTGCAAATTGCATTTTCTGTAAAATTGCGAGCTTTTTCGGATTTATCTATGCTTGCATATGAAATTGACTCAACCACATCGGCTAAACACAATATGTCATTCACCTCTTTTTCGGATAAATTCCATTTTGAGAGAGGTTGGTTTTCAACCTGTTCGCGTACTTGTTGGGCAATGTTCTGAGCTTCAATTCCAGACCGCGTAAACATGAGTGACCAAGCATAGTTCAGTTTAATCAAGGGATGATGATCATGATAGCGCTGAGGTAACCGCCTTATCCAATCGAGTATTGTTCGATGATCACCGGAATGTTGTCCAACTTCGAGCGCCTTTTGTACAATCAGATCAGCAGCCTCTGTGTATATTTCGGCCGATAACAAATATTGAACTGCTTCCGTATTCAATCCCTGAGATTGGAACCAATCGGAAGCCTGGCCGCATATTTCTTGATAGCGTCTCGGCTCATTTTTCTTGAGTTGTGCGATTAGAAACTCGGCAAAGAGATGATGATAACGAAACCATGTCTCATCAGAATCAAGCGATATCAGAAATAAATTGTTCGTTTGTAGATATTTAAGTGTTTCAATAACATCATGTTGACCGCTAATCACGCCGCAAACATCGCTGTTCATTCGGGCAAGCGGAGCTGTGGACAGCAGGAATTCTTGGACCACAGAACTTTGTTTTTGGAAGACACTTTCCATCAGATAACTGGTCAAATTCTGATTAGTACCGGAAAAGTTGTTGACCAAGTCTGCAGCACTATTTGGTTCTCGGTTTAAGGCAATAGCGGCCAGTTGGAGGCCAGCCGCCCATCCTTCTGTTGTATTTACAAGAGATTGAACCTCTTCGCGCTCCAATGAAAGATGGTTATTATTCTCCAACATTGCCTCGGTTTCCTCAAACGAAAAATTGAGGTGAGTTTGGTCAACTTCCATCAGTGTGCCAGCAATTTTTCGCTTACTCAGAGCGAACGGAATTTCCGCGCGACTGGCAATTACAATGTGCACACTATCCGGGAGGGCTGCGAGGAAATTCTCCACTCCGGCTATGATTGAATGGTCAGTAATATGCTGGAAGTCATCCAGAAAAATGTAAGCCGGTGCCGCCACGTGACTGATATCTTCACAAATTGTTCGAAATATCGTGGCTGGCTCACCAACGAAATTTGTATCGATCATCTGAAATGCCCGTTCCCCAAGTTCGGATTCAATCCGAGATAGAGCGGCAGTAAAATAAGAAAGAAAGGCGCATAGTTCATCATCTTCCCTTTCTAGACTAAGCCAACATGTCGCGATGTTCGCTGTCGAAATCCTATGGTGCAATTGCCCCATTAGTATTGATTTTCCGGAACCGGCCGTGCCAGTTATCGAGATTACGTTTGCAGAATTATTTTCAGCCAGGATGGCTTGAACTAAGTGATTGCGATCAACTTTTTTTGAATCGGGCTCAAGCGCAGCCAATTTGGTCTTAATCAGGCCAAAGTGTCGTCTGGTGGTCTCCGCTTTATCCATTGTGAGACTTGATACTCCTCATTCTGCACAGTTGTCTTTCGGGATTGCTCTTAGCATAACGATAACAATTGCAATGAGAGTTAGCGCCCCGACAAAGGCAGGAGCGAATGCCAAGACGCCTGCCCAGTTGGCATCGCCCAGACTATTGTCTCCAAGAGTTAGGCCTCGATTTGGTGCAAAAACTCCAAAAAAATAGAAGAACGCATTCCCCCAAATTGTAAATATGGTGCCATAGGCAACAAATTTCTTGGCAGTGATCGTGAGATCTAGCTTCGGAATCGTCAAAGCGAATAAAATTGCCATCAATCCGTTCATAATGTTACCGACATGCACAGCTTTCCAGGCTGCCACTGTTCCCGGAATTTTATAGTCCAGATAGATTGGTATCGGAGATAGGGAAATAACTTCCAATATACTAAATATTAGAAGAAATCCGCCAATCAAACCAATCAGGCAGATTACTAGTCCGTGCAGAAACATCAGCTTTTGGTGCTTTGTCAACATACATCATCTTCCCATATTGTTTTGTGCGAGCGTAACTGTGTCTGGATAGTACACGAAACTACCGATCCCAAGCTTACTTCGCTTTGAGAATATTCACTTAGCAAATTCGCCGCACAAAAAATTCAAGGATCCGATTGAACTCGCTGCGCGAAGACAATTGATACTATCTTCACATTGAAAGCCAATCCCCCATCTAAAGGATGGGAATTGCCAAATATCAGTTGTCATTGTTCTTCAACTCGAATGTTCCCCGTCAGCGATCGATAGACAGATTAGCGTCATAGAATAAGGGAGTATTTTGGTTTCATCGTAGTGACTGTAAGGAACGAAGATGAAAGCAAAATACTCAAAAGCGCCCGCGGAG
>Ga0189291_100420_pt1 | contig 13827 bp, 13 predicted proteins | sample UW1redminimetaG_FD_130331 | JGI IMG/M metagenome (GOLD analysis project Ga0189291, IMG submission 130331) | Marine microbial communities from the Costa Rica Dome - UW179B-red mini metaG | ecosystem: Environmental > Aquatic > Marine > Oceanic > Photic zone | place: Costa Rica: the Eastern Pacific... | reverse complement strand
CGGCGCCATCGAAAAGGCCGTCGACGAGGTGATCGCCGCCAACCCCGACCAGGTTGCCAAGGCCCAGGCCAAGCCGGCGCTGGCCGGCTGGTTCGTCGGCCAGGTGATGAAGTTGACCGGCGGCAAGGCCAACCCGAAGGCCGTGCAGGATCTGGTCAAGGCCAAGCTCGGCATCGAGGAATAGGCGGGGCCGCGATGTTCTTCGTCCGCTCAGCCTCTGCCAGGGACATTCCGGCCATCCGCGAGGTGCTGGCTGAAACCTGGCGGACGACCTATGCGCCGTTCTACGGCGCGGCGCGGGTCGAGGAAATCATCGCCGACTGGCATTCCGAAGCCGCGATCAAGGCGTCGCTCGGCCGTCCCGATGGTGAGTTCCTGGTCGCCGACGACGGCAAGCAGATCGGCGGTGTGGCTTTTGCCAGTCACTCAGCTGCGACCAAGGCGGTGTCACTGCACCAGCTTTATGTGCGGCCCGAATGCCAGGGAATGGGCATTGGCCGCGATCTCTTCGCCGAGATCGAGACCTGTTTTCCCGGCGCGCAAAGCCTGACGCTGGAAGTCGATCCCGGCAATGAAACCGCCATCGCATTTTATCATGCGCACGGGATGAAAGAGACCGGCCGGACCGACAATTGCGGCAAGGGCGAATCCGGTATTCCGGCGCTGATCATGACGAAGCCGCTTCACGGCTAGAGCCTCGACTGATTTCGAATCAACTCGTTCCCGGGATGGCCCTGTGCCAGCGAAACCGGTCAGTTCGCCCCGAGTTCCTGGCCCCTGTCGTCCCAGAAGCGCACGGCTGAGCATTCCATGATGTAGTTTCTCCGCTCGCGGTCACAGGCGACCGCAACAGCTGCCATCACCGCTTCCTTCGAATCCCAGCCGCACAAATACTCGTGCCAGTGCAGCCCTTCCTTGTGCTGGACGAACAGATCCGCCGACCAGCCTGCCGGGTAACACCATTTCACCCGCAGGCAATCTTGAACCATCGCCCCGCCTTCGGCGCATTTTTCGCGCGCGCAGGCCAGCGTCTTGTCGGTGCTTTGTCCGGTGCACACGCCCGATGATTGTTCCGGCGCTTCGGCAAACGCAATGCCGATGGGGCCGTCCTGGGCAGCAGCCTGATGCGCACCCAGCAGGATGCAGCACAGGGCGATGACAGTGGATTTCTGGATCATCTTTGGGTTCTCCGGGCTTTTGATGCGGGCATCTTGCCGTCAATTTTGCCGTGCGAACAGGGCGAGCGCAGAATCATTAGTAAACCCTGTTTTTGACGAGCTTACGAGAGGACAGTCCACGTAAGCCATGCTACCAACGTGAATCGGAAGTTAGAGTCGCAGTCGCAGAGGAGTGGCGCATGATCCATTTTCCCAGAATCGCCATTCCGGTTTTCGTCCTCGGCTTTCTCGCCGGGGCGGCCTTCTGGTACCTGTTCTCGCCGGCCTTCATCGACCGGGTCGTCAGTGAGGAGCTGCCGGCCGGCTTTCAACTCAGCGAATCGCGAAGCGGCGATTTCCGCGACGCCGATGGCGGACATCGCGGTTCCGGCAAGGCGCAGGTACTGGTTTCGCCTGCCGGCGGCGCGCTGCTTCGGTTCACCGATTTCAAGGTGACCAACGGTCCGGATCTCGAGGTCTGGATGGTCAGGGATCCCGACCCGAAGAAATCCGCCGATGTCGAGGCCAGTCAATGGCTTTCGCTGGGTCCGCTCAGGGGCAACAAGGGCGACCAGACCTATGTGATCCCGGAAGGGACGGATATCGGGGAGTGGGGCTCGGTGGTGATCTGGTGCGAACAGTTCAGCGTGCTGTTTTCGGTTGCCACGCTTTCGCAGCCGGAAGGCTGAAGCCATGACCGCGACCGTCGAGATCCGTTTGGCTGTGCGGGATGATGTCGCCGCGATTGCAGCGATGTTTGCCCAGGATACGCTCGGCGGACATGGCGACAGCGCTGATCCGGCCGATTTGCCCGGCTATCTCGCAGCCTTTGACCTGATTGCCGCAAGTCCCAATGACAGCCTGTTCGTAGCTATCCGCGACGGCGAGGTGGTCGGCACCTTCCAGACCACGCTGATCACATCGTTGACCGGCCGGGGCGCCTCCAGCCTGACCGTCGAGGCGGTCCACACCCGCAGCGATATGCGCGGGTTTGGCATCGGCCAGGCGATGATCGGCCATGCCATCGAGCAGGGCAGGGCGAAGGGCGCGCGTCTGGTGCAATTGATGTCGAACGCCACCCGGCACGATGCGCACCGGTTTTATACCCGCCTCGGTTTCAGCCAGAGCCATCTCGGCTTCAAGATGAAACTGCGCTGACGCACTTTCAATTGATGCATGTACGTTATCGTTCAAATGAATCCATTTGATCGCGACATGCATTCGCCCGACACTGGACAACGCCGCCGGAGCGGGCCATAAGGCGGAGTATGACGCGGCTGCTGAAATGGCCGTCAGGTCCACGGACGAGAGGCTTTCATGAAGGCGCTACTGCTTCAGATATTCACCTGGTGGAACGGACAGACCATGGGAACCCGGTTTCATACCTGGCGCCATGGCAAGCGGGTTGGCGAGGACGCCTCCGGCAACGTCTATTACGAAGGCGGAACCGATTCGGAAGGCCGCACCCGCCGTTGGGTGATCTACAAGGATCTGGCCGAGCCGTCGAAGATCCCGTCGGGCTGGCATGGCTGGATGCATCATCGCACCAATGTCTCGCCCGCGTCGGAAACCTATGTGGCCAAACCCTGGGAACAGGCGCATCAGGCCAATATGACCGGCACTGCACGGGCCTACCGCCCCAAGGGCTCGATCCTCAATCAGGGTGCGCGTCCGCATGTCACCGGCGATTACGACGCCTGGACCCCGAAATCCTGATCAGCCGCCACTCTCTGGCGCAGCCATGCCACAATTGATGGTTAACGCTTCGTTGACGCCGGTGGGATAGACATGCCGGAGCAGCCCTTCGCCGGGCATTGTGACGAGTGAAGCATATGAATATCCACGCCAAGCATATTGCAAAGCGCTGCGGCGCACTGATTGTCGCTGCTATCGCCATCGCCGGTTCCGGCGCGCCGGCATCGGCTGCGCGGATCGAGAACCCGGTCGCCGTGTTTTCCGGCATCGACAAGATCACCGGCCGAATCACCACTTTCGACGTTTATGTCGGCGAGACCGTCCAGTTCGGCGCGCTGCAGGTGACGCCGCGCGTCTGCTACAGCCGCGACGAGACCGAAGCGCCAAAGACCACGACCTTTGTCGAGGTCGACGAGATCACCCTCGACCGCAAGATCCGGCGCCTGTTCACCGGCTGGATGTTTGCTGATTCCCCCGGCCTCAACGCCGTTGACCACGCCGTCTACGACGTCTGGCTCAAGGGCTGCAAACAGCAGTCTGACGTTCCAGCACCGGCCACCGGCAACTAGACCACGCAGATCTCATCAGGAACTAGATGAACGCCGCGCATCTTGTTGGATGCGCGGCGTTTTGCATGGTGCTCGAAGGCAATCCTGCCGGATCAATCCCGCATCAGCGTGAGGCGACCGGTGTCACCAGCGGCGTGATGCGGCGGATCGTGACCCTCCGGTTCAGCCGCTCGGGAGCTTCGGTGCGAACCTTCAGGTAGCGTTCGCCATAGCCCTGGGTGACAAGGTTTTCGGGCGGGATACCGAACACATCACTGAGCGCCACCGCGATGGTTTCGGCACGGCGGTCGGAAAGCAGCAGGTTTGCCTCGTCACGCCCCACCGCGTCGGTGTGGCCCTCGATCAGGAAGGTCTCCGCCGGGTTGCGCTCAAGGATCCGGGTCATGGCGTCAGCGACATCCGAGAGCCGCTGGATCTGGTCCTCGGCAATCGTCGCCTTGCCGAACTCGAAGGTCAGCGTGTCGAGATCGATGCGCCGGACCTTGTCGCGGATACGCGCAGACCGGCGCACTTCCTCCACCGAGTAGAGCCGCTCGACCTGTTCCACCGGCGGTTCCATCAGGAAGTCGAGAAACGCCGACGGCCGGGCCTCGGTGGCGTCGAGGATGTACTCGTCAATCGGGATCGCCAGCCGCAAGGGAGCCAGTCTTCGGCCCGGATCGACGAATGCCTCGCGCGAGCCGTCGCTGTTGGCCGTGGCGTAGAACAGCACATATTCACGACCGTCGGGCATCACCCGGCTGCGCTGGATCACATCGCCCCAGCGATTGGTGATGGTGACCAGTTGCACGCCGTTGGGTCGCACGATGGTTTCGCGCATGCGGCCGCCGGAAAGCCGGTCGTAATAGACTTCCTGGCTGCCGGCCCGAAGGCGGTCGCGCTCGTCATGTTCGATGATGGTGCGGTTGTCGACTTCGATGATGGTGCGGTTGTCGATCTGGTTGATGATGGTCACGTTGGTCTGCGCCTCGGGTGCAGGGGGAGCGGCCACGCGCACGCCTGCCTCGGAAAGCGCCTGAGGAGCCGGCGCACTTCTCAATGCCGGCGCCTGGGCTTCGGCATCGGATGTGGGCGGAGGAGCGGCCGGGGTGCTCGGCGCGGGGGCCGCCGCCGGAGCGGTGCTGCCCTCGGCGCTCGGGGCGGGTTCTTCCTTGGCGCTGTCGAGCACCGGTGCGCCACCTTCCACGGGCAGGGTCAACACCTCTTCTTTCGGAGCAGCGAGTGTCTTTGCGGCGTTCTCCGGCTGGGTCGCCGGTTGCGCGTCCTGGCTTGGCTTGACAGCGGGGGATGGGGTGGGGGCAACCGGTTCCACCTTTCCAGCCTCGACCGGAGCCGGTTCTGCCTGTGCAGGTTCTGCCTGTGCAGGTTCGGACGGTGCAGGTTCGGACGCTGCAGGTTCGGACGGTGCCGATTCTGACGGTGTCGCAGTGGCCGGAGCTGCCTGCGGCGCTGCCGCAGGCTTGGGTTCCGGTGTGGGGGCGACCGCTTCGGCCGGCGCTTGCTCGGGGTTGGCGTCTGCTGCCGGCTCAGCGGCAGGTTCCGGTTCAATTGGGGCTTCCGGGGCTGCTTCCGGTTCGGCGGCGGGCTTGGCCGCTGGAACAGCTGCTTCCGGCGCAGGGGCGGTGGCCTCAGGCTGCGCAGGCGCCTCCGGGGTTTCCGGCGCCGGTTCAGGCGCCACTTCCACTGGTGCGCTTTCAGCGGCGGGCTGTTCCGCTGCCGGGGCTGGCTCGGGTGCCGCTTCTATGATGACTTCCGGTTCGGCTGCCGGTACTGGCGCAACCTCGGCAGACGGGGCGGCAGGCGCTTCCTCGACGGCGGCAGGTTCGCTTGCTGCTTCGGGCGCCGGCTCGGCGGCAGCTTCCGGTGCGGGCACCGGCTCGACCGTACCCTGGAGCGCCGCCTGTGCGGTCGCAAGCTCGGCCTGTGCCGCTGCCACGTCGGCCTGTGCTACGGCAACATCGCCGCCGGACGCCTCGACTTCGGCCAGACGGGCAACCGCTGCAGCCAACGCCGCTTCGGCGTCATCAATGCTCAATTGCACCGGTGTGAGGTAATGCATGACAGCCGGTTTCTGAACGCTCAGAGAACGAACCAGGCTGATCGGGGCGGCGTGGGAAAAGCCAAGGCCGCCGAGGCTGATGGCGGTGGAGGCAAGTAAAAGCCGTGTCAATGTCACGAGGGCAACTCCTGTAGGATAAACGTTCCTTCGCGTGGTCAACGCATAGGCCCCCTCGGCAGTTCCCACCGCCCCGCCGCTCAATGCCATGTTCCGACCCAAGGGTCAGGACGGCACTGCAACGTCTTCACATCCCGCGCGGTTTTACAATTTCAGCGGGACATGCGCAGGGCGTGGGTAAAACGCACCGGTTGGTCTTCGGTACCTGCACGGCCACCATGGCTATTTGTGGACAAAGCGAGGTCTTTCAGCCTGGATCGGAGAAAGCCAGATCCGGACCTTCAAGCGCATTGGCAAGCATGTCGCTGTACTCGTCGCGCGGCACATCGATCGCCCCGAAGCGTTTGAGATGCTCGGTGGTGAACTGGGTGTCGAGCAGGACGAATCCGCGCACGCGAAGCCGTTCGACCAGATGCACGAGGCAGACTTTCGACGCGTCGGTGGCGCGGCTGAACATGCTTTCGCCGAAGAACGCCCGCCTCAGCGAGACGCCATAGAGCCCACCCACCAGCTTGCCGTCCAGCCAGGCTTCGACGGAATGGGCGTGGCCCAGCCGGTGGAGATCTCCGTAAAGTTCGGTGATGGTCGCGTTGATCCACGTCGAGGGCCGGTTCTCAACGCTTTCGGCGCACGCCGCAACAACCTCGTCGAACGCCGTGTCGACACGGATCTCGTAAGGCGATTGCCGCACCGTCCGCGCAAGCCGCTTGGGGATATGAAACGCGTCCAGCGGCAACACGCCGCGCAATTCCGGTTCAACCCAGAAGAGATCGGGATCGTCGGCCGAATCCGCCATCGGGAACAGGCCCGAAGCGTAGGCGCGAAGCAGAAGGTCTGGTGTGATCGGGGGATGTGAGCCGCGCGCCATGGCTTAAGTGCCTTGGGTCGCGGCCCTGATCACGGCCCTATTTGCCGGCTTTGGCCGCAAGGAATTTTTCCAGCCAGTGGATGTCGTAGTCGCCATTTGCGATGTCCGGATTGGCAAGAAGATCACGGAACAGCGGGATCGTGGTGTTGATCCCGTCGACCACGAACTCGTCAAGCGCCCGTCTCAGCCGCATCATGCACTCGACCCGTGTCCGGCCATGAACGATCAGCTTGCCGATCAGGCTGTCGTAGTAGGGCGGGATCTTGTAGCCCTGATAGACACCGGAATCGACCCGGACACCAAGCCCGCCAGGCGGGTGGTAATGGGTGATCGTGCCGGGTGAGGGGACGAAGGTGTTCGGATCCTCGGCGTTGATGCGGCACTCGATGGCGTGGCCGTGGAAGCGGATGTCTTCCTGGGTGACCGACAGGCCGGCACCCGAAGCGACGCGGATCTGTTCATTGACCAGGTCGATGCCGGTGATGGCTTCGGTGACAGGATGCTCGACCTGCAGCCGGGTGTTCATTGCGATGAAATAGAACTCGCCTTTCTCATAGAGGAATTCCACCGTGCCGGCGCCGCGGTATTTCAGCTTGCGCATGGCTGCGGCGCAGATCTCGCCGATCTCCATGCGCTGGTTCGCGTTCAGTGACGGCGAATTGGCTTCTTCCCAGACCTTCTGGTGCCGGCGCTGCAGCGAACAGTCGCGCTCGCCCAGGTGAACCGCATTGCCTTCGCCGTCGCCCAGCACCTGGATCTCGATGTGGCGCGGCTGGCCAAGATATTTCTCGATGTAGACCGCCTCGTTGCCGAAGGCGGCGCCGGCTTCCGAACGTGCCGTCGACAGCGCCAGCGACAGTTCGTCCTCGTTTTTGGCGACCTTCATGCCGCGGCCACCGCCGCCGGCGGTCGCCTTGATGATCACCGGAAAACCGATTTCCCTGGCGATCCGCACCGCGTCTTCGTCGGTCGAGATCTCGCCTTCGGAACCGGGAACCACCGGGATTCCAAGCGCTTCGGCGGTTTTCTTGGCGGTGATCTTGTCACCCATGATGCGGATGTGATCCGCCGTAGGCCCGATAAAGGTGATGCCGTGGGCGTCCAGGATGTCGGCGAACTTGGCGTTTTCCGAAAGGAAGCCGTAGCCCGGATGCACCGCATCCGCTCCGGTGATCTCGCAGGCAGCAACAATCTGGTGGATGTTGAGGTAGCTGTCGCGCGACGGCGGCGGGCCGATGCAGACACTCTCGTCGGCCAGACGCACATGCATGGCGTCCTGATCGGCTGTCGAATGCACCGCGACGGTCTTGATGCCAAGCTCCTTGCAGGCTCTGAGCACCCGGAGCGCAATCTCACCACGATTTGCAATGAGGACCTTGGAGAACATGGGTTCGCTCACTTATTCTATCACGATCATCGGTTCGGCGAATTCCACCGGGTCGCCGTCGGTGACCAGGATGTCGACAACCTTGCCGGAGCGCGGAGCCGGGATCTGGTTCATGGTCTTCATGGCTTCGATGATCAGGATGGTCTGGCCTTCCTTGACCGACTGGCCGACTTCGACGAAAGGCTTCGCCCCCGGTGCAGGCGACAGATAGACGGTTCCGACCATCGGGGCAGTCACGGCATTGGCCGAAGTCGCGGCAGCTGGAGCGGCAGCTTCTGCAGCCTGTGGCGCCGCGGGCGCTGCCAGCGGGGCTTGCGGCTGCGCAATCGGCGCATGGATCATCTGAGGCGTTCCGGCGCGGCTCACCCGTACCCGCAAATCATCCTGTTCAATCTCGATCTCGGTAAGGTCGGTCTCGTTGAGAATATTGGCCAGATCCCGGATCAGATCCTGGTCGATCGACGGTTTTCGTGTTGCCATCGGACTTTTGCCTCTGTTTTTGTTGTTGCGGGAGGCACTCTGAGCCATCCTGCTTGATTGTCTGTCCCTTTACAGCCCTGCACGGCCCGGTGACAAGCCCGCCGGGGCCATGGAGCTGCGAATAGGCCTGAAAACCCGAATTCAGGGCAGGCCGATTTGACCTTTACTCATACACCGTCTGGCAATGGCAAGGGAAAAGCTTTCGCAGGCTTGGTGAATTGTCCACAAGCGATTGCTGTGTGATTCCGGCTTGATAAGGACAGTCAACTGCTCAGCAGACCGTGCTTTCGCACTGGCGCATGTTGGAGATCTTGGCCAGCAGCGCTTCTTCGCCAACAGCCCCGAACACCGCTTCGTCGCCGATGACGAAGGATGGCGTGCCCGAAATGCCCAGCGCATTGGCCAAATCGTAGGTCTGGCGGATCGACTGGTCGATCGCCGGATCGCTCATTCCTGCGATCAGGGCAGCCTCGTCAACACCAAATCCCTTTGCAACATCAATCGCATGCGCCTCGGTGGCGCGGACGTCGCCGCCCAGCAGCTTCATGTGGAAATCGCCATACTGTTCCGGCGCGAGCGCACGAAACGACATCGCCACCCGGTGGGCGGCCATGGAATCAGGTCCCAGGATCGGGAATTCCTTCAGCACGAAACGGACGTTCGGATCCTTGTCGATCAAGTTGATCATGTCGGTCATGGCGCGTTTGCAGAAGCCGCAATTGTAATCGTAGAACTCGACCACGGTGACGTCGCCGGCCGGATTGCCCAGAACGATGTCTTCAGGCGCGCTGAAGATCGCGTCCTTGTTGTCGGCGATCGCCGCCTGCGCCATTTTCCGGCTTTCCGCTTCCTTCTTGACCTCGAGCGCCTGCTGCATTTCCTCGACGATTTCGGGATTGGCGAGCAGATATTCGCGGATGCCGGCGCCGAGGTCTTCCTTCTGAATGCCAGCATTCTCGGTCTGCGCGGGGACAACGGGAGCATTTGCCGACTTGCCGGCGAAGTAGGCAGTCAGCAGCCCCGCCGATACGCCCACGATCATGAGGGCCAGCAGGCCGGTGCGGTTGCGAAGTGCCATGTCGATCTAATTCCTCTTGTCAGTCGGTGCACGCGGCGGGAGCGTGCGTTCTGTCGTGTTTATTTTCCGATGGTTAAGATGTCATTGGCGCGGATGGCGCCAGGTGAGCCTTTTGGCAGTTTTTGCAGGGCGCGGGCGGCAAATACCTTTGCGTCCTTGGCGTTGCCTGCGCGGAAGTTGCCTTCGGCCATGATCAGCTCGGCATTGGCGATATCGCCTGCCAGGCCGTAAGCCTGCGACAGATGCCTGTAGGCCGAATAGTTTTCCGGTTCGGCCTGCACTGACGCCCGCAATTCTTCGATCGCACGGTTCATGTTGCCGGGCTTGCCTGATGCGACAAGTGCGAAACCGAGCCGCGCCCGGATCAGCGGAGATTTGCTCCGGTCAAGTTTGACCGCCTGGGCAAATGCCTTGATTGCCTCATCGGTCTTGCGCAGCTTGATCAGAACCTCGCCGCGAAACTCGTGAAAATAGGGATTGTTGGGCTGTTCGCGGATCAGGGCGTCGAGTTTTTGCAGTGATGCGGCGGAATTGCCCGCAAGGTCGGTGGCAATGGCGTCGCCGTAGCGCGCGGCCAGCGAACCACGGTCTTTCGAGAACAACCGGACCACGGCTGCGGCGCCTCCGGAATAGGCAGCGATCTTGGCGCGCATCAGCTGATGCCGGTCCATCAGCCGCTGCGGGTCCTGCGCATCGAAATGTTTGCTCTTCCGGGCCAGCTCTTCCAGCAGCGCGATGCGGTCGCGTGGCAGCGGATGGCTGATCTGGTACTGGTCCACCTGAACGCCCGACAGGGAAAGGCTTTGCGAGAAGCGTTCGAATGTGGCCAGCATTCCGCGCATCGATTGTCCGGTGGCATTGAGATAGCGGGCAGCGGCCTGGTCGGCGTTCATTTCCTCCGAGCGCCGGTAGCTCAGCAGGTTGCGCTGGACCAGCGAGGGGGTCGCCGTAATCAGCGCGCCACCGACCTGGGACCCTCCGGAATTGCCCGCGATGCTGCCCGCGGCAATGGCGCCGGCGCCGAGCAGACCGCCGACAATGGCCATCGTCTGGGCGGCGGCGATCTGTTCGCGCAGCCTTTGCTGATGTCCGCCGGCCAGGTGTCCGGCCTCGTGGGCAATGACGCCGATGATCTCGTTGGGCGTGTTTGAAGCGGTGAGTGCACCGGTGTTGACGAAAATCCGCTGCCCATCGACGAAGGCGTTGAAACTGGGGTCGTTGACCAGAACGATCTGCACCCGGCTTGCCTTCAATCCGGCAGCCTTCAGCACCGGGGTTGCGTAGTCCTTGAGCAGCGTTTCGATTTCCGCGTCGCGCACCACCGCGACCCTGCCGGCGGCGTGGGCCGGCATTGCAATCGCGCAGGTGAGGGCGGCTGCGGTCAGGGTGGCAAGGGCGCGGCGCAGCAATCCTGTCCTGATTGCCGCCGTATGGTGCGCCCGGATGTCATTCGCCATGGTGTCTGTTGTCCTCGTCATGAAGCTGAAAGGTAATGGCTAAGTCCGGAAAAGCAATCACCTGACCCGAAGAAGACGTCATCCTCTCGCTCTTGTGATGGACACGACAATCGGGCATTTGTGCGGCCACGTACACCTGTGCCGGCCGGCATTTTGCCGCACGCCACGTGGCGCAACGGCATTGATCATGATGGAACCCCGGTCCGGTCCGCCGGTAAAGGGGTGAAGGAGCTACAGTTTTGACAATTCAGCGGAAACCCTCGGTAGAACCGTTCCATGCCATGGATGTGCTGGCCGAAGCCACGCGGCTCAAGGGGGAGGGCAAGGACGTCATCTCGATGGCCGTGGGACAGCCCGCGCATCCTGCACCGACCGCGGCACGGGGCGCGGCGGCACGTGCGCTGGAGGCCGGCCGACTGGGCTATACCGATGCGCTCGGCATCAAGAGCCTGCGCCAGGCGATCGCGGCTCGCTACAGAAGCGAATATGGCGTCGACCTGGATCCAAGACGGGTTGCCGTGACCACCGGGTCTTCCGCTGGTTTCAACCTGGCGTTCCTGCAGCTGTTCAATCCCGGCGATCTGGTGGTCATCACCCGGCCCGGTTACCCCGCCTACCGCAACATCCTGGCCGCTCTCGGCCTGAAGGTGGTGGAGATCGCCGTGGGAGCCGACACCGGCCACGCCCTGACGCCTGCAGCCATTGAGGCGGCCGAACGCGAGGCCGGCGCCCGTGTTGCCGGCGTGCTGATCGCCAGCCCGGCAAATCCCACCGGCGCGGTTCACTCCCGGCAGGCCATCGCCGATCTTGATGCCTGGTGCGCCGAGCGGGGCGTGGCTTTCATTTCCGATGAAATCTATCACGGCCTGACCTGGAGCGGGGAAGAGACAACCGCGCTGTCGGTGTCCGACAATGCCATCATCATCAACTCGTTCTCGAAATATTTCTGCATGACCGGCTGGCGCATCGGCTGGATGGTGCTGCCCGAGGATCTGGTGCGGCCGATCGAATGCCTGGCCCAGAGCCTCTACATCAGTGCCCCGGAACTCTCCCAGGTCGCTGCCGAAGCCGCTCTGGATGGCATTGCCGAGATGGAGGCGGTGCGCGCCGGCTACCAGAAGAACCGCGAGTTGCTGGCCGAGCGGCTGCCCGCGCTTGCCCTGCCATTTGCCGCGCCGATGGACGGGGCGTTCTATGCCTGGGTCGATGTGTCGGGCCACACCAATGATTCCATGGCTTTTGCACGGCAGATGCTAGCCGACATCCACGTGGCGGCGACGCCGGGGAGGGATTTCGATCCCGTCGACGGCGCGCGCTTCATGCGGTTTTCCTATGCCGGCAGCCATGCCGACATGATCACTGCCCTTGACCGGATGGAAGGTTGGCTTGGCAGGCGCTAGTGCTTCGCCTTTGAGAATGTGTATATTATAATATTATGATAATATAATAAATTAGAGCGGCTTTTTCGCGTGAAGGATCAACCGGGGAGTTGCCTTCTCAATCGCGTGTACAAAAAAACCGGCGGTCACCCGCCGGTTTTTTATCGTTTGAAGAGCTGAACGCGGCTTAGAAGAACCCGCGCTTCTGCCACCAGCCGCCTTTTTTCGGCTTCTTGGCTTCGTCCTTGCCGTTGGACGACGTCACCACCGGTGCCGTGGCAATGGCAGCCAGATCGGTGCGCGCCCGGCGGTCGTCAGCCGCTTCTTCGCTTTTCTCTTCGCTGTCCGATGTGTCGGCTTCAGCTGTCTCGCTTGCGGTTTCAGCTTCGCTTTCGGCGTCGCCTTCGCTGACGATTTCCACACCCGTCGATTCCGCTGCCGCTGCTGCAGCCGCTTCTTCTTCAGCTGCCTTTTCCTCGGCTAGCCTATCTGCGGCGATCTGCGCTTTGGTGCGGCGTTTTTTTCGGGCCGGCTTGGCGGGCTTTTCCGCGTCTGCCTCTGGCTCCGCTACCGCCTCAGCCGGTTCGGCTGCGTCGCTGGCTACGACCGCTTCGGATGGGGCTTCCTCAGTGGTTGCCGCTGCTGCTGCCTCGGCTGGCTCGCCGGAGTCCTCGGTCTGGTCAGCCGAACCGTTTGCATCCTCCTCGCGATTGCGGCGTCCGCCGCGCTTGCCGCGACGGCGGCGTTTGCCCCGGCGCTGCTCATCGGAATCGCCATCCGATGCGGCTTCCGCGCCGGCCTCATCGGAAGATGCATCCGCATCCTCATCGGCTGCAGACTCGCCCTGGTCGGAACCATTGTCGGCCGATGCGGCCTGCTCGTCGCCGTTGTCGCCCTCGGATTTGCGGCCACCCCGGCGGCGGCGCCTGCGCCGCTTCTTGCCCTGGCCTTCCTCGCGCTCGGGGCGGTCTCCGCCCTGGGCTTCCGAAGCCTGTTCGGTTTCCGTTGCCTCGTCATCGATTTCTTCAACGATGTCGAGATCGTCGTCGTCATCCGCATAAGCCGGCGAGTTGACGGTGATGTGCTCGATATTGACCGGTTTTTCCACCGCTGCGCCGCGATCGATGGCGAAGTGGTTCGCACCGACCGTCTCGTCGGCCGAGAAGCTGATCGAGACGCCGAACCGGTTTTCCAGGTCGACGATCGTGTCACGCTTGTGGTTGAGCATGTAAAGCGCCGTATCCGGCGTTGTACGCACGATGATGTCGTGGGTGGTGTTTTTGAGCAGATGCTCCTCGACACCACGCAGCACGTGCAGCGCCACGGAGGACTGCGACCGGATGTGGCCGTTGCCGCCGCAGGTCGGGCAGACCTGCATGGTGCTTTCCAGCACCGAGGCCCGGATCCGCTGCCGCGACATTTCCAGAAGGCCGAAATGCGAGATCCGGCCGACCTGGATACGGGCGCGGTCGTGTTTCAGGCAGTCCTTCATCTTCTTTTCAACCGCACGGTTGTTGCGGTTTTCTTCCATGTCGATGAAGTCGATGACGATAAGACCGGCCAGGTCGCGCAGCCTGAGCT
>Ga0189291_100419_pt1 | contig 13906 bp, 11 predicted proteins | sample UW1redminimetaG_FD_130331 | JGI IMG/M metagenome (GOLD analysis project Ga0189291, IMG submission 130331) | Marine microbial communities from the Costa Rica Dome - UW179B-red mini metaG | ecosystem: Environmental > Aquatic > Marine > Oceanic > Photic zone | place: Costa Rica: the Eastern Pacific... | reverse complement strand
GGTAACCTATTCCAGGTTTGGACGAATACCAATGAGTCCAGACTTTTTCTAGGGGCATTATTTGGGTTGAGTTCAGCATTGATACTCTCCAATGAATTTTTTAAAAAACTAAATACAGAGGATTAAAATGGAAAATGAAGAAATAAAACCAAGTTATTGGCCATCGGTAATTCAAGCAGCAATTATTGTTGCTGTAGTTACCACGGTAGTAGGTTTAGGGTTGTTATATTACGTAGCAGGTTCAGAACCTTCCATGGGAATAATGATGATTTCCGGACTAACAATTCCGGTAACTTGTTTGATTGGATTAATTGGAGGTATACTTGCCACTAGAAGTTATGCTAAAGCTTATGATGTAACTTTTCCTATTGGAACCGGAGCTTTAATAGGTTTATTTACAGGAATCATTGCGGCACTTATAGCCGGAGTTTTGGGTCAAATTTGGAACTTTGTAGACCCAACGCTGACTGAACGATTCGCGGAGACTATGATTGGAGCTTTCGAGATGAATGATCAAATTCCGGATGCTCAGAAAGATGAAATAATTATGAGTATGGAACAAGGCTTTGAGGACCAAAATAGTATAGGTGGTATCCTCAAAGGAATTGCAATTAATGCAGGTGTATTGGGTTTTGTAAATCTTCTTTCAGGAATGATCGGAGCAAAGATTTTTGCTTCAGAAGAGGAATAAGACCAATTCATGACAGAACACAATTTTTCATCTGCAGAGCAAAATACTTTTTACGAAGAAACTATTGAGCCTTGGGTTGAGCGTAACGGCTTTTCCCACTGGGCAATGGCTTTGGTATGGGTTTTTATAACTGCAATTACATTTCAATTATTTGGGGCAATACTACAGGTAATACTAATTTTCAGTACATCGGATAATTTAACAGACCCAGCAGCTATAATGGAGTCGTTATCAGAGCGTGCAGATCTGTTGATGCTTGCTAATACTGTTGCTCAATTTACAATGATTGCCGGAGGAGCTTTTCTCGGAGTAAAATTACACCGAAAGGTCAAAAAGTATAAAGCCTTTTTGCGATTACAAACCGGGGAAAACTTTCTCACTCAACTCTCATTAACTGCGATCCTTTTTGTAGTAGCTTTCCCAATAGTTTTATTTTTGGGATGGGTTAATTCATTTGTTCCGGTTAGTGATTTTATGAAGCAAATTGCTGATCAATCTGCTGAATTAATAGGTAAGCTACTTCAATCTGAAAATGGAATTTTACTAGGATTCATTTTTATTGGGATTACGCCTTCTATTTGTGAAGAACTTCTTTTTAGAGGTTACATGTTTCGTGCATTTGAAAAGTCAACAAAGGTTGTAACTGCAATAGTTGTTACAAGTATTATCTTTTCCATGTTTCATTTAGATATCATGGGTTTTTTACCTAGAATGTTCTTAGGGCTTTTACTCGCTTATGTAACTTGGACATCCAACAGCTTATATCCTGCAATGTTAGGACATTTAATAAATAACGGTGGTATTGTAATAGCTTCAGGTATTAATCCTGAGATATTAGAAAGTACTCCAAGCCCCGATTCTGAACTTCCATGGTTATTAATTGGATTAAGTTTTATAGTTACTCCTTCTGTTTTATATTTAATGAAGAAAACAAGATCAGAAATTAAACCCGCACCAGAACATGTTTAGCGATCCCAAGCCGAATAACATCGAAAACTGGGTATGCGTATTGGAGCGAAGCACTAAATTGGAAGTGGAGCTTGCAAAAAGCTATTTATCCAGTTTAAAGATTCCCTCAAATATTTTATCCAAGCAAGACTCTTCATACAGCTTAAGTGTTGGTGATATGTCCTTCGCTTATCTATATGTGCCAAATGAATTTGAGAAACAAGCTCGGGAAGCATTGGAAGAATTAGATGATTCTGAAAAGGGTTTGGAGCCTGAGGGAGAAGATTCTTGAATGAACTCTTGAAAAGAGTATTATTTGCAGTTCCGGCGGGTGTATTCTTCATTGCTGTAATGTGGTACGAAAGCTGGACGTTCGATTTAATAATTATTACAATCGGATTGTTCACCCAATTTGAAATGATCAAATTGCTCAAAAAAGCAGGTACAGGTACTGATTTTATTTTTCCATTGGCTATTGGCTTGTATGTAATGGTGTTTCCATATTTAAGCTTTGCATTCGAAATAGGATTGGCCCTTTTTCTTGTCTTTATAGCCGTACAAACTTTCAATACTAAAAGTGAAGGTTTCAACCATTTAACTTCTACCTTCTTTGCGGGGATTTATGCCCCAGTAGGATTTTTGTGTTTAATGTTAATTCGAGGAATGGGGACAAATGAGCAGGGTTTTGCACTTGCTTTGTCATTAGTTTTGATGATTTGGGGAGGCGATGTTTTCGCCTACTTTGGCGGTAAGAACTTTGGTAAAAGACCTTTAGCACCTGCTATTAGTCCTAAAAAAACGGTCGAAGGTTTTTTGTTTGGATTTATAGGATGCGCTGTTGGGTTGGCTATTTCAATATATACTCTTCCTTTTACCTCACCAATAACAATGATAAATGGACTGCCTTTAATAGTTTTGATAGGGATTTTTGGTCCGATTGGAGATCTTATAGAAAGTAAGATCAAAAGAAAAGCAGGGGTTAAAGACTCTTCAAATTTACTTCCGGGGCATGGAGGTTTTTTCGATCGGTTTGACGCAATGATACCTACTTCATGCGCTATGTATATTTATATGGTATTGATGCAAGAGTTAGGATATGTCACACTTTAATTCTTCTTGGGAAGTAAAAGAACTACATCTTAAAAATGTATTTACAATAGCTCGTGGTTCAAAAGCCTCAGTAAAGAATGTGTTCCTTACCATAGATAAAGATGGAATTGAAGGTTGTGGTGAAGCGGGACCAAATACCAGATATAACGAAACAGCCGAAACAGTAATTCAGTTTTTTGAAACATTCCCTTTTGAAGGATTAGATTCTATAGAATCAGAGAAGGAGCTGGAACAATTTATTTCTGAAAACTCTAAAGCTAGTGATCCTCAGTCCGCAAAAGCAGCAATCGAAATGGCATGGTTGGATTGGTTGGCTAGGTCTCAGAATCAGCCATTATGGAAGTTATGGGGAGCTAGCTCATCCGTTGGTCCGTTAACTTCATTTACCATTGGTCTTGATGAAGTTTCCGTAATACAGCGTAAAATTAAAGAAGCAGATCAATACCCGTTGTATAAGATAAAATTGGGAACTGATCATGATCATGATATTATTGAAGGTATTCGAAAAATTACTGACAAACCTCTTAGGGTTGACGCAAACGAAGGATGGAAAACAGTTGATCAAGCAAAAAGAGAAATCGAATATCTAGAGAAGAATGGAATTGAAATTGTAGAACAACCTATGCATTCTTCCATGAAAAAAGAGTTGAATGAACTAAAAGAATGGTCGCCATTACCGCTAATGGCTGATGAAAGTTTTACCGGAACTGAGCCTCTTATCGAAATCGCAGAAGCATTTCATATCATCAATATAAAACTGATGAAGATTGGGAGTTTGGTAAAGGCAAAGAGAACCATTAGGCAAGCTCAAGAACTAGGCTTAAAGGTAATGATAGGCTGTATGATTGAAAGTTCGTTAGCTATTACAGCGGGTGGAGTTTTGGCACTATTTTGTGAATATGCCGATCTGGATGGAAATTTATTAATTTCTAATGATCCATATTCCGGATTGAAAGTTTTAGAAGATGGAAGGATTCAACTTGGGAATAATGCTGGAATTGGGACTAACAAACGAATATTAGAATTTTAAGGTTTAGCTTGATAAATCTTAATTAAACAGAATATGAACATACTCATTACAGGCGGTACAGGATTTATCGGACAGGAACTTCGGGAAACTTTTCTCAAAGAAGGACACAATCTGGTTATCGTTACCAGAAGTCCTAAGAAGTATGAGGATGAAGCAGCGTCTAACCAACGGTTTATTAGTTGGGAGGATGATCTGATCGTAGAAATGGAACACTGTGATGTTGTGATCAATCTTGCCGGTGAAAATATCTTTGGTCAGCGTTGGAATGAAGAAGTAAAAAAAAGAATATATGAAAGCAGAATAAATGCAACGCGGTCATTGGTTAGTGCAATGGAAAAAGCTGAAAATAGACCTTCTGTATTTATCTCAGCTTCTGCATCCGGTATTTATGGAGACAGGGGAGATACGATTCTAACGGAAGATGCTAAACCTGCAGATGACTTTCTTGCAGAAGTTTGTGTGGATTGGGAAGCAGAATCGCAAAAAGCTGCTGAGTTTGGAGTTCGGGTTGTGAACCCAAGAATAGGAATTGTTTTTGAAGAAGGGGGCGGAGCACTCGAAAAAATGATCCCGCCGTTCAAGTTTTTTGTTGGAGGACCGATAGGTGATGGAAAACAATATATGAGCTGGATACACAGAACAGATCTGGTTAAGACGCTTATCTTTCCAATCGAAATAGAAGAACTTACAGGAGCTTATAATGTATGTTCACCAAATCCGGCCACAATGAATGAAGTATCGGAAACTCTAGGAGAAGTTATGAACCGACCTTCATTCTTTCGTGTTCCAAAGTTTGCTCTCGATATTGCTTTTGGAGAGGCTGCTCAGCCTATAACAGGGAGCATTAGAATGCAACCAAAGAAGTTGCAAATCTACGATTTTGAATTCAGATTCGAAGAACTGGAAGAAGCGCTGGCGGATATCACTGGAAACTAGCAATCATATTTGTCATTTCTGTAGATGTCAGGTAACCTGCCTGTCGGCAGACTGGTTCAATGACAAAAATAGAATATAAACTAAATAAAAAGAGCTGATTTTCAGAAGCTACTTATTGAGGAAGAAATCTGATACCATTGATTCATCCCTCAGCTTTGTCAACGATTGAGATCCTCTGCTTTCGCCGGAGGATGACTCTTTAATCTAAAACAAAACTGTCAATGAATTACATAACATCTACAATTTCGAAGGAGCCTGTCGACTGAGAAATCTAAATAATGTTGTTAAGAATTCTTTTTAGATATCTCGCTCTGCTCGATATGACAGGAACTCATTCTCAATTTAGAATTTTTAATTCTGTCTTAAAATTGTCCAGCAACGTAAGCCTTCTCTAGTTTGGGCGATAAGCTCATTTTGACCATCGCCATTCAAATCAATTATAATCGGGTATTTCATCCCTGAAGTTGGTAAATCATAAAAGCGTTCACCTGTTAGTACTTCCCAGGCAAATAAACGTCCAAATTCAGCGAGAGCAAGCAGATTATCATTCTTGTCAGAATCGATATCAATTAACTGTGGCTCAAAAGTAGTTGAAGCCGGTTGCCCTAAATTTTCTGTAAATCTTAGATCACCCAATAAATTAAATCCGAATATGGAGCCGTTTCTGCTTTGAGCAAGTATCAGATCTTCACGATAAAATTTGGTGCTGTCTTTAAGTAAAACATTCTCTTCATTTGTTACTGAAAGCAATTCATTATTTGTTACGTAAAGTGATTTAATAGAAATAGAATCCATTCGTACAAAAGTTCCAAGAGAGTCGCTGAAGCTTGGGTTTTTCCCTATAGAGTAGAGAACACCATCCGATCCGGCTCCATAAATAGAACTTTCATAAATTAAAGGAGATCCATTAAACCCGGCATTGATAAATTGTGGATAACCAGGACGACTGGCGCCATTTCTTAACCAACCATGCAAAATATTTTGCGAAAATGCCCATATAGACCAGGTTCCGTCTACTTGAGCAAAAACCGGTTTAGAAGTAATCACCGTATTTACTGTTTGAGGCCATCCTGAAACATTTTCTCCTCGCCCGTCAATAACATGAACAAGTCGATCTTCAGTAGCAGCAACTACTTCAGGAATTCCATTTCTCCTTACATCGGTTACTACAATGGGAGCGGTAATTTGTTGATCTAATTCAATAGGAAACTTAGGAAGGAGATTTCCATTTTGATTCCATGCAAAGATCTTTGTTCCTGCTCCAATCATAATTACAGGTTGATTGTTTCCATACCAATCATAAAGAACCGGGCTGCCAACAGGAATACTCCCACCAGTGGAAGCTTGTAATACCAGAGTTCCATCCGAAGCAACAGCAGAAATTTTTCCATCTTCTGTGGCATATATAATTTCTTTGCTGCTACTACCTATAATGTCCCCAAGTATTGGAGAGCCGGTAAGGTCGTTATTTGAAAGAGACGTAACCCATAGTTCCTGATAGGGTTGAGTAGACCCGGATTTATTCTTGGTACGAAGCGCAAAATCTACCGAGGACTGATTTAACCGTTGTAAAGTAATATGGGTTATATCGAATTGGCTTAAGAGGCTTAAGGCGGCATTCTCGGTTAATAGATATGGTTGGATAAATTTTTTGAAATTTTCTGCTTCAGCCCAAACAAAACCACTTATTTCAACAGGCAGTTGTTTTCTTAGGTCTGAGTAATCATCGTTATAATACATAACTCTTCTTCTAGCTCTGTCAGATTCAACGCTTTCAGAAAGTCCTCTACGATTTGAAATAACCACTACATCTCGCGAAAAAGAGATATAGAAATCAGTAAAAGGGCTTATTTCAGAACCAATAAGCTTTGATAAAACTGAGCTACTTGCGAAATAAGAAATCCCTGATCTTGTGATAAATCCCTTGTCCGATAACTCATTCAGCTTATTCCTGAGCGATGAAACACTTCTAAGTTTTCTCATAAATAAGTACTCTCCCGCGGATGATAAACCTGATTCTGAAAAAGCTTCAAAAGCAAACTGAGAATCTAATGATGAAGCTATCGAAGTATATTCAGAGCTGGAGTTCAAAAGAAGAGAATCAAGCTTTGTAACTCTTCCATCAATTTTTTGAGGAATTGTTTTCGGAGGGAGTCTAAATAGTGCAAACGCTGCAGCATTACTTGCTATATATCTATCGAGAATTATGGGTGAGTTTTTTGATGAAATAGCATCCACTAAAGTTGATCTCGAACTATCTGTTAGTGTGATCTTCCCGCTTAGCTCAATGGTGCTATTTAAGGAGTCTCCATCTTGCGAAAATGTTAAAGAGGCAGAGTTACTTCCTTTAAAAGAGTTTACAAGAGAAGGTCTGAATGTTACATTTACAAATTGTTCAGTCCAATCATCGAGTTTAGGAGTGTTTATTATGAACTGGCCGGGATAAGGGTCGGTCGGTATCTTCATTGCAGATGAAGCTCCTGAATAAGCTCTGATCGAAGATTCAACAGCTAAACTGGAGCTTGAAAAGAAAAGCCAGTCATGTATCTGAGCAACATATAGAATAGCTTTACTTTGCAATTCGATTTTATGAATTTTGGTGCCGTTTAGAGAATAGTAATTTTGAGTTAGAGGATGATAAAAATCAGTGACCCAGGATTCTATAGAAGTAGAAGAATTGGTGATCCATAGCAATTCTGCATCAGTGGAAGAGGACGGGAAAAGGCTGATTCCTTTAAGCGAAATATTCGATAATAAAGACTCATTAAAACTGGAAACTTGATTTATTGATCCGGCCGTAATATCCTCAAGAATTGATGCGTAACGAGTTTCTCTAATATTAGAAATAGTAACGTCTTCTTTTGGTATTATAAGGAAACTAGATTCTGAAGGAACTAAAGAAGTCCAAGGTTGTTCATCGATAGCAGAGCAGGACCAAAGTGACAAAACAATAAAGGTTGTAATTAGTTGCTTAAGTACTCGTTGCATAAATGGATTTATACCATCTTTTTTTGAATATTGAATTTGTAAAGGCTAAGCCTCTTTTTTGCAAAAAGTTCCTTGCCTATCATAAGAAAAGTAACATTTTTTTAAGCTAAATGAGTTTTCTAAATCCCATTTTTTTATTTGCGTTGGTTGCAGTAGGCCTGCCACTGGTTATACATTTATTAAATCTGCGAAAACCTAAGAGAGTACAATTCTCAACTATCGCTTTTTTTAAAGAGCTTCAGAAAACTACAATCAGGAAAATTAAAATTAAAAGGTTGCTGCTGTTAGCGATCAGGCTATTGGCTATTGCTTGTTTAGCGATGGTTCTTGCAAGACCTTTTTTACCACCTTCCTTAAACCTAAATGCTGAAACCAACCAACCTGCTTTATATGCGATTTTAGTGGATAACAGCATCAGCATGAGTAGAATAGGATCTAAAGGACCATTATTAGATCAGGCAAAAGAAGTTATAAAAAGTATTGTTGAAGCAGGGGAAGAGAATGATCGTTTTTTAATCCAGACCACGAATGGTGAACCACTTAATAGCTCTGTTCAAACATCATCTCAGATTAATAAAAGAGTATCAGAAATAGAAATAACCAAAACAGGATCGTTTATAAAAGAACGATTGGGTACTCTTTTTGAAGCACTTAAAGAAACTCCTTATCAGAATAAAAAACTATACATTATTAATGATAATAGTTTCAGAACCAGTGCTTTAGTTTCAGAAAACTTTAAGCAAGAGAGCGAAGATTTTGCGATGAGCATTTTGAATGTAGAAGATGTAAATGTGCAAAATACGTTTATCACTGAAATCAGTACAAGTTCATCAATGGTTGGGAAAGGGATTCCGTTTACAATTGAGGTAGGAGTTCAAAATCAAGGAGAGGTAATCGCAGTTAATCAATTCTTGTCATTATCAGTTGAAGGTGAAACAGTTGGTCAGTATGTGTTGAATATGGATCCGGGTGAAATTCAAAGCTTTTCATTCAACATAAATCCCGAGAAAAGCGGATCTGTAACTGGATTTGCAAGTATTGAAGGAGATGACTTTTCTCTGGATAATGAATACTTTTTTTCTGTTCAAATTCCTGATAAAAGGAATATACTTTGGATTAGCCCCGAAACAGATAATCTAAACAGTGTATCCTATACTTCAGTTATTCTGGATGCTCAGGGAGGTGATGAAAGTCAGATAAGCTATGAGAAGATATCTCCTGATGAAATAGTTAATACCAGGCTCGAAAATTTTGACGCGATTATTTTGGAGGAGCTTGATCAGATTCCGGAATACTCTTTCACATTGTTTCAGGAGTTTGTTCAGAATGGAAAAGGAATAGTCTTCTTTCCTTCAGCAAAAGCAAATATTCGTAATTATAATCTTTTTTTAGATCTATTTAATGCAGGTGAAATTATTGGTGTTCGAGGTGATTATACTTCATTCAATTCGGTAGCAAAAGCCTCAGAATTGTTAGAAGACCATCCAATTTTCAAGGGACTTTTTGCAAAAGACGAAAGTGAAGAACTCCGATTTACTGTTCCCGACATTTACTATTATATGAAGTTGAGAGGAAGCACTTCCGGACTGGGTTTAAATCTTATCGAAATGAACAGCGGTGATCCTTTACTTCGAGAAAAGAAATATGGAGAAGGAAGGTTGCTAATTTATACTATTGGCAATAATCCCGGATGGTCAAATTTTCCTGTCAAAGCGTTATATGCTCCAACATATTATCGATCTATTTTATATGCTGGATCTTTAGAAGAAGGTGGACTCAGTAATCATAGCCTGGGTTCAGCTTTTGAATGGAAAGGAAAAGTTGATCCACAAAACGCTAAGCTGGTATACAATGACGAAACTATTGAAGTTAACGCTCAAAATTTAGGGGGTTCGATTTTAATTGACTATCAAGGATACGACTGGGAACCGGGATGGATTGAAATTACTGATGGAGAAAAATCAGTAATTTCAGCAATGAACCTCATACAAAGCGAATCGCAATTTTCACAGCCGAATTCAGTTGAAACAGAGAGTAATGGGAACATAAATATTGTTGATGCAGGCTCATTAACTTCAGCAGAAATTACGAGTGAAATCAGAACCAGTGGATTTGGAAAAGAAATTTGGCATTGGTTTATGTTGGCAGGATTTTTGTTATTAATAACTGAGTCATTGGTATCAATTTTTTATAAAGCTGAAACGGTAAATTAGTTGAAAGAAATACTGTCCATATTTTTTCAAGGTGTGATCGTTTTATTTACGATAGCATCTACGCTTATGGCAGGATATTCGGTAATGAATAAATTTCGCCTTCGGAAAGTACGCATGAGTTGGCGTGCCGGTAAGTTGGGGGGCTATCCATTATTCGCAACAGTATTTCTTGGATTGATAGGGGTGCTTAGTGTTACAACTTTTATAATTGAAGATATATCGAGATACCCTACTTTCATATGTTATTTTTGGATTGGCAGTATGTGGTTTATTTCAAGCTATCTTGCTTCAAAACATTATATAACGGATTATGGTATCGTAAAAAATATCAATGAACCATCTCAAACAATTCCTTGGTTTCAAATTTTAGATCAGGTAGAGAAGGAAGAAAAAGGAGGCGTTGAGTATTCATTTTCTTATTCAGAATTAGATAAAAGTTTGACGGAAGGGTTCAAACAATTGAAAATTTATGTGCCGGATGGTAAAAGAAAGAGATTCGAAAAAATCGTATCTTTAAAGTTGAAAAACCGATTTGAAGGACAGGAACTGCCTGATATTGATTTGAAAAGCTTACAAAACGAATAAAAGAGAAAAAAGAGAATATTGTTAGACGACGTAAAAAATTCTGACATTGAGAAAGAACGAGTAATGCTGGTTGGGCTGTATGGACCGGATACAACAAAGTTTCAGGCAGAGGAATATCTTGAAGAACTTGCTCTTCTTGCAGATACCGCTGGAGGAATTACTGTTGAAAAAGTACTTCAGAATAAAACAAACCCCGATATTACTACCTTTGTAGGTAAAGGAAAGCTCCAGGAGCTTAAGAGATTAAAAGGTGAACTGGGTATCGACACCATTATCTTCGATGACGACCTCACTCCTACCCAGGTGCGGAATATAGAATCGGGTACTGATGCAAAGATTCTGGATAGAAGTGCTTTGATTCTTGATATTTTTGCCGGACGTGCTAAAACGGCAGCTGCTAAAACTCAGGTTGAGCTCGCACAACTTCAGTATTTACTTCCGCGATTGACTCGGTACTGGACTCACCTTTCCCGACAAAAAGGTGGTATTGGAACAAAAGGTCCGGGTGAAACTCAGATCGAGACAGATAGAAGAATAATTGGTCAGCGTATTGCTACGTTGAAAGATAAGCTAACTAAGCTCGACAAACAGCGAACAACCCAGCGTAAAGGACGAGAAGGAATGCAACGTGTATCTCTTGTCGGATATACTAACGCCGGGAAGTCAACGCTGATGAATGCACTAACTGAAACGAATGTACTAGCTGAAAACAGGTTGTTTGCAACGCTAGATTCTACCGTTCGTCGCCACGAATTGGAAAATCACACTATTTTACTTTCCGATACTGTAGGTTTTATAAGAAAGCTTCCACACAATTTGGTAGAAAGTTTTAAATCTACATTGGATGAGGTGAGAGAAGCTGATGTGTTGCTACACGTAATTGATGGCTCATCTAAAATGGCCCATGAGTACAAAGAAGTAGTAGATACAACACTGGAAGAACTTAATGCCACAAACACAAGAACGATATTAGTTCTTAACAAAGTAGATATGATGGATTCAAACCAGATAAGAGAAATGAGATCTGATTATCCGGATGCGATTTTTGTTTCTGCAGAACAAAGTGTAGGATTAGACGAATTAGAATCAAAGATCGAAGCTATGATCGAAAGTGAATATGTAGATCATACGCTCCAAATTCCTATGAGTAAATATAAAGCCGTGGCATTTATTCATGAGAACGCAAATGTTGATAAAGAAGTTTATGAAGGTAGTGATGTAGAGCTTACATTCAGCATGGCTGAAAAGGACTTTGAGCAACTTTCACATTTGTTAAATACTATAGGCACTAACGGAGAAGTTATATAATCATGTTAGTTAATGAGATTTTAAATACCGAAATAGCACCACTCAGAATTACTGATCCGGTTTCTCTGGCTCTGGCTAAGTTGGATCTTTTGCACATCAATAAATTTATCGTTGTTGATGAAGAGAATAAAGTTCTGGGAATGATCACTATAGAAACACTCGCTGAAGTAGTTGATGAGAATGTTTCACTTTCAGAGCTGCCTCTTGAAGAAGTTGTTTGGGTGCCTAAATCTCAACATCTTTTTGAAACTACACGAAAAATGTTTGCTCATGAACTTTATGTACTTCCGGTTGTGGATGGAGAGAAGAACTTTTTAGGATTGGTTCGCAAAAGAGAAGTATTAAATGCGCTGGGTGAAATTTTTAATCTGTCTTCTTATGGTTCAGTAATTACTATTGAGCTGGAACAAATGGATTACACATTATCTGACATCGTACGTATCATAGAGACAGAAAATGCCAAAATTTTGGGAGTGGCAGTTCAGCAGCCCAATGATGAGTTGGATTCAATAAGAGTTTCTGTGAAGCTAAATCTTGAAGATTCATCGGTTGTTAGTGCGGCATTAAGACGATTTGGGTATGTGATAGTGTCGGAAGAAAGAAGCGAGAGTATGGAAAATAATTTTTCTGAGCGTGCAGACGAACTTATTCGCTATCTTGACATATAAGGAATAAACACAAAATTATATTTTAGCGATAAATGCGCCTTTTGGTTCAAAGCAGCTTACTTTTTCTTTTCATTATAATCTCTTCTTCGCTCTCAGCGCAACAGATTCAATATCCAACATCGAAGAATTTCCAGCAAGGTGTAGAGCTGTTTGAAAAAGGATTTTTTGAAGAATCTCTCAAAAAACTTGAAGAGTATAAAGAATCGAACCCGGGTTCTGAAGCAATCCTGTTTGCAGATTACTACATCGCAAGAGCAAATACAGCGATCGATTCCACATCTATTGAGTATTTTTATCAAAGCTTTATCAGGCAACATCCCAAACATGATCTATCAAAGGTATTATTTAAAGATTTGGGTCATCGCTTTTCAAATAAAGGAGACTATGATGGAGCAATCGAATATTATCAGAATTCTTTAAAAACCTACAATACAAATACTGCGGCGGCGGAAACAGAATACTGGGTGGCTGAAGCAGCAGCTGAAAATGATGATAATGAAGCTGCAAGAAAATATTTTCTCGATCTGGCGGATTCTTATCCTGAAAGTGAATGGGCTCCAAAGGCACTGTATGCTCGCGGGCGATTATATCTATCAGAAAATAAATATGATTCCTCTTCTATAGCTTTTGAACTTTTGAAAGAGCGTTACCCCAATGATCCGATTACGAGAAGAGTGGGAACGGCGCTTGGTGAATCCTATTATCAACAAGGAAGATATGAAGAATCAATAGAAGCACTTAAAGCGGCTATGTTATATTTGGACGATGAATCTAAGGAGAAAGCGATTTTTCTTATCGCAGAGAGCTATAATTTTTTGGGGAATTTCAAAGAATCATCTAAAGCTTATTTACAATATCTGAATCTCACAAAAGGAACAAGTAGAGAACGAAGTGCACACTATGGATTAGGTTGGTTATATCATAAACAAAATATCTATCACTGGGCAGCTGACTCATTCGAAAAAGCGTCGAAAGGAGATGATGAGCTTTCAAGAAAAGCACTTTATTATGAAGCTATCAATCAAAAGCTTGGCGGGCAATACGAGAATTCACTGAATACTTTTTCAGAATTCGGGGAAAAATACAAAACAGGTTTATGGGTAGAAAAAGCCTTTTATGAATGGGCTGTATCATCTTTTGAATCCGGTCAATATGGAGATGCTATTGAGACTTTATTGACACTCATCAGAAATCAAAAAAACCTGGAAGATCCCGGAAAGGTATATACACTTTTGGGAGAATCTTATTTTGCCAATAATGAATTTACCAGAGCAACTCTAGCCTTTGAAGAAGCTGAAAAGATTGCAGACATAGATCCTTCGTTGAGGCGACAAGCGAGATTTCAAAAAGCGTGGATTTTATATAGAAATCAAGCTTATGAACAAGCCCAGCCAATTTTCGAATCAGTTTATGCAGAAACTCCCACATC
>Ga0189291_100418_pt1 | contig 13914 bp, 15 predicted proteins | sample UW1redminimetaG_FD_130331 | JGI IMG/M metagenome (GOLD analysis project Ga0189291, IMG submission 130331) | Marine microbial communities from the Costa Rica Dome - UW179B-red mini metaG | ecosystem: Environmental > Aquatic > Marine > Oceanic > Photic zone | place: Costa Rica: the Eastern Pacific... | reverse complement strand
GCTGGATTCATGATGCAAAAAAAGACGAAACCAGAGAACGCCGAGTTAAAAAAACGATCGAGCTTTTATTGGAAAAGAAGAAGATGAAATAGTGGCGTCAATTACTGTGGGATAAACCCTTTATTTGTAAACTTTAAGGAATTTTCGTTTAACAAGGTTTTTGTCAAGTTCACAAGACACGACTTTAGTCCATTATTCCGACCCGATACTCTGATATTGCTTCTAAGAAGTTTGTTTAGGGCAAAGTCTGAATAGTATTTTTACTGAGAAATAAATATCCATTTTATGGAATGTATTTCTTTATAATCGCTGTTAAACGTATAATAAATCAAAGAACAGACAGCTTAGGGGCAATCAAAGAATTTTATGATCACGAACTACGGAAAGAATTCGATATTCATAGCGCTAGCTTTTTTTATCGGTACAACTCAATTATCAGCACAAAGTAATGAGAAGAATCTTTTTCAGAATGTTGAAACATCATTTACATATACAGCCGATATTTATTCAAATGTTGCAGGTGGTACAGAAACAGGGACTCGTTTTCTGGATAATATTGATGTTAATGTAAGTTTCGATATAAAGAATTTTTCCTTTTTTGTTTATGGTTTAGGAAATCAAGGAAGAAGTATTTCAACTCTTGCCGGAGATATTCAAACCCTATCTAACATTGAGGCCGAAAATTCATGGAGACTCTATGAAGTATGGGTTGAAAGATCTTTTCAGGAAATAAACTCTTCACTACTTGTAGGCTTGTATGATCTGAATTCAGAATTCGATGTGATCAATACCGGACAATTATTTATAAATAGTTCTCACGGAATAGGTCCGGAGTTTGCTTCATCAGGAATATTAGGACCGTCTATATTCCCATTAACATCACTATCTGCACGGCTGAAAGTGAATCCTATTCCCGGATTGGTCTTTAAGGTTGCAATTTTAGATGGAATTCCTTCCGAACCCGGAAACACAAGAGGTACCACCATTAAGCTAGGCGATGACGACGGAGCATTGTTAGTTTCTGAGCTTTCAATAGCTAAACCGACAATTGATCCATCTTTGAAAAGAGGAGCTGTTGGGGGCAGTCCATACAGAATTGCATTGGGCGCCTGGAAGTATACACAAGAAAGAACGGGTTGGCAGGGAGAGCAGCAATCGGATCAAGGATTTTATGTACTTGCAGAAGCAGAGTTCAACGAATCTTTTTCAGGTTTTACACGATTTGGTATGTCGAATCATAAAATAAATCGCTTTCATTCTTATGTAGGAGCAGGTGTTAATTATCTTGGATTAATTGAAAACCGACCTTCAGATAAAATAGGAGTTGCTTTTGCGCTTCCTTTAAATTCAATGGATTTTCAAGATGTTCAAGAATTCTTAGGAAATGATTACTCAGAAAGTGAATTGAATATTGAGTTAACATACCTGGCTAAAATTTCTAAATATTTTTCACTCCAGTTCGATACTCAGTATATCAAAAACCCAAACCTGGCTCCTGATATTGATAATGCATTGGTTGTGGGAGCCCGAACAGTGCTTTCATTTTGATCCAATAGATCAAAAGATGTAGGATGAATTCTTTGGTTGTGAACTTGAGGAAAAAAGAACTTATAAGATCTTTTTAGGTAAACAAGGCAAGACTTTAGTCCGCCTGTTAGCAGATGCCTGTTGCCCAGTCCCTCCGGTTAAGTGCATTCTTGTATTAATGTTTAAAAAACTCCCTGTAATAAAATCAAACTTTTTGCTACTAATGTAGTAATCGTTATTATCACGGCACTTTATCCACACACAAGAATATTTATTTATGGAATTATCTCTATCTGGAATTTCGAAAACCTATAAAAACGGTGTAAAAGCGCTCGATGATGTAACTATTGATATTTCTGCTGGAATGTTCGGGCTTCTTGGCCCGAATGGGGCGGGGAAATCAACATTAATGCGAACCATTGCCACCTTACAAGCGCCGGACTCAGGTTCAGCAGTTTTTAACGATGTCAATATTCTTGAGGATAAGATAAGTCTTCGTAAAACCCTTGGATATTTGCCACAATCTTTTGGTGTGTATCCAAAAATGAGTGCTGAGGATTTGCTGTTGTATTTCGCTCGATTGAAAGGAATTACGGATAAAAAAGAACGCGAAGCGATTGTCCAAACCGCTCTTGAAATTACCAATTTATGGGAAGTTCGAAAGAAAAATGTAAAGGGATATTCCGGGGGAATGAAACAGCGTTTCGGAATAGCACAGCTCCTTTTAAACAGCCCGAAGTTGATTATAGTAGATGAACCGACTGCGGGTCTGGATCCTGCCGAAAGGCATCGTTTCTTAAATGTACTTCGGGAAATCGGAACTAATAACATCGTGATCTTTTCTACACACATTGTGGATGATGTAAAGGAATTGTGTACGGATATGGCAATCATGAATGGCGGAAAGATTCTGAGCCACCATACTCCAAAAGAAGGTGTTGATCGGCTTAACGGTAAGATATGGACGAAGAATATTCAACGGGAAGAACTTGAAGAGCACGAAGCTTCCTACAATGTGATCTCATCAAATTTCAATCAGGATAATTCATTGAATATCAGAGTTCACAGCGAAATACAGCCTAACGAAAGCTTTGCTTCAAGTAGCCCTGAGTTGGAAGATGTATACTTCGTAACCCTTCACAAAGACAGCGAAGTAGTAGCTGCTTAAGAAATCATCACTATGTTCTATTCTATTTTCTCATTTGAGATTCAGTATTGGTTTCGTAAGCCTCTGTTCTATATTTATTGCGGAATCATGTTATCCCTTTCCACATTCACTATGGCAGCAGCTGCAGGTATTTTTGAAGGGATAACGGTCACAATAAATTCAATTGTCATTGTGAATTCAGCAATTGCGATAAACGGCTTGTTGAATGAAATGAATGTGATCATGTTTTTCTTGCTCCCTTCAATTATTGGGGGAACTATATTCAAGGACTTCGACAACGAAATGCATTCAGTTACGTTTTCCTATCCTTTTAAAAAGTGGGAATATCTGCTGGCGAAGTTTTTGAGCGGGCTGACGATAACCATTATTGTAATGCTTTTTGCCGCAATTGGTATCATGCTAGGCAGTGTACTTCCGGGAACCAATCCAGAGTTACTCGGGCCTTTTGTGTTGATGAACTACGTGCAGTCATTTATCTATTATCTGATTCCTAATTTGATTTTTTATGGAGCCATAGTTTTTGCCGTTGTCACATTCGCAAGAAATGTCAGCGTTGGTTTTATAACGGTTTTGGCTTTGATCATTATTCAAAGTTTGGCTGCGGTTCTTACCCAAGACAGTGATAACAAGATTCTTTCAGCTTTGCTGGATCCTTTTGGCGCACAGGCAAACAGCTATTACACTGAGTACTGGACGATCTATGAACGCAATGAAAATCCATTGCCGTTTGGTGAAATTATTCTTTATAACCGTTTGCTATGGACAGGAATCGGGCTTCTGATCTTTGGGTTTGTATATCGCACTTTTAGTTTCGATCAAGAAGCATTTTCTTTTAGTTTCTTCAAAAGAAAAAAAGGAAAGGCGGTTACCAAAAAAAACTTTGGAAGTGTAATGGCAGTGAAATTGCCAAAAGTGAATCTGGATTTCTCATTTGTTGAAAATCTGAAGATGGCGTGGGTTATTTCAAATCATGATTTTAAGTATATCGTGAAAAGCTGGGCTTTTATAATCATTACGATATTAGGACTTTTATTGTCATTGGTGACGATATCAGTTAGTGCCGAACTTTACGGCACTAATACACTTCCGGTAACATGGCAGATGTTACTATTCCCCGGGTTGTTTTTTGGTTTGTTCATTAACCTTCTCACGTTCTTATATGCAGGAATGTTAATTCATAGAAGTCGGACAGATAAGATCGATCAACTAGTGCATTCTACTCCCGCGCCAAATTGGGCAATTCTATTATCAAAGTTCTTTGCCTTAGTAAAAATGCAGGCGGTGCTTTTGCTGGGAATAATGTTCCTTGGAATAGGAATTCAAATATTCAACGGATACTACAACTTTGAAATTGGCCAATATTTATTTGAACTATTTGGAATCAACTTGGTGCATATTGTTATTTGGGGACTATTAGCAATTTTTATACACACGCTTTTCAAGAATTTCTACATCGGGTTTTTCCTGCTATTGATTTTATCGATTGGTTTGAATTTTATAGATCAAATTGGTGTAGAGCAGATGATATTCAAATTCAATCAAGCTCCGGGTACTGCTTATTCTGATATGAACGGATACGGTTCCAGTCTTTCGCCGTATTACATTTATAAACTGTATTGGTTGTTGTTGGGAGTTGTTCTCTATGTGCTTTCTATTATCTTTTTCCGGAGAGGGGTACCTGATTCCATTAAAGAGCGTATCTCTGAAGCTAGAAAAGCATTTTCTCCTGTGCTTAAAGCAGTTTTCTCTTTGTCTCTTATAGGGTTTATTTCTATGGGGTCATGGATCTACTATGTGAATAATGTTGCAAACGAAAACGTGTCTTCAAAAGATCTGGAAAAAAGATTAGCAGATTGGGAAAAGAACTACGGAAAGTTCGAGCATATTCCTCAGCCTAGAATTGTAGATGTAAATGTAGACCTGGATATTTTTCCTGAAAGCAGAGACTTAGAAGCCAGAGGAAAATATATTCTAAAAAATAAAACAGCTGTAGCTATAGATTCCATTCACGAAGATCATGGAGGTTTCTTAACAGAATTCAGTTTCGAAAAACCTTTTGAATTGGTTTTGGAAGATGATTCCATGAATTACGACATCTACCAATTAGCGGAAGCTTTACAACCGGGAGATTCAGTTGTTTTTACTTTCAATATTTCCAATAAACCGAATGGAGTTTTCAGAAATAACTCACCGATCAGAGGAAATGGGACATTCATTAATAACAGTATATTTCCACGTATTGGATACAATCCTGCAAGTGAGCTGAGTGGAGAAGAATCGCGTGAGAAGTTCGGTCTGCCTCCAAAAGAACGAATGGCATCGCAAACAGATTCTGTAGCCTTACAGAACACGTACATCGCTTACGATGCGGATTGGATCAACTTTGAGACAACCATAAGTACTTCACCGGAACAAATTGCTATCGCGCCCGGATATTTGCAAAAAGAATGGACGGAAAACGGTCGGCGTTATTTCCACTATAAGATGGACAGCAAAATGTTGAATTTCTATTCATTTATTTCGGCAGAATTCGAAATTGCAAAAGATTCCTGGAATGACATTGCCATTGAAGTGTATTATCATGAAGATCATGACTACAATATTGATCGGATGATCAAAGGTGTAAAAAGATCACTGGATTACTATACCGAGGAATTCAGTCCTTATCAGCATAAGCAAGTTCGGATTATAGAATTCCCGAGAACCGGTGGAGGATTTGCTCAATCGTTTGCTAATACCATTCCGGATTCTGAAGCCATAGGTTTTATAGCTAAAGTAAATGAAGACGACGAAGATGGAGTTGATTATCCATTTAGTATTACGGCGCATGAAGTGGCTCATCAATGGTGGGCACATCAGGTGATTGGAGCAAATGTTCAGGGAGCAACGGTGATGAGCGAAAGTATGTCAGAATACAGCTCATTAAAAGTGCTTGAGAAGGAATACGGTGAAGATAAAATGAGAATTTTCTTGAAGGATGCTTTAGATAGATATTTATTGGGAAGAGCGACGGAGTCCAGAAAAGAAAAACCATTGATCTATAATGAAAACCAACAGTACATACACTACAATAAAGGATCATTGGTTCTGTATGCCTTAAGTGATTATATCGGTGAAGAAAATATGAATGCTGCTTTAAGTCGATACATCGATGCGGTAGCATTTCAAAATCCGCCGTACACTACTGCTACAGAATTCCTTTCTTATTTAGATGAAGCCACACCGGATTCACTGAAATATCTGCTGGAAGATATGTTCAGAACTATCACTTTGTACGACAACAGCGTGAAAGAGGCTAGTTATGAAGTACTTGAAGACAGTACATTTGCTGTAAATCTGGAATTCTATACTGCAAAATACAGAACCAACGAAGAAGGAAAGCGCTCCTATAAAAACGCCGAGGGAGATAGCCTTTCTTTAGAGGTGGAAGGCAGACGTCGTCCTATCCAATCATTACCACTCGGCGACTGGATCGATGTTGGGATTTTCGGAGTGGATGAAGACGGCAAAGAAACGGTGTTGTATTTGAAAAAGCACAAGATTTCAGAAATCGAAAATTCCATTTCTATTGTGGTTGATCAAAAACCGATATCAGCCGGAATTGACCCATACAATAAATTGATTGATACGGATTCAAACGATAATAAAAGAGTACTGAAAGAAGCAGAACCGGATAATTCCGGAGAATAACTTTTCTAAATTTTTCAATAGTTAATATTTAAATATTTATCTGTTCAATTTTGGAAAAGTAATAAATAAGGTTATTCCGCAGCGGATGCTCGGAATCTCATTTTTAATAAAAATCTAGACCTCCTGCATGCGCCGGGAGATGACTGATTTACAAATTACGTTTTCCCATGTCTCAAATCCAACAATCCACTTTTGATTTTCTTAATCAGCTAAAGGTGAATAACAATCGCGAATGGTTTGAAAAGAACAAGGAAAGCAGATATAAATCTGCTCATGAAAATATGATAGAATTCATGGATGCTTTGATCGCTGAGATGAAGAAAGTGGATAACATCGAAACCATCTCAGGTAAAAAATCACTGTTCAGGATTTACAGGGATGTTCGTTTCGCAAAAGATAAATCTCCATACAAACCATATTTTGGTGCCAGAATGAGCAGGGCCACGAAATGGCTTCGAGGCGGGCATTACATTCATATCGAACCAGGGAATTGTTTTATTGCAGGAGGATTTTTCAGTCCGAATTCTGCAGACTTAAAGCTTATTCGTGAAGATATTGCTCATGACTCTAAACCTCTTCGCGAGATACTTTCGGATTCAGATTTTAAAAAGATTTGGGGAGACTTTGAAGGGGAAGCCGTAAAAACAGCACCACGTGGTTTTGATAAAGATCATCCGGATATTGACTTAATTCGATTCAAACAATTTCACGTATCTCATCATTTCTCTGATGAAGAAGCGCTCTCCGAAGACTTTATTTTCGAGACAGTGAAATCGTATTTAGTGATCCGACCTTACTTTGATTATATGAGTGAAGTGTTGACCAGAAATCTTAAAATAACCTAAAGCTCAGTATAGGAAGCAGGATCTGCTTTTAATATCAGCAGATCACCTTGTTTGATGACTTCTCCTTTAATTTTAACCGGCTCTGCAACTTTATCCAGAACCCTGTCATTTACTGCATTTCCGTTTTTATCCTGAAGGAGGTAATAGCCTACATTTCCATTGCCGTCCTTAACCACAAAAACCGGAGGTATTCCTCCGCGAATACAATTTATAGCACAGGCTTTATGGACTTTCAGATTTCCTGGATTCATGACCCCATAAAAACATTTACTGTCCACGATTTCACCTTTTAATGTGTGGGTTCCTAGATTTTCCTGTGGCAAGATGGAATTGAATTCAGGAATTCTATCCGTATCAGAAGTATGATCGTGGCTGATTGAGTTATCTTTTATTTCTATCATAGTTTGATCGTCTCGATAAATCAGAGATCCTTGAAGGTTAACACTCTTTCCATCTAGTCTCTCTACCATTTTTTGTCCACCAAATTTTCCAAACTGTGCGAGATAGTATTGTGAGTATTTTGGATGCACCCCTGTTTCGCCGGGACGTTCAATCAATATTCTGGGATAAGGATTTTCCATAATGATTCCTTCAAAAGAATTGTATTCCCCAAATTCAAAGGTTGAGTTATCGAAATCTTTTTCGCTTGAGATCATCAGAAATGAAGTAGCGCCAACCAGAATCAGCAGTAAAACAGTAACCCATTTAATGATTTTTCTAATTCCTTTTGGAGCTTTTGGTAAATAGCCAATATAGAATTCTTTTTCTTTCATATCATTTTTGGTCTTTCTGAGCGAAAGCGAAGAATCTTCACATTTAAGAGGTTTTTAGATTCCTCATATGCATTCGGAATGACAAATATGGTACTAACTCTAAGCATTTTTATCTTCCAGTTTAACTGGTTCTTGATGAGTGCCGGGAGCATTTGGAGTTGGATGAACCCAAACATAATCCTCAATTACTTTCACTTTAAAAGTGGGTACTTTTTCGGTGAAAGGTTTCGGGGAAGCTCCATCTTCTGGGCGATATTGAAAACCATGCCAAGGACAGGTTACATAACCATCCACGATCTTGCCTTCGCCTAAGGGTCCGTTTTGGTGCTGGCACACATTTGATAAGGCAGCGATTTTTCCATCAAAATTAAATACGGCAACCCGTTCTCCGGATAGTGTTGCAATATGGGCACATTTTTCCGGGATTTCTGAAATGGAGCATATCTTTTTGTATCCATCCCCATCAATTTCGGAATCAGTTTCTTCGTCTTTTGTCTTTTCCTGAAAACCTGCAATAATATGACTGATTAAAACCAAAGCAACGCCGAAACCTAAAAGTGTATGATAAACACTAGAAACATCCGTTTGAAATGCACCTAAAATCACATGGATACAAATCAAGGTATAGGCTACATAAACAAGCATATGAAGGGCTTTCCAGATAGGAGCCGTTAAATTTGCCAACCAGAAATCGTGGCTGGTAGCAGCCATTACAAATAAGATCATAAGCGCGATGAATCCGAGAGACTGAAATGGAAATTGACTTATGCTGTCATATTCTCCATTGCTGACAAACACACTTACAATTGGATTCAGATCTCCAAATGCATGGAATTGAAGAATGGAAAATGCTCCATGAACCAACGCCATCAAAAACATGGTAACTCCAAGATGTCGGCGATTGTACAACAGCGGAAGTAAAGATGGGAATCGTCGGGAAAGTGGCCCGATCATCAAAATGATATGCAGTAAAACAAAAGCTCCGGTTCCAAAAGCACGAATGATCAGTGTCTCGGCAGTAGCGTTCGGGAAAAAAGAAAATCCGATTCCCAAAAATATTCCGATATACAAAAACACACCAATCAGAATCATCAGATCATAAATCTTTTTTTGGCGATTCCATCCGACGGCTTGATAGGATTGACTCATTTTGAATCCTCTCGTTTTGAAATACTTGCAACGGCAATAATCCTCTTTTTAGGGAGACTGTATAAAATAATGGATGCATCTTCTAGAACGGTAACAGGAAGTTTGTGGTAAACAGAGTTATCATCAGTGAATTTTCCTATTAACTTTGAGGATTCAGAAATTTCTTTTGATGGATTTTCATTTAGATATAAAAGAAGATCAGCCTCATTTGTGTAGTTCCTGTCAATAAATTTTAAGTAATAGGATTGACCAACTTCACTAAAATATAATACAGAAGATATTTTATTATCGTCCCATTCGTCATTGATATTTGATTCCCTAACCAGATCTCCAGGAATAATATTGGAGTATCCAGGCAATTCGCTATTTGAATATTGAGGTTTTTCTTTCAATCCAAATGTTACAACCACAACAATCAAAATTGCTAAAACAGGAAATATTAATCTGTGCCGACGGCGAAGCTTAGCGATCATAAACGATTCTCTTGAGCGGCATTTCGATGAGCATTAGATTCTAGAGGAGGTTCTTGTAATCCCTTTCTCATCCGTAAAACAAACAATGGCCAAAACACGCAAAGTCCCGGAATGATCAGCAGCTTAAACCCAATAGTTCCTTCTTTGGCAGCTGGGTCCAGTTTTTTAATGCCTGAAAATGAAATAATAACTGCCGCTATCAACCCAATTGTCAGATAGAAAAATACACCAAAGAATAAGATTAGTACCATAACCTGAAATTTCATCAATTAAACAGTTTAAGTCGTCAGTTCAAAGTTTATTGAACGCAAAAAAATATCTAAAATATTAAGGATGCAAGTATCACAAAAGTATGCTGTGTTAAATAAAGGAACTAAAAGGCTCTATATCTCTTTAAGTTATTATCTAACATAAACTAACGGAAAATTTTATGAAGAAGACAATCGGACAAATTATGGGAGCAGGCGGGTTAATAGGTGTAATTTACTTTGGGTACATGTATTTCCAAGACTCAGAATCGTTTGAAGCATTCGGAGCTGATGTAGCTGTAAGTACCGGTGATTATGTGCCTGTTCTTATATCAGCAGTGGTAATGCTGGCTGGAGTATTGATCGCAAGATCGAAGTAATTAATAGAAAATTAGATTAAGATAAAAGGAGAGAACCATGTTAAGATGGAGTATTTCATTATTTATTATAGCTTTAATCGCAGCAGTATTAGGATTTGGAGGCATTGCAGGTGCAGCAGCAGGTATTGCTGAAATTTGTTTTTATATATTTTTAGTTTTGTTTGTGCTTTCATTACTATTTGGGAGAAAAAAGAATCCCGTTTAGCATAACAAATAAAATATGGGGTATCAAAAAGCCCTTGAGCAAACAATAGGCGTTCCGTTTACAGAAGGTAACTCTGTAAATATTTTAAAGAACGGAAATGAAATATTTCCGGCTATGTTAAAAGCTATATCCGAAGCACAGGAAACTATTTCGTTTCTTACCTTTGTGTATTGGCAGGGCGATATTGCAGATGAATTTGCAGAATTTTTCTCCAAAAAGGCGAAAGAAGGAGTTCAGGTAAAAGTTTTATTAGACTCTTACGGTGCATTCCCAATGAGAAAAGAGTTGGTAGATTTTATGAAGGAATCAGGTGTAGAGGTCGTTTGGTTTCGTCCGCTTTCAAGATGGAAGATCTGGAAAATGGATAACAGAACTCATCGTAAAGTGTTAATTTGTGATGGTAAAATTGCATTTACAGGCGGAGTAGGTATTGCTGAAGAATGGAATGGAAATGCTGGAAATAAAAATGAGTGGAGAGATACTCACTTTAAGGTTGAGGGTCCTGCAGTTGAAGGTATAAAAGCAGCGTTTATAGAAAATTGGATAGAAGCAGGAAATGAGCTTGAAATAGCTAAAGAGGCATCAACAAATCTAAAAAAGAGTGGGTCAACGAAAATTCAGACAGTTCGTACATCTGCCTCTGTGAGATGGAGCGATATCGTTTTGTTATATCAGTCTTTGGTCGAATTGGCTGAGAAAAGAATTCTGATTCAGACTGCGTATTTTAATCCTGATGAAAAGTTAGTGGAACTGCTAACTAAGAGAGCAAAAGAAGGAATTGAAGTTAAGATTATTATCCCAGGAAAGTATACAGACCAAAGAGCAACTAAAATAATAGCTGGCGAAAGCTTCGAACGATTACTGGAAGCCGGTGTTCAATTGTTTTACTATCAGAAAACAATGATGCATGCAAAAGTGATTATGATAGACGATGAACTTTCTTGTATTGGATCTGCAAATTTTAATCATCGCTCTATGCTAAAAGATGATGAGATCAATCTGGTACTGATTGACCAAGAAGTTTCTAAAATACTGCGGTCTCATTTTGAAGAAGACCTGGAGAACAGCGAACGGATTACCAACTTCAGATGGAAGAAAAGAGATATGATAAAAAGAGCATTGGAAGTTGTTGTGCGTCCTTTTAAACAACAGCTTTAATCGTTGTTACTTTTCTGATCCTTTCCCAAAAGTAATTTTGTTACCCCACGGATCTACTACTTCAAAGTCCCTCATTCCATATTCCTGATCTTCAGGTTTTGAGAGATGTTCAATATTATTTTTTTGAAGCTCATCATAAACCAGATCAACATCGTGGCAAAACACATATAGTAAATTAGATTGAAGCTCTTTCTTTTCTGTTTTCGAGAAATGTATGGAAACAATTTCATCTTTATGTATTACAACATATGAGGCAGGTTCTTCCCATCGAAAGCTAATCGTAAAACCAAGCTTATCCCGATACCATTTTGCTATTTCATCCGGATCATGACAAGGGAAAATTGTCGCAAAATGAGATAAGTTACTTTTCATAATTGTATCTCGGGTTGATTTGTTAAATCACAAAGTTCTTCACTGATCTCCCATAGTTGTTTTGCAGCTTCCATATCCTGAGCTTGTTTACGTGGAGCGACCGCTTTCTTGTTTTTGAAGTAAGCACCATTTACATTTTCAACTTCATCAGAACTTGCAAGATAAACGGTGGTTTCAGCACCTTCTTTGTTTGAAGTCATGAATACCCCAAACACTTTGTAGAATAAGCTTACCCACCATTCTCCGCTTTGACCAAAATTGGAACTAATCACTCCCGGATGCAGGCAATTTGCAGTGACATTGGTTTCTTTAAGCCTTTCAGCAAGTTCTTTGGTAAAAAGAATATTGAACAACTTCGAGTTACCATATGCTTTCATGGCGCTGAAGTTCTCTTTTAACTGAAGGTTTTCAGGATTGAATTCTCCTGCACGGTGAGCGTCTGATGAAACATTAATGATACGCGCATTTTTGGCTGCTTTTATATTCTCAAGCAATAGGCTAGTAAAAAGAAAATAACCGATGTGATTTACAGCAAAAGTTCCTTCCAGTCCGTCTACAGTTTCCCATCGTTCTGAAGCTATAAAGCCATGATTATTAATCAAAAGATCAATTTTTTTATATCGGGAAGCTATTTCCTCGGCTGCTTCGCGTATTTCTTTTTGGCTGGAGAAATCACAAAGTACAATGGCAACTCCTGCATCGTCGACTGAGTTGAGAATCTCATTCTTGGCTTCAATGGCTTTATCTTCATTTCGACAAACCATTACTATATATGCTCCTTTCTTAGCTAGAGCTTTAGCTGTTTCAAATCCAATACCGGAATTTGCGCCCGTAATTACACAAAGTTTGTTATTCATTTCCATAGTTATATCCTTTATTTACTTTTTCTACACGATAATCTAAACTCAAAGGTTCAGAATTCCTTATTTTTTCATAAACTTTATAAATATGATTCAGGAATACCTTAATTCAGTAGAAAAATTTATTGTGGTGGGAGATCGGGTGCTCATCAAACCACGAGATATGGAAACACATACCAGAAGTGGATTAGTACTTCCATCATCTGTAAAAGAAAAGGAAGAAATTCAAAGCGGATATATCGTAAAAACCGGTCCGGGATATCCTATTCCCAATACAGATTTTGAAGAGAGCTGGAAAGCCAACGAAGACACCAAATATATCGGAATGCAAGCCGAAGCAGGTGATTTAGCTATTTTCCTGAAAAGCAGAGCTCACGAAATTGAATTTGAAAATGAAAAGTTTCTGATAGTACCTCACGTAGCTGTTTTACTTCTCATCAGAGATGAAGATTAGAAACAATTTCCAAATGGCTTGATTAGTTGTAGTAAAATGAAACCTACATTAACACTCTTAGTGCTAGTTTTATTTAATCAGAGTTCTTTAGCTCAGAACAGCTCCACAGATTGTGAAAAAAAATATCAAGAGTGGTCTCGACAAGATTCAGTTATTATCGATTATTTTAGTATCCCTAAGATAAATGGGGGAATTAAATCTATATACCAAAGCATTAATTATCCTGAGTTAGCAGCTAAAAGTGGTAAAGAAGGAAGTGCAACCGTTTGGCTTGTTGTAAATAGTGATGGCAGAGCAGAATGTGTTAGATTTGTAAAATTGTCGGATGAGATTTTTAGGTTACCTATTTTAAATGCTGTTAAAAAACAGAAATTCGAACCAGCAAATTTTGAGGAACAATCAATAGATATGGTTTTTCTTATTTCTCTTTTGTTCCAAAAAGAAAAGTAAAACCGGTTTCCATTTATCAATTTATATTCTGATCATTCCTAGTGGATGTTGGATGTTGGATGTTGGATGTTGGATGTTGGATGTTGGATGTTGGATGTTGGATGTTGGATGTTGGATGTTGGATGTTGGATGTTGGATGTTGGATGTTGGATGTTGGATGTT
>Ga0189291_100416_pt1 | contig 14116 bp, 15 predicted proteins | sample UW1redminimetaG_FD_130331 | JGI IMG/M metagenome (GOLD analysis project Ga0189291, IMG submission 130331) | Marine microbial communities from the Costa Rica Dome - UW179B-red mini metaG | ecosystem: Environmental > Aquatic > Marine > Oceanic > Photic zone | place: Costa Rica: the Eastern Pacific... | reverse complement strand
TGGATGCATTCATCGAGGAATCAGGAAAAGAAGTGTATGGGGTAGATGAATATGGAGCCTTAATTGTATGTGCTCTCTCACAAAGAAATAGTGAAAAATTAAGTGAATATGTGGAAAAACTTTACTTTGAGCTGAATTCTAAATCGGGCTGGCCTGAACAGTTTAAAATTAGTGCCGGAACAAGACTTATTGGCTCGCAACCTGAAATAATCAATATTCAAAACCGGATTTATAATGATCTAGATTTGATGAAGGGTAATATGATAAAATACCTTAAAGGCGAAGGCGAATGGAAGGAAGAATGGGAAATAGAACAGAATTAGAAATTATGAATTTTGAATGTGATTAACACAATTCAAAATTTATAATTAAGAATTCAGAATTCAGAATTATAAAAATGAACATTTCTAAATTTATAGAAGAATTAAAGCGGCGTAATGTCTTTAAAGTAGCCGTTGCGTATGCGATAGCCGGATGGTTGATTATTCAGATTGTGACCGTAATTGAAGCTCCTCTAAATATTCCCGATTGGTTTGATACTGTTGTAATTGTGTTCGTTGGCATCGGATTTCCACTGGCTCTTATTTTTGCATGGGCTTTTGAATTGACTCCGGAAGGAATCAAAAAATCAAAAGAAGTAGAGATTACTGAATCTGTTACGGATCGAACCGGAAAGAAGCTTAATGGCGTTATCATTTCTGTGCTTTCAATAGCTTTATTCTTCGTTGTTGTTGAAAGAATATTTTTTGCCAAAGCCTCCATTTTAGAAGATGCAGAACTAAGTACTGAAATTGAAACAGCTTCAATCGCTGTTCTTCCCTTTGTGAATATGAGTAGCGATGAAGAAAACGAATACTTTTCGGACGGTCTTTCTGAAGAACTCCTCAATGCACTTGCCAAGGTAAATGAAATGAAAGTTGCCGGACGAACTTCATCTTTCAAATTCAAAGGGCAGAATGAAAACTTAACTGAGATAGGCGGCGAGCTTGGTGTGGCAAATATTTTGGAAGGCAGTGTTCGTAAATCCGGAAACAGGCTCCGTATTACTGCTCAGCTTATTCGGGTTTCGGATGGCTTTCATATGTGGAGTGAGACCTACGATCGTGAATTTACCGTCGATAATATCTTTGATATTCAGGAAGAAATTTCTCGTCATGTAATGGAAGAACTCAAAGTACGATTACTTCCTGAAGAAGAAGCTCAACTTACCGAACGGCCTACCCAAGACATTGAAGCTTACAACGCCTATTTAGCAGCTACACAAGTTGGGGCAACCCGAAGAGCTGCCGATCTGGAAAAAGCGATTGAGTTGTATCAACAAGCGATTAGAATAGATCCAACCTATGCAGAGGCTTATGCCAAGCTTGCTTTTACTTACAGGCTACTGCACGAATTTGGAGATTTACCTCTTGAAGAAATGAAAGAGCTGATGAAGGAAAATATTGACAAAGCGATGAGCCTGAATACAAATCTGGCTTCTGCATATCATGCGCAAAAGAATTTAAATGATATGAATTTTGATTACGAAAGTGCACTGAAAAATGCCCGAAAAGCTTATGAATTAGCTCCTAACGACGCTACAATTGTAAACAGTCTCTACATAGCATTAGGAAATGATGAACTGGAACAGAAATACAGAATGCTAAAAAAAGCTTATCGGCTTGATCCAATAAGCGCACCAATTGCTACTAATTATTCAAATTACCTGATTCAACAGGAAAATAGGTTTGAAGAAGCATCGAAAATTTTGGATGGTATCATTGCACGATACCCTGATTATGCGCCCGCATATGAGAAAAAAGCATGGTTATTAAGAGATACACCTTACGGTGAATTAGATACTGCTTTTGAATTTGCATATAAAGCCTATCAGAAAAACCCGGAAGAAATAAACTTAATGTTTTTGGTCAGTAACATCGCCCGTGATGTCGATTTAATACCCATTACCTACGAGATGGCAGACCGGATGATTGAACTTTATCCGAATAATAATGCCGGATTCAGAAATAAATTACAAAGCCTCCTTTATGAAGGTGAATTTGAAAAGGCTGAGGAGATTTTAGATCAATTCAAAGAGCTATATGGTGAACAAGTAAAACAGTTTTTTGTTAGTCAGGAATCTTACATAGCATATCAAAGAGAAGAGTATGAAAAAGGATTAGATCTTTTTGAATTTGGCTATGAAGATTTTTTTAACGAACCAACGCAGATCGAAAATGTTGTTCAAGAAACTAGAGCCCGTTTCTATATAATATTTTTAGATAAGCTAGGAAGAACAGAAGAAGCTCAGCAATGGCGAAAGCAGATCAACATCTATATGATGAATGAAATTTCTTCTATGAGTGATGAAGAAGAATACAACAAACTCGATAAACAAATTAACCTTCATTTAGTTAACTCTGACTTCGAAGCGCTTTCTGAAACTTTAGAAAAACTTCATTTCGAATTCAACTCAAAAGCGAACTGGCCGGGCATTTTCCAAACTGAGATAGTGTTTTTCCCGTTTAAAGAATCGGAATACTACCAACCTTTGAGAAATAAAATTGATGCTGATCTCGCTGAAATGCGGGTAAATATTATTGCGTTTCTAAAAGCCGAAGGCGAGTGGAAAGAAGAATGGGAAACAAAGAATTAGTAATTATTGATTATGGATTTTGAACGTGGTTGGTAATTCAAAATCCATAATTAAGAATTCAAAATTATTGAAATGAATATTTCCAATTTTATAGAAGAACTTAAGCGTCGAAATGTATTTCGAATAGCAACGGCGTATGCTGTTTCTTCTTGGTTGCTCATTCAAATTTCAGCTACTGTTTTTCCATTTATCGGGGTTTCTTCATTTTGGGTAACCACCATTATTGTGATACTCAGTATTGGCTTTCCTTTTTCTTTAGTAATAGGATGGATTTTTGAATTTACTGCGGAAGGTCTGAAAAAATCAGATGAAGTAGATATCACAGAGTCCGTTACCGCAGCCACCAGCAAAAGATTGAATGTTATCATTATTTCAGTTTTGTCATTTACTGTTTTATTCTTACTTGTCGAACGTATTTTTTTTGCCAGAGCAAATATCTTAGAAAGCGAGGGGTATTCTGTTCAAAGAGCATCCATAGCCGTTTTGCCTTTTGTTGATATGAGTCCTGACAAAGATCAGGAATATTTTTCCGATGGACTCTCAGAAGAGCTACTTAATGTAATGGCAAAAGTGGAAGGACTGCAGGTGGCAGGAAGAACTTCTTCTTTTCAGTATAAAGGGCAGAATTTGGATCTAAGGTTAATTGGTGATCAACTTGGCGTTGAACATGTACTCGAAGGAAGTGTGCGAAAATCCGGGGATCAAATCAGAATAACAGCTCAATTAATTAAGGCTGATAACGGATTTCACCTATGGTCAGAAACCTATGATAAAGTTTATTCAGCCGATAACCTTTTCACTATTCAAGACGAGATTTCTTATGAAGTTCTGGAACAGCTCAAAATCAGATTACTTCCGGAAACAAAAACTCAGATTACTAAGAATCTTACCAGTAACACGGACGCTTATGATTTATACTTAAAAGCGAATCAACTATTGGTGAACCGACGCCCCGATGAAATTGAACAAGCTATTCAGCTTTTCGAGCAGGTGATTCAATTAGATCCCGAATTTGCAGTCGCTTATGCCAAACTTGCCATCGCTTATGATCTGTTAAGTGCTTTTGGAAGTATAAATAGAGATGAAGTCATCAAAAAAATGAGAAGTAACATTGATCGTGCACTTCTTATTGATGGAGAATTAGGTTGGGCTTATGCCGCGCTGGGTCAATATTACTGGCATACCAATGAATTAGAAAATGCTGAAATTGCTCTCAAGAAAGCAAACGAATTAATACCCGGGAATCCGGAAATCATGCTTTGGTATTCCGCCGTTATTCCGGACGAGGATCGTCTGGAACAGTTAATTATTCAAGCTTACGAAGCAGATCCTTATTCCCCATTGACCATAGATGCCAGAGCGCGACTTCATTATCATGTGGATGAATTTGCAGAGGCTTTCGCTCTGATGGAAAAGAACATTGAAATAAATCCTGAATTTTCAGCCGGACTGAGTTTGAAAGCTTTTTTCATTAAAGATCAACCTTTTGGCAAACTGGATGAATCATTTATTCTGGGTTATCAAGCTTATCTAAAAGAACCCGGCAACCTAAATGTGTTAAACACATTAGCCTATGTATCTTACGATCTGGGTTTTCTTTTTGTGTTTGATCAGATTGCAGAAGATATGGAAAAGCAGTTTCCAGATAATTATGGCTATCTCACCTTGAACTATTCTCAGCTACATATGAAAGGTGAATACAAAGAGATGTTAAAACTGATGGAGAAAATTCATGAAGTTACTTTGACTTCCCCCTCCGCTCCCGAATATTTACTAAACTATCTTGAGATTTATATGAACGCAGGATGGTACGCGCAAGCTAAAGAGTTTGTAGAAAAGAACCATCCGGAAATCTTAGATATGGATTCCGAGTACCCAGAATTCTATTCAGAAGAAATAGCCTGGTTAAGTATTCTTTACGAAGAACTGGGAGAAAAAGAACGTGCAAACCATTTGGCTGAAGTGGCTTGTAAAAAAGTAGAAGAAGGATTTAAGTTTGATGGAGATATAGAAAAAGAAACGGCTCAAACACTATTCAGCTATTTAGATTGTATAGCCCTAAAAAAAGACGCAAAAACGCTTTTAGGCTTGGTTGAGAAGATTCACTTTGAACGTAAAGCCAAAGCAAATCTATTCACATTTATGGATCGAAATCCGATTTATAATTTTACCCGATCCTCTCCTGAATATGTGGAACTGCGAGAACGAATGGAACAGGATATTGAACAAATGAGACAAGAAGCCATAAATTGGCTGAAGGTTAACAACTACTGGAAAAAGGAATGGGAAGTATTTCGAACATCTTATTAATGGGAATAAATACTAAAACCTGAATTGTATGGGAAACGAGCAAATAAAAATTACTCCCCAATCTTTGCCACTTCGAGTGAATACGAGAAGTCTAAAAAATTTATCTCTGTCGAGTAGTTCTTTAGATGGCTCAAATCCGCCGGACTGGTTGGTTCGACATTACAGATCAAGAATCTTAATCCGTGAGAAACTAAATGATGTACACACTTAAAAAATTACGTAGGCTTTATCTCACAAAAGTTGCAGTGATTTTTACAATTGCCACATTTCTTCTAAATCAGGCAGTGGAAGCTTTGGTAGTTGCAGAAGTATTTCCGGTGTGGTCACTTCGTTTTTCGTTGATCGCTACGGCAATTTCCTTCCCTTTTGTAATGTATATCGCGTATGTAATCATCTACAAAAAACATAATCCCGAAAAGGAATCATTTGAAGATCGTATCCTTAATTTTTGGTTGCTCATCTTTTCCATATTAGTTCTGGGCTACGCAATAATTGAACGCTTTTATCAACACTAGACATTATGCTCCATTTCCTCAGAAATATCCGCAAAAAGCTCATCATTCAAGAAAACACCCGTAAGTATCTGCTTTATGCTGTTGGCGAAATTATTCTTGTTGTGATTGGGATATTACTTGCAATGCAGATTAACAACTGGAATGAGCAACGTATTGAAGATAGGCGCGTTGATAAGATGGTACAGAAGCTGATTATTCAAACAGAAAAAAATATCACAACCACGGAGAATGCTATAAAAGATCTCGAAGATTATTATCTGAAGTCATTGGAACTTGTTGAAATCATTGGTTTGACTGAGCAGAAAAATCTGGACTTAAAAATCGATACACTGATCTTGAATAACATATTTGATTTTCATTTGAATCTGGACATGAATGTGATAACTGAAAGTCGTGAGAATGGAGATCTTACACTGCTGAATTCTGATCAATTAATACAACGAGTTTACGAGATCATCAGCTTTAACGATGTATTACGGGAGCGGGAACGAATAACTAATGAAGATCTGAACTTAATTTTTATCCCGTATTTAAATAAGAATTATAACTTCCGAAATGGTTCATACAAGATATTTCAAAATGATAAAGATCTAGGTCCTTCACTCATTTATAAGGGAGATAACAAAGATATGCTTAAGGATCAGCAATTCGAGAATTACATTTTTACAAGATTACAATATAATCAGGGTAATCTTGGAATTTATAATAGTATGCTAACAGAATTGAAGGACTTCAGGGATCTTTTGTTAACCAATCAAAGTTCCTCATGATTAAATTCTTCAATAAAATCTCGAATATGTGTCCTCATAAGTAACGAGTAATATATGCTACGCTTCTTCCGTCAAATACAGTTTGAAACACGGAGTAATTGGATTAAAAGATGAACACAGATTTAAAACATAGCGATCTAACTGAGAAAATTATTGGAGCCTCCTTTCAGGTTCACTCTTTCTTAGGAAATGGTTTTCAGGAAGTGATATATCAAAGAGCACTAGTTCATGAATTTCAAAATTCAGGATTGAATTATCTAAAAGCCTATAAACTTGAAGTAGGTCTATTAATTAATTTTGGTTCAAAGAGCTTAACATTTAAGCGGTTAGTTTTGAGTCAAAGCAAACCCACGAAATCCGATAATCCATAAATCCGCGATTCAAAAACTATGCTCCACTTCTTCCGAAATATCCGCAAAAAACTCATTATTCAAGAAAATGTTCGAAAGTACCTCCTTTATGCCGTTGGGGAAATTTTACTTGTTGTAATTGGGATTTTGATTGCCTTGCAAATTAATAACTGGAATGAGGCTAAGAAAGAACAAAAGAGAGAAATAGCTTATCTCGAACGATTAAGTGAAAACCTAACCGGAGATTTGAGAAATCTTGATCTTAATATCGAATTCTACACTCAGGTATTTAATTATGGTCAGCTCGCACTTGCGTATAGTGAGGGTAATACTATTGATGACGCTGCGAATTGGGATATTCTGGTTGCGTTATTCCACTCAAGCCAAATTTGGCCTCTGATACCCTCGCCCACAACTTATGAAGAGCTTAAGAGTGCGGGTGAACTTTCATTGATAAGAAGCATAGATTTAAGAAATGATTTAGTGTTTTATTATGGGGGAGGAATAGACAGGTATAACCAAACAATAGGTATTAACCCACCTTATAGAAAGATGGTTCGTGGTTTAATTCCCACACAAACGCAGAATTACCTGTGGGAGCATTGCCATATTACAGATGGTGATACACAAATTTTAACAGGTTGTGACCCCGCTCTTTCTGAAGAAAAAGCAAAAGAAGTAATTGAGTTTCTTGTTAAACAACCCGAACTAATGAGCGAACTTCGGTTTTATATGTCCAGTATAAAAGTTGGACTCGATCCATTGCTTGAACAAAAAAAATTGTGTGAAAAAATGCTCCGTGAAATTGCTTTAACACTGAAAGAGTAATATGATCATTGGATTAAAACAGTTTTCTTTACAAGCATTAATCCTAGACAGCTATGAACCCAGGTTTTTCTTAAAATCACTCTTTTAAAATTTCATCTACTTTCATCAATTTTCCCTTGATCATAGTATGAGTGATCGTTTTCATATTTGATATATCTTCTGATGGATTGGAATCCATAATGATCAAGTTTGCAAACTTTCCTTTTTCCAAAGTTCCGAAATCATTTCCTCTTCTCATGGATTCGGCGCCATTCTTAGTAGCCATCACTATTAGATCTTCGGGAGCTATTCCCGCCGATTGCATCGCTTTCATTTCTTCATAAATCGAAATTCCGTGGAGCGTACCCGGATTTCCCGCATCTGTACCAACAACAATTTTTACACCTTCATCATATAGTCTTTTCAAGTTTCTAAGCTGTTGCTCACTTACTCTATCTGTTTCAGAATCATATTGTCGTAATCTGTTTTTTACATTGTCCGTTAATCGAGGGTGATCTTTAAACTGTGATGCCGTTTCCATAAGCTCTCTGGTTTTTGCATCCACACAACCATTTGGGTCATTGATCTTAAAAGCTTCAATATCAGCAGCAGCTCGTCTGGCAACAGTATACCCGCTTCCAACAACTAACGTTGGGTTATAATAGGTTCCGTTTTCTTTAGCTAAACGGATAAACTCCTCGTCTACATCTGTATTCTCCACGCTATGGACAAGCAATCTTGTGCCATTTTTAAGTGCCGCCTTAGCTTGATCTAAAGTAGTTGCATGAGCAATCATTTGATTTCCTTTCTTTTTGATTTCAGCTGATGCTGCTTCTATATAACTCATATATTCCGCATCATTAGAGCGAATTTGCCAGAACTTGATTCCTGTACTTCCCAGATCTGATAAATACTGAACGGTTTTAACACCGGCTTCTTCTGAATTCAAATGAACAAGTACTTTATCAGAAGGTAAGTCAAAGGGAGCACCTGATGCTGGAGTAAGTAAAGGTCCTGCTGCTGCTACGTGTGGAGCTTTGGGGTTTTTCTCCGCTTCTTCCTGAAGATCAATAGACCAACTCATTCCACCAACATCATACACCGCAGTAATTCCTGAACACAAATAAGAATCGTAATATCGCTGAGGATTTTGTCTCTGATAAGCAGTGACTTCAGATATTGGATAGGTTTCATTTAGATCTAGCGCATCAGGTCGGCTGTCAAAAAATGCCGTTTGAAAAAAATGCATGTGGGCATCTACCAGTCCGGGAGTAACATATTTACCTGAAGCATCTATAACTTTTGCTTCACTTGGAATCGAACAGCTACTTTCTTCGCCTATACAATCTATAACTCCAGCTTTGGTAACAATTACCCCGTTAGCAATTGAATCTCCATTGCCATCAAAAATCGTAGCTCCTTTTATTGCCGTAATATCACTTTCTTCATGAACTCCGATACAAGCCATCATTAGAGAACATAAAACTATTGGTAATAGAGTTTGAGCTTTCATTTTGAACATGGCAGTTAGTTATTTTATTAGTAGATGTGATAATTAAGTTTAAATTTATTTCAAACCCAATTAAATTCTGTAAAGTAAATGGAGGTTAAAATGGTAATAAAAAAACTGACCGCAAAGCAAACAGTGCTTTTGGGGTGGCTATTTATACTAACCGGTCTTCCGTTTATTTTGATCTCTCTGGGACTTCTTCCCGTTGATGAAACAACAATTCATGCACCTAAATGGGTAATAGGTTTATGCGGGTTTATTTTTTCCCTTTCAGGAGTTATGGCTCTTTCTTTTGGATTGATTGGTGGATGGGTCGCTCTTTTGGGTGATGCTTCAGGGTTTTCAGGAGAATTGGGAATTCTTAGCAATGATCAGAATATAACTTTGGCTCGCTTAGTTTTTGGTTCCGGTGCGGTACTTTGTTTTGCTGTAGCCGGTTATGCAATAAAACTGCAATTCTGACCAAATAAGAATCCTAAAGAATAGCTCTGAAAAATGAAAAGGCAATCATAGCAGCTACGGTAACTTTGATCATGGTTCCGGTTAGAAAACCAATAAATGAACCCCAAGCTGACTTCAACGCTATGTTAACATCTTGCTTGTAGATCATTTCCCCGACAAAAGCACCAATCAAAGTCCCTAAAAAGAAACCTAATGGCGGAAAAAAAAGCATTCCAAGAATCATACCAATGGTACTGCCGGTTACTCCATAAACTGTACCACCGAATTTTTTTGTGGTATAAGCTGGTAAAGCATTTTCCAGAATCAAGATTGTAACTACTACTATCCCCCAGACTACTAAAAAAAAAGTACTGAATTGAGCTACACCGCTGAAGTGGATTACTAAAAGCCCGGCGTAACTAAATGGAAGTCCGGGGATTACGGGAAGAAAAGCGCCCGCCAGTCCAGCAAAGATCAAAATAGTCCCAATTGAAATCCAAAGTAATTCCATAGTTCATTTTTTAAATAATTGAAATTACGTACGCGTTTAATGCATTAAAGTTGCATCAACTGTTTTGCTTACGATCAACGATTTGATTATTTGCATCAATAAATCCCTCATATCTTGCAAGTTGAATTAATGTGGTTGAAAGTAATTGATCTAAATTAATTGCAGAAGATTTTAACCATTTATGCGTGTCTCTGTCGTCAGGATATTTTTCTATACAATCATCCGTATAAGAAATAAAATCTCTTACTACTTCAAGAATATCCAATAGTTTATTTGGACATTCACATTCAATCATATCCGCATGTTTTTTTAATTCTTCTACAGCTTCCGTGCTTATTTGAAGTCCATCTTCAACAGTAATATTCATGTAATTTATTTTAAAGATTTAAAGGTAGCAGCCAATAGGGTTTTATGATCAACTTTTTGCCTCTTAGTTTCTGGCTAGGCATTTCTTGGAATTTAAAATCTTGAGAAACAAGTTCATAACTTGATTCTGAAAGAATTATATCTACCATTAATTTTTTTGTTAGCTCTTCAATTCTTGAAGCTGTATTGACAGCGTCACCCACAATAGTAGTTTGGGTAAAATATTTTGTTTCAATTTTACAATAAGCAGCTACTCCCGTGTGTATCCCCATTCCTACCGCTATTACTGATTCCTCTTTAAAATAACGAGTGGAATTTATTTCATTCAATTTTTTTCGGATCCCGATAGCCGCTTTGCAAGCCTGATATGTATGGTTTTCTAAATCATTTATAAATCCAAAATGAGCTAAAAAACCATCTCCTGTAAACCGATCAACCACTCCTGCATGCTCCTCCACAACTTCCCCCAGGACTGCCAGTACAGAATTTGCAAATTCTACTGCATCTATAGCATCACGCTCGTCAAATAAATATGTGAAATTTCGAATATCACAGAAAAAAATAGTTCCTTTTTTTTTTAACAGGATCAGATATCATAAGCAAAATTTACTGAGTCATAAATGTTTTAATCAAAATAACGATTGCTACTCTCAGTTACTCTCATTAATACAACAGTCATTTTCTTGCACTCAACCTGCGGTTTAGGTATCATCACTAACTTTATGAATTTCTCGACTAACATTAATTAATTTAATTTTCTTATGGCAAATGAGACAAATGGCGGATCCTCCTCAGTGACCGCTAACGACTTTTTTGGACACCCAAGAGGTCTTTCCACTCTTTTCTTTACAGAACTTTGGGAGCGCTTTAGTTATTATGGAATGCGCGCGCTTTTGGTTCTATTCATGACATCCGAAGCTATTGGCGATAATCCCGGTATGGGATTCGGAGTTGGTGAAGCCACTGCTATCTATGGTATTTATACGTTTTTTGTATATGTACTTTCATTACCTGGTGGTTGGGTAGCTGATAACATTTGGGGACAGAAAAAAGCTGTTTTTGTAGGTGGTTGTATCATTGCTGCCGGTCACTTTAGCATGGCAGTTCCAACTACTACTTTTTTCTTTATTGGTCTCGCGCTTATTGTAATAGGTACCGGCTTGCTGAAACCTAATGTAAGCTCAATGGTTGGAGATATTTATCCGGAAGGTGGGGCACGACGTGATGCAGGTTTCTCAATCTTTTATATGGGGATTAACCTTGGAGCCATTTTAGGTCCATTGCTATGCGGTTTATTAGGAGAAGGTTATAACTGGCACTGGGGATTCTCGCTAGCAGGTTTCGGAATGTTGCTGGGATTGATCTCATACAAAGTTGGTGATAAGTACCTGATGGGTGCAGGAGAACTAAATGAAAGTTTCACTAAAGAAGAAGTAAGCCGAAAAAGTAAGATCTTTTATACTATTAGTTCCATTTTAATTGCCGTTGTTGTAGTCTTTGGATTTCTTCAAAGCTCAGGAGCAATCGATGTAGCGTTAGAAGCGCTGGCTCAAAATCTAGGTATCGTTGCTGTAATCATTACTTTTATCTTTTTTGGATATATCATCTTTTTCGGTGGACATAATACCGAAGAGAAAAAGAAACTTGGGGTAATCTTTTGGTTATTTATCTTAGCCGCTCTTTTCTGGAGTGGGTTCGAGCAAGCCGGTTCATCCTTAAACTTATTCGCAGCTGATTTAACAGATCGTTCTGTTGGTCCAAACTCATTTCTCGGAGGCTTTGGAGCTTTAATCGTGACTTTTCTACTTGCACTACCGATTGGATATTATGTGCTGAAAGCAATTAGACGTGAAGATCTTTGGAGCGTAGCAAAAGTTGCTTTAATAGGTTCTGCTATTGGATTACTTGCCTTTTTATATTGGGTATTTAGTCAGATTGGAAATGGCTGGGAGATTCCGGCAAGTACCCTTCAGCTTATCAATCCAACATTTATCGTGATCTTTGCTCCTATCTTTGGATTCTTATGGACATGGTTAGCATCCCGTAATGCTAATCCTTCTATTCCATTAAAGTTTGCACTTGGTTTGTTTGGTCTTGCTGCTGGGTTTTTTGTGCTTGCATGGGGATCAGCAAATGCATCTTCTACTGAACTGGTTTCTCCTGCTTGGTTGATTGTAACTTACTTCCTTCATACAGTTGGTGAGCTTTGCTTGTCTCCTGTAGGTCTTTCTTCAATGACCAAATTAGCGCCGAAAACACGTGTAAGTCAAATGATGGGTATTTGGTTCGTGGCTGCGGCTTTGGGTAACTTGATGGCAGGCTTAATGGCTGGTCAACTTGAAACACTTGCTCCTGCAGGTCTCTTTCAAAGTGTAGCTCTTGTTGTTGGAGGTGGCGGTATTGTAGCCCTTCTAGCAGCTCCTTCCGTTCGAAAGCTTATGGGCGATGTAGAATAATCTTTCGAATCACTTAAATTTATTAAAAGCCCTACTCATTAATATGCGTGGGGCTTTTTTATTATACAAAATTTTCTATTTCTTCCTCAGAATGCTTGTGAATATAAAATGCTCCCAAAATTCCGAATAAGTAAAAATAAAGAAACAACAGAGTAATAAAAATACCTCCAAAGTTACCTGTTTCAATTCTCATACTTATCTGTGAAAAAAGGAAATAACCTAGTAAACAGACTGAGGCAAATCGTGAATGTCTCGAAACAAAATACCCTAAAACTATAATTAAAAGTGCATCTAATAAAACCCAACCGTCTACATAGCCATTTAATACTGAAACTCCTTTAAATAAAGCTAAACTGGCAATTAAAGCTGTTATTATAGCAGAAACATATGCTGCAATAGACGCGTTCTTTGTTGCTTTTTTTGCAGACTCCATGGAATCTACTTCTTTTAAAAATACATTAGCCATAAAAATTTTTATTTAACTGGACTTATAAGGATATAAATATTAACCGACTAAGACAATGTATGAGAAATAGCTCTTTCTCAAAACTTTTTTGCAATCCCAATTGTCAGAAATAAATCGTCTCCATCCGAGTAAATAAATCCTGCATCCAATTGGAAAGAAGGATTAAGAAAATGAACCATTCCTGCTTCGATCAAATCACTTGAAAAATTTTCATTGAAAGTAACTGCATATCCGAAATATGCTCCTGTGTTTTCATTGATAGAAAATCCTGGAGTGATATTGAAATTAAAAGATCCGTTATCCAATCCATCCACAAAATCTCCATATCCAAAATTGGAATTTATTCCCCAAGTATCGTTGATGGAGTAATCTCCCAAAATCATAAATCGGGTTAAGTAATATTCGTAGTCATTGTTAAAAAATGGGAGATTCGTTCTGCTGTACAATGAAAGATTAAGCTTCTCATCCACAAAAGAACCCAAACTATATTTAAAAGCTAGTGATTGAACCGCTACTCGTGGTTTATCAACTCCATCGATAAAAAAAAAGAGAGCCCACATTAAATTGTATTTCAAGATCATCACTTAACCCTGTTCTTAAAAACACTTGCCCAATGTCAGAAAAATCACTGCTGATTGATGCTCCCGATTCAAGATATACGATCTTAGCAGGAACAGTGAAAGTTCCAAACCCAGCTCCGGGTCTGTCCGCAGAAATCCGCTGTCCGAAAGTCACTGATGATGTTAATCCGATTAAAATTAAAAGTGCAAAAAGTCGATTATTCATAGTAGATGATTAAGCTTATATTTGAAAAATGAATGATACAAAGAAGATGAATTCAATCATACAAAAATCACCTATTGCTGCAATTGCAACTCCTGTTGGCGAAGGCGGAATTGCTGTGATCCGCGTTTCAGGGAAAGATGCCATTTCTAAAGTTAATGAAGCTTTTCAGGGAAAAGATCTTACTTCATTAAAT
>Ga0189291_100415_pt1 | contig 14131 bp, 7 predicted proteins | sample UW1redminimetaG_FD_130331 | JGI IMG/M metagenome (GOLD analysis project Ga0189291, IMG submission 130331) | Marine microbial communities from the Costa Rica Dome - UW179B-red mini metaG | ecosystem: Environmental > Aquatic > Marine > Oceanic > Photic zone | place: Costa Rica: the Eastern Pacific... | reverse complement strand
GTAGCGCAAATCTACAAGAAGACAGGAAATCTGAGGGCCGTCCAACTCCTTTTTGGGCCACAAAAAAATGGATAGCACTGTGCGCTATCTTGGAGTTGATCTGGAAGATGCACTTTCAATATCTGAAGGTGTCGAAATCTAGCAAGCAATGAGTTGGCTAAAAATCCAGTCCATCCAAAAATCTAGTGTGTGAACTGCTCCACTTTTGGAAACAACAGTGCTCGATATGTGTCGTTGGTTACCTACATCAATTCAACGGTCGTGCTGACTGAGCGGTCCTTCGCTTTCTTTATTGCATTTTGACCGTGGACGTAGAAAATGGATAGTATGTCGGAACCTTCACGCCAGCGAAGCACGCGCCCAACGTCGTCAGGGAAGATGTTCGACTTCAGGTCCCTGGATACTCGTTTTGCGTGACCGAACGGGGTGATGAAATCTACAAACCACAAACGATCACCAGACTCCCAGTCATCTGGTGACAAGAGCCGCGTGTTCTGCACGTAAGCTCGCTCGGCGCGTTTGGACATGTGTGCCCAGCTAACATAGCCAACTGGCTGATCGCCGTCGTGATAGAGCCTGAAACGCTGCTTTGAGATGGCGGGCATCACCCACTGTTCAATGCTTGCGATGCTCCAATCGCGGTGAAGGTTTGACTTTGTTAAAAGCCAAACCACTTCACCCAAGATCTGCGCATTCGATGTAATCTTTTCACTGCTCATGCGACAGTTCCAGTTCTGCTCATGCTGAAAGTTACGCCGCCTGCCACGCACTAGTTACCGCGACTTGCACCTGACTGGGCAAGTCTGTTGATTTAACGCCATAAGCCGTTGTACCGTCATTTGGACTAAACGATGCCATTGCATTCACCAACTGTTGAACGCCAGAATAAGACAAATAGGAGTCGCCCGCGGCGAACCCATCAATTGTCCGCTTACTTTGCGAACCGACATACCAGTCAGAAACAGTGATCGAGTCTTCAGTGCCGAGCAGTTGAACAACCAAATCATCGCCGTCCTTGCGGAACCAGATCGCACTGGTTTTTATGTCGTCTTCAAATTCAATTGTGTCATTCACAGTGGAGTTCAATGGCGCGGCACTAACGTATCTGCTGTGTAACGGCACAGCGGATGATGAAGATTTGACTTGTCCTGCTACTCCAGAATTGATGCCATTGTACGTATCTCGACCATCTCCATAGCCAAACCGATAAATGTCAGCACCGGCGCTCGCTTGATAGATATCGTCGCCGGTATCGCCCAGGATCACGTCAGTGCCTGAACCACCAGTTATAATGTCGTCGCCAGCTCCCCCAGAAACTGAGTTGCTGCCGGAGTTGCCAAAAATTGTGTCGTTACCTTCACCGCCAACGAGTAGATCATTCCCCTCGTTGCCATGCAGAGTATCGTTTCCATCGCCACCGATAAGGATATCGTCACCAGCACCGCCGTGCAGCGTGTCATTGCCAAGACGACCCAGCAAGAAGTCGTCACCGCCGTTGCCGTACAGAATGTCATTCCCGCCAAAACCATCTAGCCAATCAGCAGAGCTTGAACCGTTCAGAGTATCGTTTGACGACGTGACTGCAGTGCCGAGCAGGTCTGCACCGAGATAGGTGTTTGTTATGCTTGATAGATCAAAGTCCATCCCGTCGAAGAACTGGAAGGCTTCAATCTTGTTGGTAGCATTGACCCAGCCACTGATCGTTATGCGATCTGCAACTTCAGACAGCGCAACTTCTTCTTCCAATGGATTTGTGACATAAATTCTAAGATCGCTACCGGAGCGCTGCAGCACAAGGTTCTCTAGCGTAATCCCAGAGCCAAACAAGAGCTTGTCGCCGCTGATCACTTTACCGCCGTCACCGATTTGCAACGTACCACTGCCACTGTCAGCAATTACGTCTTTGCCGTTGCCACGTTCAAAGACGTAAGTGTCGTTGCCAGTGCCACCAACTAGATTGTCATCACCTTCGCCACCCAACAAAACATCGTCGCCGCTCGAACCATTAATTTGGTCATTACCGCCTAAACCGGAAAGCCAGCTAGACTTGTTAGAGGCAGCTGAGATGGTTTCGCCATTGTCGTTGCCTGTTTTAAAGTCGACAACGTTGGCCAGATCGATCGCAAAGCCAGAACGGAAGCGGAAATCTTCAATTCTGAATTCGGCTTTATCCCAGTTTTTGATCGTTACACGGTCTTGGTTGGTATCCGTTTCTGAAAGAGGTTTTAGGTTTACGATCAGGTCTGCACCAGATTTTGTCATCAGAAGATCTGAGATGCCGATATAGGCACCAAACTGCAATGTATCCCGGCCACCTTCAGCAGCCTGGGTAATTGTACGTGATCCAGTGCGTGTTTCGTTGACCCAAACGGTTTTCCAGTGCTTGCCATCTTTGACAGATTTTTGCACCGCTTCAGTGTACGTGTAAGCTTCTTGCACCTGTTCAAATGCAGTTTCGTCAATTGTGTCTTGGCCATCTCCACGGTTGAAGATGTAGGTGTCGTTACCCAAACCGCCTTTGAGCAGATCATTGCCCGTGCCGCCCGTTAACACGTCATCGCCTGATCCGCCCTCGAGCGTATCGTCGCCATCTCCACCGATTAGGAAATCTTTACCTGCGCCGCCGAGTAAGATGTCATTGCCAGCACCGCCGTAAAGATCGTCAAGGCCATCGCCACCGTCAAGACGGTCATTGCCAGAGCCACCAATAAGATAATCGTCACCAGCTTTGCCGATTAATATGTCATTGCCTGAACCGCCAGAGAGCACATCACCCTTGGCTGTGCCATTGAGCGTATCGTTGCCTTCATAACCTGAAGCAGCATATTCGATTTCAGTCATGTCGAGAACGGTTTGGTCACCCAGTGAGAAGGTCTCAACGCGGTTCTTTGCGTTGCTCCAATCTTTGATGGTGACTTCGTCTGCCAATGCGCCAATTTGCAACGCATCATTTGCCAGATCACGAACACCAACGATTAGATCATTGCCGCTGATTTTGAACGCAAGACTTGCCAACGCAATGGAATAGCCGAACTGTAAGATATCGTCGCCGCCTTCGATTTGGCGCCACTTTTTCTTGGTCCGATATTCATTGACCCACTTGCCAGTTTTACCACTCCGCTCGTAGTGAGAACCTGATACTTCTTGGTACTCTTCTTCCACTTGCGCATTGTCGTGGATGGTGTCTTTGCCATCGCCGCGGAAGTAGAAATACATGTCATCGCCAGCACCGCCGTTGATGAAATCATCACCCTTGCCTGCAAGAATACGATCGTTACCGGCACCACCGTGAATGGTGTCGTTGCCTTCGCCGCCGTAAATGGCGTCGTCTCCGGCATCACCATAAACGGTGTCGTTGCCTTCACCTGCAAGAATGACGTCATCACCTGCGCCACCAGAAATTGTGTCGTCGCCTTCATCCCCGAACAGGAAGTCTTTGCCATCGCCACCATTGATGGTGTCGTTGCCTGAACCACCGGTAACAATATCATTGCCCGCACCTGCGGAAATCACATCATTGCCGCCAGCACCTGACATAAAGTCGCCTGTTGCAGAACCGGTAAGCGTGTTGGCACTCATGTCGCCATTGTAGCCCGCTGTGATGTGTGAGAAATCAAGCAGCATGCCATCAACAAACTTAAAGTTCTCGACGCGGTTGCGCTGATCCATCCAATCTAGAATGGTCATTTGGTCGGTGGTGATGGTTGCCTCTGCGCCGTGGTCGCGCAATTGAATGACCGCGTCTTGGCCAACAATTGAGAACACGATGTCAGAAATGTCGATGTTTGCACCGAACTGCAGTGTATCAATACCACTGTCCAATTCGTTCACAACCCAACGTTCACCCTCTTTGGTGACGATCCGATAGCCCACGCGATCTTCTTCGCGGTATTGGGTTTCAGTAATGGTTTTCGTGCCGGTTTTTGTGACATCCTTGTAAGCGGTAGATGTTTCTGTGCGTGAACCGGTTTTGGTTTCCATCTTGTACCCGGTGCGGGTTTCGTTGACATAACGGGTACGCCAATGCTTGCCCGATTTGTAACGCTGCGCCACGCGAGCTTTATATTGATAAGCCACTTGTTCTTGGTATTGATAATTTACCTTGTTCTGGACCTGATAGGCGACTTTTTCAGTATACTGATATTGGACCTGTTTTTGCACATCGTAAGCAACGGTCACCTGATAGGTATATTGTTCGCTTTCCTGATAAGTATATTTTTCCAAATACTGCTTTTCAGAATAGTCAAAAATCGTGTCCTGACCGTCGCCACGGTTGAAGTAGTAGGTATCGTTACCCGCACCACCTTCAAGCCGATCATTGCCAGCGCCGCCAATTAGTTTGTCGTCGCCCGCATTGCCATAAAGGCTATCATCGCCTGCACCACCCACAAGAACATCTTTACTTGCTCCACTGATCAATTTGTCTTTACCAAGACCACCTGAGAGCAAAGTATTGTCGTCTTTGCCGGCACTTGTGATCAGAATGTCGTCACCATCGCCGCCTGAAACGCTCTCAAAGCCTTGTGCTGTCGCGTTGAAGTTCAAATTCTTAGTGCCATGATAAACAAGGCCGTCAAAGCCTTCGCCACCGCGAATATTGTTCAAATCGTCTTCGTCATCAGCATAAATGGTGTCGTTGCCTTCACCACCATCCATAATGTCTGCGCCTGCGCCGCCGAACAAAATGTCATTGCCTTCTTGACCCAACAACTCGTCATTGCCGTCACCGCCCGAAAGCATATCGTGACCGTCCGCGCCGTGGATAATGTCGTTGCCCGTGCCGCCAGACAAGCTGTCGTGACCAAGACCACCCGCGAGCGTGTCATTGCCGCCCTTGCCATCAATAGTAACGCTTTGCTCGCCGTCAGTGATGAAAAAATCATCAAACTGCGTGCCTTCACCGCCCACATAACCATTGTCAGTCAAATCAATATTGACGCCAGCTGTTGGATTAACTGCAATGTAATAGCTGTCAATTTCGCCAGTTTCGAACTCGATGTGGCGACCGTTTTCATCCTCGGTGATTTTATAGCCTTGGCCAGAATAATGTAGTTCAACATCACCATAGCTGCCCGATGTGCCATCAGATTTGGTGAAGTCACCAATGCCATGCACAACAGAGCCATCAGGCAAGACAATTTTGTCACCCTCAGCTTGCAAGTTTAACGATGTGATGCCAGCGGTATCAAGATCGACTAACTCGCCTTCTTGGCTTTCGCCATCCGAGTTGGCGTCCTGCCACACCCGGAATTCTGACCAGCGAGCGTCCCGCGCATCAAACACACCATCAAAATTGGTGTCAAAGACTTCGGTCAAGCCTTCCAAATCGGTTTTGGCCGTTGCGCTCCACTCGGTGAACATGAATTCTTTGGACTGGGTTATGCGACCGTCTGCGCCAGCTGAGCCGTCTGCAGCCAAATCAATCGCCAAGATCGCATCGTCTGCGCCAACCCAAGCTGTGGTTTCAATAAACCCGTCACCATCCATGTCACGCTGCACTTTGGAATTGATATCAGCAATAATTTCAATGCCATCGCCATCCATATCCAAAACAATCGGCGCCATGGTGCCGCCGCGACCACCACGGCCACCGCTTTCCGGGTCGGCCTCTCGTGGTTTCCAGGTTGTGGGGGTAGAACTCTTAAACTCTTCCTCGGCTTTTGCCTCACCTCGAGGTGCGAGTCTTGTCCCAGGATTAGTCGCCGCTTTGTCGGCAATGGATTGCTTGCGTTTGGGCGGCGTGCGGGTAGCCGGATCATCGCGCTCATTTTCTTTGCGAGGGCGCGTTGAAGTGCTCGTCGCACCAGAACTTCCTGTATCTTCTCCCAAACGCTCCGCTTGTATACGCAAACGATCAGCTTCGCGTTGTTCTGCTAAATCGCGGGCGCGGCGTTCTTTTTCACGAAGGTGTGCACGGTCGCGGAAGATACGCCCAGGATCAGAAATATCTTTTTCTCCGTCCGCACGCATTTCATCAAGGATACGATCAAGTGAATCGTGAACGCCGTCGCCGTTTGAATCTGAGATTTCTCCATTTGAGACTAAATCCATTTGGTGTGCCTGCAACTGAAGCGCGAGAAAATGGTCTCTGAACCCCTTCGTATCTCCAGACTCGATTACCGCACCGATTGAGGACGACTGATGGAATAGTCTGACTAAGTTGGACCCACTCTTGGCAGATGAGTTCAGGGTGTTGGCAAGAGCGGTTCTATCATATTCGCTGAGTGAACTGATGTTTAGTCTTTTAATATTTTTGTCATCCCAAATCCAAGTTCGAACGCCTTTCAGGCCATAGGATCCACTGCCCCCCAGCAGAACACGGGCGTCGCCACCTAGAATTGACTCCACGCCTGTCATACTCTGGTCTTTGCTATACTTGCCGATTAATCCGGCGCTGCCATTGGCTTTCGCAATAAATCCGGATTGCGTTCGCCCGTCTGACCAAAGAAGTCTTGCAGACAGCTCTCCCCCTGCGCCAACTTTTGACTCAAAGTTTTTTATCAGTCCGCCAGACCAAATTTCGTTAAATGATAAAGTAAGTGAAACGTCAGAACGGCCGCCAAGCAACCACCCGGCAGCATTAATGCTGACTTCGTTTTCTCCACCTGGGAATTCGATTGCAGCTTTTGCACCACCTGCGGGGACGCCGAATCCAGTTTTGATACCCTGTGGCACAGGTTTCGAGGACGGGTCAAATGGCACGTGACCAAGTTGATACTCATCGGATTCACCATATGACTGAATTGCGATCCAATTAGGGCCATTGGTAGAAAGAGGATCAATCAGAACTTGATAAAAAGTCTGCATTTTCAAGATTTCCTAAAAAAAATTTAGCCGAAATTGCTCTTGTTCCGCGCCAAGACTTCAAAAATATAAAACGTAAGTGAAAACATCAGCGGTGAGAACAAATGAAAGTCAACTCGACCCTCAGCAGTTGTGAAAAAAAACATTGCGGTAAGCAAACTCGCAGATAAGAGATGAACTATCACGGGGTAAGCCGTCCCCCTCCCAACCAGCAGAAAGCAAAGCATTGCTACGAAAGTGTTCCATACAACAGCCAGGATTTCGAGTGAGACGGAGTCCAACATCAAGCCAACGACGAGCAAAGCCGAAATCAATGACCACCAAGAATAGATAAATCGTGCCATTCTTCGATTGCTATCAACGTTAAACAAATCTTTAGTGACTGGGAGCATCACCAGCAACAACGGAAAACGTCCGACCAATCGTAATAGCTCCAAAAATCTTCTTTCTGCCGAAGAGTTCTTAAGATGCTCTGCATGGTATAGTGAAGGGAACCACGGATAGAAGACAACCGCCAAGTCCCCAAAAAACTGTCGCCACAAACCACGCTCAAAACCGGCAGAAGCAAGAGGGATTTTGCCTGTCAATTTATCACCTAAAATACATCGTATGTTGTTATCAAATTACATGGCACCATAAATGATGATCAAAATTGATCTAGCGTAAAAATGCCCGATTATCATTTAACTTTATCGATTGTTGTATTGACGATCACTCTTCATTGTTGCAGGAAATGTTTGACCATTCGGTCTATTGTTCACAATTACACATATAATGAAATTTGAATGTTTCGTCTTATTCGCCTTCCGCTGCTTTCACCAGCCAAGCATAAAAGCCATCATTTTCAATAAGTTGCTTGTGATTTCCTTGCTCTCTGATTTTGCCTTCGTCCATAACAATGATGTTATCGGCATTTCTGACCGTGGAAAGTCGGTGCGCGATGATGATCACCGTGCGACCAACCGATATTTTGCGCAGGTTTTCCTGAAACAGGCGTTCTGATTCATAATCTAACGCCGCTGTTGCTTCGTCCAAAATCAAAAGTAGTTTAGTAAACCGTCACCGTAATCCGTCAGAAACTGACCCACCGCTTGCACCCGCACCGCTTTTTGACATGTCTATTCCTCAATAAATTTAAGTAAATTCGCTAAAAAACCCTTGAATAACTGTCCATTTTTTCCGAGCGCAAACGACATCCAACAAACAAGTGTAATCATGAGCAAAAAAATCAGTACCAGCATGACAAACACTAAGGGCAACACAAGCAAATACTGTGTAACGTCTGCGCCGCCATTTTGCATAATCTGACTTGGTGCAACGTAATCGATCATAAAGTTCGCGAACGAAAATAACGCGAACGCTACTGGGACTGCAGCAAGGACAAATAGACCCGGTCGAGATACAGCTAGCTGCATTGCAATTGCAGCGAAATGCCTAAAAAATTGCAAAATTGGCAAAGTCTTCATAGTCTATGCTTTTCAAAAGATGATGCTGCAGAAATTCTACAACAGGTATGGCTTAGACTAATTGAAGGTGGATTTTATACTAACAAAAAATGCGCGATGTTTTTGCTTCAACTTAAAATAAACGTCTTGACCAACTCACTCCATTGTTGCCGGAATTACTTGTCCATTCGGACTATTGTTCAAAATTACACATATAAGGGAATTTGAGTATTTCATCTTATTCGCCTTCGGCTGCTTTCACCAGCCAAGCGTAAAAGCCATCATTTTCAATAAGTTGCTTGTGATTTCCTTGCTCCCTGATTTTGCCTTCGTCCATAACAATGATGTTATCGGCATTTCTGACCGTGGAAAGTCGGTGCGCGATGATGATCACCGTGCGACCAACCGATATTTTTTTGAGGTTCTCCTGAAACAGGCGTTCTGATTCATAATCTAGCGCCGCTGTTGCTTCGTCCAGAATCAAAAGTAATTTAGTAAACTGTCACCGTAATTCCACCGTAATTCAGCTGTTTTTGCCATATCAGTCTTCCTTGTCGTTTTCGGGAGCCCTACGAACAAGCTCTAAAAGAGTAAAATAGATTCCGTCCAGAATTGTGGGTAAAACAGGAACATATTTGTACGATTTTCGCTTAAAAATCAGTCCGCGTGCCCAAACTGAACCTATGAGCAGCAAAATTAGTGCAAAGAACGCGCGCGCCAAGCCAATAATAATGTCGACGAACGCAAGTTCAAAAAAAGAACTTATGTGCCAAAACGCGCTCAACATCAGTAAGAAGCCAATTGTGCAGATGATGGTCACAATCGTAGAAAGGAAAATATTTGTTTCTGACAGTTTTAGAACGCGATACAACATAACTGACCAACGTGTTTGCTACAGCGGTGACAGATTACTAATCTGATCAACGACCAACTTAAGATCGATTTTGCCTGAAAATTTCGTAATTGCTTTAACAACATCATTTCCAATACATATCGCATAAATTAAATTTCAAATTTTGCTGTAGACTATTTGAAGTTAAGATTTGATCTAGTGGAGAAGTTGACATTTTTTGCCCAATTTGAAAAAAATCATCTTGACGATCACATTTCGATTTCGCAGACAATTATTTGATTTTTCGGTCAATTGTTTTCATTTTTGAACATAATGAAATTTGAATGTTTCGTCTTATTCGCCTTCCGCTGCTTTCACCAGCCAAGCGTAAAAGCCATCATTTTCAATAAGTTGCTTGTGATTTCCTTGCTCTCTGATTTTGCCTTCGTCCATAACAATGATGTTATCTGCATTTCTGACCGTGGAAAGTCGGTGCGCGATGATGATCACCGTGCGACCAACCGATATTTTGCGCAGGTTTTCCTGAAACAAGCGTTCTGATTCGTAATCTAGCGCCGCAGTTGCTTCGTCCAAAATCAGAATACGTGGGCGAACGGCAAGTGCGCGAGCAATGGCAATGCGTTGGCGTTGTCCACCGGACAAGTTTGAGCCACGCTCTTCCAAAATCGTATCGTAGCCTTTGGGTAATTGCAGGATAAACTCATGCGCACCTGACAGTTCTGCTGCTTGCAAAATGGTTTTCATCGGCATGGCAGGATTGGACAAAGCGATATTGTCGCGCACGCTTGAGTTAAACAGGATGTTATCTTGCAGCACAACGCCGATCTGTCGTCGCATCCATGCTGGATCAAGCAAGCGACTGTCCATGCCATCCAACAACACGCGACCATTTTCTGGCACATGCAGGCGCTGAATGAGCTTGGTGATTGTTGACTTGCCGGAACCAGAACGCCCCACAATACCAACTGTTGTCCCGGGTTCAATTTTTAAGCTCAAGTCGCGCAATACTTCCGCTTCACCGGGGCGGTATCTAAACGTAACGTTTTTGAGTTCGACCACACCTTTAAGAGGTGGCAAGCTTTCGGGCACAGAATTGTCTTTGGATTCTGTTTTGGTGTTCAAAATATCGCCGAGCCGTTCAATCGAAATGCGGAACTGCTGAAAATCTTGCCAAAGTTGCGCAATGCGAATGATTGGTTGGCTGACTTGGCCCGCCAGCATATTGAACGCTACCAACTGCCCCACCGTCAATTGCCCCGTGATTGCCAACTTTGCGCCAAAATACAAAACAAGCGCCGTGGTGATCTTGTTCACCAGCATCACCAATTGCGATCCCGTCGCCCCCAGCGTGATGGTTTTGAATGATGCTTTGACATAAGCGGCGAGGTTTTCGTCCCACCGCGCGCGCATTTGCGGCTCCACCGCCATCGACTTTAACGTTTCAGCACCCGCTATGCTTTCCACCAAAAAAGCTTGGTTATTTGCGCCACGATAGAAGCGCTCTTCCACCCGTCTTCTGAGTTCCGGCGTTATCAGCAATGAAATGGCGAGATAAAAAGGAATTGACCCCAGAACGATCAGCGTCAGTGTGGGGCTGAACAACCACATCACCGCAAAGAAGACAAAGGTAAAGCTAAAATCAATCAGTACTGTCAGCGCTGAGGACGTTATAAAATCCCGCACGTTTTCCAATTCGCGCACACGCGCAACAATTTGCCCTGTTGGTCGACTTTCAAAATATGAGATCGGCAATTCAAGCAAATGTTTGAACAGTTGCGCGCCAAGTTGCACATCGACCCGGCTTGTCGTGTGGGAAAACAGATATGTTCTGAGCCAGCCGAGCAGCACTTCAAATATCGTTAGCCCCACCAAGCCGATCACCAATACATCAAGCGTGGTAAGCCCGCGATGCACCAAAACTTTGTCAATGATCACTTGAAAGAACAGCGGTGAGATGAGCCCAAAAACCTGCAAGAAAAGACTGGCGACAATGACTTCGGTGAAATGGGTCTTATATTTAGCGATAACGGGCAAAAACCAACTAAAGCCAAATTTAAGATCACCGATCATATCTGCGGCGCGCTTCGCGATTAGGATCATTTGGCCGTCATAGACCAATTCAAAATCTTCGCGTGAAATCTCCTCAGGCGGCTTGCCTGCAAACTGCACCAGCAATTTGTCGTCCGCCGCTTTGGCCAGTAAAACAAATCGCTCATCATTTAGCTTTGCAATGCCAGGAAGCGGAAGCTTTTGGATCTTCTTCCAATCTGCTCGGATGATTTTGGCTTTAAACTCGGCCCGCCGCGCGGCCCTTATTATTCCAGCGGCATCGACAATGCCGTTTTGGTTTGCAAATTCATGGGCAATTTGATCCGGGTTGGCACGTTGGCCGTGGATCGCAAGTAGCGCACAGATACACATGGCGCCGCTGTCTGATTGTTGCTGTTCATTGATATTGTTTTCACCAACACTCGACGACACTAAAAAAATCCCTTAAAAGCCAGATAGTTCAATAAAATATAATTTAAGTTGTCTTTTTTTCAGATTGTCCCATGAATGTAAACGCCAAATCTAAGGGCCTTAAACTAGGCCAAGCTGTACCCGCTAAATCTAAATCTCCCAAACCGTCCAAGAAAGACAAGGATGCACTTGAGTTTTTGCCCGCTGCTCTTGAAGTAGCAGACACACCTCCACCCGCGCTGGGCCGAGTGTTGGCGCTCACCATCGCATTGTTCTTCACTTGCGTCGTGGTCTGGGCAGCTTTGAGCCCCATCGATATCGTCTCTGTCGCTGATGGAAAAATCGTACCTACGGGCCAGATCAAAACAGTTCAGTCCGCGCAACCGGGCATTGTGACGAACATTCTTGTTCAAGAGGGTGAAAGTGTCTCAAAAGGGCAATTGCTTGTCGAGATTGACGCCACGGAAGTCAAAACTAGCCGCTTGCGCATTGAACATGAACTCAACAAGGCGGCATTAGAAGAAGCCGTTGCAATGGCGCTGCTCACCGACCAACCATTGGCGAATTTCCAGCCGCCATCTGAAGCAAAACCTGCGCTCGTTAATCTGTCAAAAGGGCTAATCGAAAGCCGTTGGGATAATCTAACCGCCGCACTTCGCGAGAACGATGCCGACAAAGAAACTGTCGATTCCACCGCGACAGCGCTGACCGATCAAGTCGCGGCACGAGAGAAAACCGTTGTTGAATTCGAACAATTGTTGGATGCCGAATTGTCATTGCAGTCCCAAGGGCTTTCAACCAAATCTCAAACTGCAAATTTGCGGCTGCAACTCATAACCAACCGCACGGAACTACAATCTTTGCGCCAACAGCTCATTCAGACCGACCTGCGGCTGAATCAGCTGCGCGCGACAAGAGAGAAAATCAACGCACAATTCCGGGGAGAAGTTAAGCAACAACTTGCTACTGCAAGACAGCAGATATTGATCACCCGCGAAGAGTTACAACGTCAGCTTGAACGCGAAAAACAATTCCTCATACTTAGTCCAGTCAACGGCACAATTCACGAACTCTTGTTGCATACAATTGGCGCAGTAGTTTCTCCAGCAGAAACGCTTGCATCCATTGTTCCTGAAGGCGTCAAAATGGAAGTGGAATCAAAGCTTCTCAACAAAGACGTCGGCACGGTGGAAATTGGTATGGCTGCGGAGATTAAGCTGGAAGCTTTCCCATTCACCAAATACGGCGTGATAGATGGCACTGTGACCCACATCTCACCAGACGCACTCATTGATCCCCAGCTTGGCCCAGTATTCGTGATGAAACTTGCACTGGACAAAGAAACCATGGGCGTGGATGGCAAGCAGGTCAAACTTGCACCCGGAATGCGCACAACAATTGAAGTCCGAACTGGAAACCGAACTGTCCTCGACTTCTTCCTGACGCCATTGTTGAGATACCGCGATGAAGCGATCAGGGAGCGGTGATAGAATCTGCGGAGCAACGGTAGAAATTGAGGTCGGTGACAGTCTCAGAAGCACTACTTTTTGCTTCAGTCGAACGTCAGCTTTTTGGCGACTGGCCAGACGAAATCCAAAAATTTCGAACGACCGCTTTCCGCACGGAGTGCCATTTCGACAAAAGTTGGGTTTAGTCGGTTTGTCCGCAAAGCAGTCGTTGAATGGATACCTCCAATTGGCGGGGGTGCCGGGGTCGGGAGCGCAGCGACCGACGGCGGCTCAAAAAAAGGGCGCCCCAAAGGACGCCCTTAATTCAATACATCTCTGAGAAACTCAGAAGACTACTCGATGATTTTTGAAACGACGCCGGCACCAACGGTACGGCCACCTTCACGAATAGCGAGATGCCGATTTGGCCAACGAAATCACAATCACATCCATCTTATTGGTACATATAAAGAGTAGCCGACTAACCACACAGGAACATTTGAAAGCATCCATTTGCCATGGAAAGTGCGCACTTAACAAATGATCTCACATACTGTAAGTATTTCCGTGTTTTGCATCAAAAAGTGGACATAATAGTGAGAAATCTAATATTTTTAGCTCTGATATTTCAGATATTTCTAACAACTATTGTTAGCGCAAGTGAACACACGCTAAAGATTATTAATTTTACCGAAAGTACAATTCAAAGCATTTCAATTGCGGGCGCAGAAATTTTGTTCTTTGAGAAAATTAAACGTAAAAGCGAAGGCGAAGTTAAATTCACCATTCCCGCATCAAAGTGCATCGCGAGAGTAAGAATGCGTTTTTCACCGGGCAAACAAGCAATTACCCTCCGAAATGTTTGCGATGGTGGCACGATGACAGTGCTAACCACGGAATAGGGATGCTCCAAGGAAGAGTTGAGAAACTTTATCTGTGATTTTATAAAAAAGGGCGACCCGAGGGCCGCCCTTAATTCATTGCAGTCGTTAAGAAGACTACTCGATGATTTTTGAAACGACGCCGGCACCAACGGTACGGCCACCTTCACGAATAGCGAAGCGCAGTTGTGCTTCCATCGCGATTGGTACGATCAATTCAACATTCATCTCAACACGGTC
>Ga0189291_100414_pt1 | contig 14276 bp, 19 predicted proteins | sample UW1redminimetaG_FD_130331 | JGI IMG/M metagenome (GOLD analysis project Ga0189291, IMG submission 130331) | Marine microbial communities from the Costa Rica Dome - UW179B-red mini metaG | ecosystem: Environmental > Aquatic > Marine > Oceanic > Photic zone | place: Costa Rica: the Eastern Pacific... | reverse complement strand
TTTTTGGCAAGTACAACACCAATCAAACTACCAACAAGTACTCCTGCAATAATCCATTCAAATGAAACAATTTGTTGATCAAACAGAGTGACAATAATTCCGGTCAACATACCAATTGCAGCAAGTTGATTTCCTTTTCTTGCAGTTGCAGGCGAACCGAGAAGTTTCAATCCGCGAATGAAGAAAGCTGTTGCAACAAGATAGATCAGTTGAATAGTCTCTGGTAAATAGGAAATGATATATTCGGGGAGAAACTGGCTCATTTTTTATCTCCTTTTTTCTTAAACATCTCGAGCATTCTATCAGTTACCATAAAGCCACCTACAACATTTATAGTTGCAAAAATTATTGCAACAACGCCAAGAATTTGGGTCATCAAACCACCATCTGACCCTGAAACTATCAATGCCCCGACGATGGTAATCCCAGAAATTGCATTTGCTCCGGACATCAGTGGAGTATGTAAAGTTGGAGGCACTTTTGAAATCAACTCAAAGCCGATAAAACAGGCTAGCACGAAAATGAATAATGAAAAAATGAGTATAGACATATTGAATGAATTAGGAATATTTGAATTAGGAATATGCAAGCTATTCCTAATTCGTAATTCAGTTATTCTTAATTAATGGAGAAATAATTTCGCCGTTGTGGGTAATGGTTGTATTCAGAATAATTTCGTCATCAAAGTTGAAATTAGGTTTTCCTTCTTCAATTAATAAGTTTAAAAGCGCAAGCATATTTTTGGCATATAAAATACTTGCGTGGTTAGCTAATTGGCTTGGAAGATTGATCGGTCCAATGATCTTTACTTCATTAACAATTTGAGTAGTGCCTGCTTTTGTAAGCTCGCAATTCCCACCATTTTCAGCAGCCAGATCAACAATTACAGAGCCGGGTTTCATATCTGCGACCATTTCTTTGGTAATAAGAAGTGGTGCAGGACGTCCGGGAATCAAAGCTGTTGTAATTATGACATCAGATTTTTTTGCATGCTGATGGATAAGTTCTCTTTGTTTCAATTTATCCTCATCAGTCAATTCTTTAGCATAGCCACCTTTAGTTTCAGTTTCTTCATCAGATAATTCAACTTCGATAAATTTAGCACCCAAGCTTTGAACTTGCTCTTTAACTGCAGGTCGTACATCAAAAGCTTCTACAACAGCGCCTAATTTGCGGCAAGTAGCGATGGCTTGTAATCCGGCAACTCCGGCACCAAGTATCAGTGCTTTAGATGGCGGAATAGTGCCGGCTGCGGTCATCATCATCGGAAAGTATTTGTCCAGTTCATTTGCTGCAATTAAAGAAGCTTTGTAACCAGCAATTGAACTCATAGATGAAAGAGCATCCATGTTCTGAGCTCTTGAAATTCTTGGAATAGCATCCATCCCTAAAGAAGAAATACTTAGTTCTTTTAGTTTTCCAATTAATTCCGGATTCTGGATTCCCCAGATAAAACAAATTAAAACAGCTCCTTTTTTAAGCTTAGCAAGATCTTCATCAGCAGGCGTTTGAACCGCAAGAAGAATATCTACTTGAGAAAGTAATTCATCTTTGGAAGAGATGATATTAGCTCCGGATTCTTCATAAGCTTTATTTAAAAAATTTGAAGCGAGCCCGGCATTCGATTCAACCCATACTTCAAGGTCATGCTTAAGCAACTGAGAAGCTACTTCAGGGCTTAAAGCAACTCTATGTTCATGTTCAGAAGTTTCCTTAATTACTGCAACGATCAATGAGGCCTCCACAATTTAGTGTTTCATAACATAATGAAATGAAAGGATAGTGCAAATAGATGTAGAAGCGCTTTCTTAGCGAAATAAGATAAAAGCTATATCCTATATAGAAACATTCGAGCAATTAGGAGCTCTATTTTTTGTACTTTTGAACTGATCAAAAAATTAAGACATCATTTACAATGGAAGACATCGCCGGAAAAACGTTTAAAGTAGTAATTGTAGGAAGTGGTCCTGCAGGATTAACAGCAGCTTTATATGCAGCAAGAGCCGATCTAAGTCCGATCGTATTTGAAGGACCGGAGCCAGGCGGTCAACTTATGACTACAACAGATGTCGAGAATTTCCCAGGATATCCTGATGGAGTTATGGGACCACAAATGATGGACGATTTCCGCCAACAAGCAACTAAATTTGGTGCGGATTGCCGATACGGATTTGTAACTGATATCGATTTTGAATCTCAACCATACAAAATGGTGATTGATGAGAAAACAGAGATCAAAGCACATACTATTATTATTTCTACAGGAGCTTCAGCAATGTGGTTGGGTTTAGAAAGTGAGACAAGATTGCGCGGAAAAGGTGTTTCAGCTTGTGCAACTTGTGACGGTGCTTTCTTTAGAAATGAACATGTGGTAATTGTTGGGGGTGGTGATACAGCGATGGAAGAAGCTACTTTCTTGACTAAATTCGCAAGCAAAGTTACTGTTGTTCACAGAAGAGATGAATTGCGTGCATCCAAAGCGATGCAAACTCGTGCGTTTGAAAATGAAAAGATCGAGTTTATATGGGACAGCGAAGTAGAAGAAATACTTGGGGAGCAAGTAGTGGAAGGCGTAAACATCAAGAATAGAAATACAGGTGAAGTTACAACATTGGATGATGTGACCGGAGTATTTATCGCTATTGGTCATAAACCAAATACAGATCTTTTTAAAGACGTGACTTCTATGGATGACGTAGGATACATTCAAACTAGAGGGCAAACTACAAAAACAGATCTTCCGGGTATTTTTGCTTGTGGAGATGCCATGGATTCTTTCTACCGACAGGCTGTAACTGCTGCGGGAACAGGATGCAAAGCAGCATTAGATGCTGAACATTATTTAAGTAACGAACTTAGCAAAGAAGCGATCGCTGAAGAGCACTGGAAATAGACATTCATGAAAGAAGCTCTTCAGGTAATTCTAAAAGAAGCAGGAATTGAGCAAGCTTTAATTGAAGAAATTCAGAAAGTCGGAGTCTCAAAAAAGGCAGAATCGGGAGGAATTGTAATTACACCCGGAAGTACATCTATGTACATGCCTTTTGTTATTGAAGGATTGTTAAGTGTAGTGCGTCAGGATAAGGATGGAAACGAAATCCTACTCTATTACTTAGAAGGTGGCGAAACATGTGCTATGTCGCTGGCTTGTTGTATAGAAGGAAAAAAGAATGATTTTAAAGTAACAGCGGAGGACGATTCCATTTTGTGGATGGTTCCCATGAATTACCTGGATCAATGGATTCAAAACTATAAATCATTCAGAAAGTATGTTTTTAGTTCATATCAGATTAGGTTTGATGAACTTCTGGAAACCATAGACAGTATCACCTTTCTCAAATTATATGAGCGTTTATACAAATATCTTTTAGATAAGAAACAGGCTACAAAATCCTATGAGATTAAGATGTCTCATGAACAAATTGCCTTACACCTGAATACTTCCAGAGTTGTTGTATCCCGCCTTTTAAAACAACTCGAAAACGAAGGCAAAATCGAGATTGAGAGAAATAAGATTTCTATTTTATAAACTTGATAGACAGTTTGTAACTAATGTTACATAGTGTGACTTACAAAAAGCCGATCTTAATCACACAAAGTTAAACCAAAAGATATTAATGGAATTGATCGAATTTTTAAGACAACCTTGGCCATGGTATGTAGCAGGGCCTTTAATTGGACTAATAGTACCGATGTTATTAATAGCAGGTGGTAAACTTTTCGGAGTTTCCGCAAATTTGAGACATGCCTGTGCTGCTTGTGTTCCCGGAGACATTGAATTTTTTAAATACGATTGGAAGAAATCAGGTAAATGGAACATGGTTTTTGTTGTTGGAACTGTGCTGGGAGGTTTTATCGGAGGTTGGCTCTTAAGTAATCCCGAAGCGATAAATATATCGTCTCAAACTGTAGCGGATTTAAAAAATCTGGGTATTTCAGATTACTCCGGAATGTTACCTTCTGATGTATTTAATTGGGAAAACCTGGCAAGTATTCAGGGAATCACCTTGATGGTAGTAGGAGGATTTTTAGTTGGTTTCGGTGCCAAGTACGCAGGAGGATGTACATCCGGACACGCAATAAGCGGACTGGCCGATCTTCAACTAGCATCGCTATTGGCTGTAATTGGATTTTTTGCAGGCGGTTTAATCATAACATATCTGGTTTATCCGGTTCTATTTTAATTATTGAAAACATGAAGAATTATATAAAGTATTTATTAGCAGGAATTTTCTTTGGAATCGTATTGATCAAATCAGAAGTAGTTTCCTGGTTCAGAATTCAGGAAATGTTCCGATTCGATTCTTTCCACATGTATGGAATAATCGGCTTAGGAGTTTTGGTAGCTATGATTTCTATCCAAATCATAAAAAATTGGAATGTCAAAGACGTGGAAGGAAATGCGATAACAATCCCTCCTAAGGATCCAAAGCAAATTACCAGATATTTAGTAGGCGGTACGCTATTCGGTTTTGGATGGGCATTAACAGGAGCCTGTCCGGGACCTTTGTTCACTCTTGCTGGAGCAGGCTACAGCATTATCATAGTACCAATAGTAAGCGCTGTATTTGGTACCTGGGTATATGGAAAATTAAGACCCGAATTGCCACATTAGAATTTCAAAAAGAAAAAAGAAGAGATAGAGATATGTATTTCAAACAAATATTCGACAAAAAACTAGCTCAGTACGCATACATAATCGGTTGCCAAAAGAATGGAGCAGCCATTGTGATTGATCCCATGCGGGATATCGATCAGTATGAAAAAATTGCTTCTTCGGAAGGATTGAAAATTACGCATGCTGCAGACACTCACATCCATGCCGATTACGTATCAGGACTAAAAGAGTTCGCTGAAAAAGGAGTAAAAGTTATTGCTTCTGATGAAGGAGACGAGAATTGGAAATATGAATGGCTGAAAGGAAGTGATTACAAATTTGAATTGGTAAAAGATGGCGACACTTTTTCAATAGGCAATATAAAGTTTGATGTGGTTCACACTCCGGGACACACTCCCGAATCGGTTAGTTTTTTGGTTACCGATGGTGCAGCCACCGATGAACCAATGGGGATATTAACGGGTGACTTTGTATTTGTAGGAGATGTAGGGCGACCAGATTTACTAGAAACAGCCGCGGGAGAAAAAGGAGCGATGCGACCATCAGCAGAATCCTTATATAAATCAGTAGAAGAATTCAAAAAGCTTCCCGAATATCTGCAAGTGTGGCCGGCGCATGGTTCAGGAAGTGCTTGTGGCAAAGCCTTAGGAGCTGTTCCTGAATCTACGGTAGGGTACGAAACTCGTTTTAGTCCTGCATTTAAAGCAGCTAAGAATGAAGATAATTTCGTTGAGTTTATTTTAGATGGACAGCCGGAACCTCCTCTTTATTTTGCACGAATGAAGAAACTGAACAAAATAGGACCGGCTATTTTAGGAAGCCCAATCTCTATGCCGGAAAGAGTTTCCATAGAAGAAGTTGCAAATGATAATGCCACGATTATTGATAGCCGGAAAAAGCATGAGTTTATGAAAGATCATTTGAAGGATTCTATCATGGCTTCATTTGATAAGAATTTTAATACCATAGCCGGTTCTTTTGTAGATGGGGAAGATGAGTTTTATTTGATCATAGATGAATTAAATCTGGAAGAAGCAATGCGTGATTTGGTTCGCGTTGGATTGGATAACTGCAAAGGTTTTGCAACTATAACAGATCTTGAAAATTGGGATGGAGAAAAAACATCGATAAAAAGAACAGATTTTGATGGACTAAATAAACTCGTAGAAGAATCCAATGTTCAGGTTCTTGATGTAAGAAAAGCAACAGAATATGCAGAGGGGAATGTTCCGAATGCTATCAACATTGCACATACACGTTTGGCTGCAAATCTGGATAAACTGCCCAAAGACAAAACATTAGCTGTTCATTGCGGAAGTGGTCAACGGGCATCTTATTCTGTATCGCTGTTAAAGAAAGAAGGCTTTGATGTAGTTTGGGTGGATGACTTTTTCAAGAACCGGAAGTCCGACGAGGTAGCTTGATGATCTTAGCCTGGATTGGAGCGTTGCTTGTAGGCCTTTCCTTAGGCTTGATGGGTTCAGGAGGATCAATTCTTACGGTTCCCGTTTTGATTTACTTAGCTGGTGAACAGGAAAAAGTGGCAATTGCTGAATCTTTAGGAATAGTTGGTTCGATCAGTTTTGCAGGGGCAATTCCGTATGCTTTTAAAAAAGAAGTACATTGGCGAAGCGTAATTCTTTTTGGTTTACCCGGGATGGCAGGGACGTACGGAGGGGCAATAATTGCCGGATTTGTATCAGGAACCTTTCAGCTTATTTTATTTGCTGTAGTGATGTTACTTGCAGCAGGTTTAATGTTCAGAAACAAAAAAGTAGAAAGCGAGACCGTCGACTCTGAGAAAAACCAACGATGGTGGATTATTGCTATAGAAGGACTTTTTGTAGGAGTATTAACCGGACTTGTAGGCGTAGGCGGAGGGTTTCTGATTGTTCCTGCCTTGGTTTTATTAGGTGGTTTACCCATGCATTTGGCTATAGGAACCAGTTTAGTAATTATTGCCATGAAAAGTTTTAGCGGATTCTTTAAATACATAGATGTACTTGAGAATTTAAACTTGTCAATAAATTGGGAGTTAGTTCTTATCTTTAGTTTAATTGGTGCGGTAGGCAGTTTTGCAGGTAAAGCAGTTGGTTCAAAGATATCCGGTGAAAAACTGAAAAGAGGATTTGCAATCTTTCTTCTTTTTATGGGAGCTTATATCATTTATATGAACATTTAACTCTAAATAATAACTGATGATGAAAAAAATAATTCCAATCCTTTTGGTGGGAGTAATTTTAGCAGGTGCTTATGCTTTGATTTATTTCCAAAAAGAAAGAGAACTCCATTCGATTTCACCCGAGCAAGCTGTTGAAAAGAGAGTAGAAACCGAAGGCGTTATTATCGATGTTCGCACCAAAGGTGAATATGATAATGGAAGTTTAAAGGATGCACGCGTAGGATATAATTTTTCATCAGGAGAGTTTGAAGAAAAGTTAGATTCTCTCGACAAGACTAAAACATACTACTTGTATTGCGCATCAGGTAACCGAAGCGGAAAAGCTGCACAACTAATGAAAGAGAGAGGCTTTGAAAAAGTCCATAATCTGGGTGGATATAACGATCTTATAGAATCCGGCTTCGAGAAGAATTAATCGAAAATCTACGCAGCTGCTATTAAGACTAAAGTCAGAAAGAATTTATCACTGAAAGTGATGCAATTATCACCCGTGTTTTATGAGCGTAAGGATTTTTCTAGATGCTATTGATTTTTCAATATTTATCAGAGTATACACAGTAAATGCAAAAGGTATTATGCTAAGAAAGAACAATGAAGTAAAATTAGTTGTTTTAAAAAATAATTCACAACCACATCCGTAAAAATAACTATCCATTAAAAAATAGATGATTGATAGAATATTAAACATAAAATATGTCACTAATAATTTTAGAATATATTTTATTCTAAGAACAAATAAGCTACTTAAAAGTACAATTTCATATGAAATGATAAGGTATTCTATCCTGTATTTGTTTATAAAATCAGGTGTAAAATATTCCAATGAATATCTAAAATAATCTATTTCACTTATTTGGATAATCAAGTAGTATAGAATCTGGATTATAATTATCGAAAAAATAGCTATATATATTACTTTATTTATTCCTTTTTCCATACCCCAAGTTGATGTTGTTCAGTAATTCCAACTAGAATCGAATCTGATACTAATTCAAACTCATCAATTTCTTCATCCAGTTTGTAGCTATACATATATTGACCATTTTGCAAATCAAAAACATCAATTATAGAACCAAGAATTTCACCTTTTTTATTTCCAAAAAGTCGAGTAAAAACATGAAATTCATTTTCTCCAACCGTTAATGCGTTGGTGATTGTCTTGCCTTCGTCATCAAAGTAAGAAATGCCATTTCGTGTGATATACTTCCCAATAAAGCCTGGAAAAATTGAACTCTCTGCAAGAAATGTAGTGCTTCCATCAAAATTAAACCCTGCCATATAGCCAACTGAATTAAAAGCTATAACAAAGCTTTCTCGATTGTAAGTATCGATGTGTGCATTTAACATATCCAATGATCTGATTTGGTTGTTGAAGAGTTCACCAAATGAGTTCTGTTTATCCTCCCAAAGACTTAAAGTTTGAAACATTTTTCCAGTTTCACTGTTAGTTTTTAGAGCAATAAAGTTGTTAGAATTCCTAATTAAGACGTCATTATCATATTTTGTTTGAAGAACATATGCAGTATCCCTGACTAAATCATGAATTAAAACTCTTTGTTCAGGATAGTTAGCAATTGCGATGACAGAATCCTTTAAAATATCAAAACGAAAAATTTGTGTAACCTCAGCAGGTCCTTTTCCTTTTTTAGGAACGAAGTACTCTTCAATCTCTAAATTTACATTCAAAGTATAAATAGCCCTTGAATCATTGAAATATATTACACCATCAGAAGACTGTATTTTGTATATGGTATTTGTAAAATCTGGGAGATTAATTAATGTATCCTTTTTAAAAAAATCATCTTGAATGTTCAGTTCTTGTTCAAATTTTAAAACGCTTTTAGGTTCAAGTGGTGAAAAGTCATAATTGTCTATTGTGTTATCTGAACAAGAAATTGCAATTAAACTGAGTGTTATAATTAAAAATCGATTATAAATATATTTCATTGATGAAAATTTTATTGTTGAAGTAAAGCAAGAAGGCTTAAGAATAAATATAGAGACCCGAATTTGAGATTTCGGGTCTATTTTAAGTTAATAATTTATTCGAATTCGATTTCAATTGCGGCGCCTCCTTTATCTTTACCGCATTGAATTGTAATCCACCCTCCATTACTGATTTTGCAAGATTCCCCAGAGCCAACACAGACTCCTGATTCAGCTGCTTCAGCACAGGGCCCTGACTCGTTCGTATTTAAAGCTTGTGCTTCAAAGAAAATAGCAAAGGGGATTGCAATGAGAGCGATAGGTAAAAAGAAGATAGTTTTGGATTTTTTTTTCATAATAGTTTCACTTTATAATACTATGGTAACAGATGCAGTTCCCTTAGTTTTTTCAGATTTAACTTCAAGAGTTTTAGACTCACCTTCAACTTCATAGTCTATTGTAACTTCACACTTTATCCCTGAGCCTTTACACGCTGATAACGTACCTTTAGATTGAGGCTTAGACATAACTATCATCGAAAGGATGAAAGTAGCAATTACGAATATTTTTTTCTTCATGATATAAGTTTTTATAATTTGATTATTCAAAAGTAATTATCACAGAAGCACTTCCTTTAGTTTTCTCAGAAGATACTTTCATATTCCCAGCAGGTGTTTCTACTTCTGCTTCACATTTGACTCCATTACCTTTACATATTTCAAGTGTTGTTGGAGGGATACCATAAGATAAAGACATAGATATCATTAGAATTGTGCATAACGCAACTAAATTTTTAATAAATTTATACATAACAGTTAATTTAAATTAATATTTGAACGCAAAATATTTCACATTTATGCGTAAGCTCATTCTATATATATATAGAATTAAAAAGTCAAATTTTTAATTGAACTTAAGATGTAATTTCAATTTTATGGATAGCTTATCTTCTGATATTGTACTTGGAGGATGAATGCTAATAAGAAAGGGATAGGGAGGTGTAGCATATTATAATTGTTTGTAACATATTGCTGGTAAAATGAACAATAAGTCTACCAAAATTTATAATTATTATAGGTGATCAAAGATATACTGGATACCTTCAATAAAAATAAAACATACTACAATCTGGGTGGATATAACGATCTTATAGAATCCGGTTTTGAGAAAAGCGACTCATCTAACTAAGCAATATGCAAGCTCTATTAAATCTTTTAGAACAAACTCAGACCATAGTAGCGGTCTCAGGATTAGTGCTACTTCTGTTGTATGAACACGCCCATCCTTTTTTTGATTTTTTTAAGGATAAAGGAAAATTGAGATGGAAACATCTGTTCAGGAACGCATCTTTGGGATTGGTTAATGCAGCGGTAACATCGCTGATTTTTGTAGGAATTTGGTTGTGGGCTTCAAACTGGGCTACTACAAATAATTTCGGAATTCTTAATTGGCTTAATTTGTCCTATTGGCCACATGTAATCGGTGCTGTTTTGTTGATGGATACCTGGACCTATTTCTGGCATGTGATGAATCACAGAATTCCTTTTTTCTGGAAATTCCATCGTGTTCACCATTCCGATCCGAATATGGATGTAACAACGGCTAACAGATTCCATACCGGCGAAATAATATTCTCATCTATTTTAAGAACAGGTGTTATTCTACTTATTGGGCTACATATCTGGGAATTGCTGATCTATGAAATTATGCTGGTGATTGTTGTACAATTTCATCATGCCAATATCGGCGTTCCGGAAAAACTGGATAAGTTTTTGAGGATATTTATAGTCACCCCTGCAATGCATAAGGTGCATCATTCCAGAAAACAGTCCGAAACTGACTCTAACTACACATCTTTGTTTTCGTTTTGGGACAGAATCTGCAAAACATTTAATATTAACGAAGATCCACATTCCATAAATATTGGATTAGATGATTTTGATGACGAAGAAGATCAAAAGGTGAAAGGTCTGTTTTGGATGCCTTTTAGGAAAAAAGAATCAGATTAGCTTTAGATTTTATAATATTAAGCTTTAAGAGAATAGAAATTTCAAAAACTTCTACATATGAGAATAGTACAATTACTATTAATAGGCTTATTTCTGATTAGTTGTTCAGAGAAAAAATCAGACTTAGGCAATGGACTATTTACCTTTACTGAACCGCAACAGATTGAACAGAGAGAAATAAAAGACCTAAATACTTTAGATTCATTAAATCTCGATTCTTTGGGTTTATTTACTCCAAGAGTATTAGTAAAGGTGAAAAAAGGATTGGTTTTTTTGGATAGAACAAGCCGCACCATAGTTCAAACTGATAATGACCTTAGAATCCTAAATACGTTTGAGATTCCTGAGGGAAGAGGTCCGGGTGAACTAGGCCTAGTTCGACGTTTTGATGAAAAAGATGGAAAGATAGCATTCATTGATAATGGGTTAAAAAAACTTACACTCTATTCTCTGGAAGGTAAATTTTTGAAAGATTTGAAGGTTTCGGGATTCCCACTTATAGAATTGGTTGAAATAATTAATAGTGATGAATATTTGATAGCATCTACTTTCGCGACAGACAGCCTTTATCATTTGATTGATTCAAAAGGTAATATTCTGAAGAGGATTCAATCTAGTAAGCAAGTTGATAATCCTATGATGTTTACTGCGCAGCTAAAAGTGTCGGGAAATAATCTCTACATGGCGGGGTATTCGGAACCTGTTATAAAGAAATATAGTCTTGAGAACGGGTCATTGATATATTCTAAAGAAATGATTGATAGTTATGAAACTACTGAAAACTATATGTCATTTAGTAACGGGGCAGGTTTTACTGATGAAGCAATTTATGGTAGCATGGCTATTGCGATAGAAAACGGATTTTTTTATTCGGCAAGACATCATAATGGGAAGAAGGGTTATAAGTTCCTTGATGTATACAGCGAAGATTTTGGTGAGTATGAGTTCAGCTATTTGTTGGATAATTATATTAATAACGAATCTATAGCTGTTGATGATGATCATCTGTATACTATAGAAACTAATTCTAAAGGCGAAAATCTACTAATGAAATATGCATTTTGAAAGCGTAGAACTTAGTACAGGTAAACCGAAATGAGACTTAAAATCCCACCTGTTTTGGTATTTGGGGTAACTGCATTGTTGATGTGGGTTATTTCTAACCAAATATCGATGGAGATTCTCGAGTTTTCTGTTAACCGATGGATAGTTTATTCTTTGGGATCGATTGGAGTTATTTTAGGAATCTTGGGAGTTGTTCAATTTTCCGTAAGTAAAACTACAGTCAACCCTCATAAACCGGAAAACTCTTCATCAGTAGTTAAAAATGGGGTTTATAAATATACCAGAAACCCGATGTATTTTGGATTGCTGATAGTGTTAATTGCCTGTGCAATGTATTTCGGGAGTGGTTATTCTTTTCTGATGATCCCGATATTTATCTGGTATATGAATACCTATCAAATAAAACCCGAAGAAGAGATCTTAATTCAATTATTCGGAGATGAGTATAAAGAATATCAGCAAAAAGTAAGGCGCTGGATTTAGAAGTGATGGAGTCAAAATTTCAAAACTAGATTTCCAATCCAATCACTTATTCGCTAATCAACCACTAACTAATCTCTATTTATTTCGTTCCCAAGCTCCTGCTTGGGAATGCAGTCCTGAAGCTCAAGCTTCTATTTTCACCAAACAAAGTAACAGGAAGCAAACCTTCTTTTCCTGCATAATCTAATAGCTGAAGAATATCTCCAGTGCTCAGGATTATTTACAAACCCTGCCTTTACAGGGTTAAAGTGAATATAGTATAACACCTTTTTCATCTTCTCATCTGAATCTATCTGTGTAGGATGAACACCTTCTTGCCAAACTTGGTATTGGCTTTGTTTCTTATGCATTTTCTTTCCAAAGCGAAGTTTTTTGAGAATCAAAGTTCGTCCTCTCTTTTCCAATGAATCGATAATCATTTTCGCAGTATATGACTTGAAGCTCTTAATCATTTTGGAAATTTCTTTGTGCTGAATTGTGCAATGGAGGTGGTTTTCCATGATTACATATCCATATAGTTTTACATCCCACTCAGACTGAATAAAACGAAACGACTCTAACACAATCTTGGCAATATGAGGATCAGAAAAAAGTGGGATGCCCTCTATAATAGAACTTGTAATAAAGTAAGGGTAATCATTTTCGTGGAATTTGAAACGACTTCTGCTCATGAGTTTTTAATCAGACAGGTCAGTTTTGAAAGCAATTCCTTACAAAGTTTTTAAAATAGGCTATTTGAAGCTGGAGCCCGCCTTTGTTGGTGGACAGGCTTCAGGACTGCATTCCGAACGAGGACGTTCGGAACGAGTTCAAACTAAAAGAAAAGCATAACCGCTAATCCATATTTTTACTCTCCCTATATAAGTATCGAACAAAAACGTAAGTGAATAAACTCGGAGCCAATCCTTTAGCGAATTGAAAAACCAAATTCAGCCATTCATTTGCTATTGGGATCATAGAAGATTGATAAAGAAGTAGTTCACCGAAAGGCTGATTATCCAGAAAAAGAGTAGAACAAAAATTCCAGGCGATGTGAAATCCTAATGCGAGAAAGATAGAATTTGTTTTAAAATAAGAATAAGCCCAAACAGCTCCTGTAGTTCCAGTAATAATAAAGATGTAAACCATCGGAACGATACCAGAACCAAACATTCCATAGGAAAACCAATGATAAATCCCGAAAATAATGGCGGATGTCAGGATTGCAACTCTATTAGAGAATCTACCTGCAAGAATATAAAGTATAGCTCCCCGAAAAATCAGATCTTCGGTTAATGCAGATTTAGTATGATACCAAAGTGAGCGAGCTAAGTAAGAAAGCTCAAAATTTTTATTGAATTCCCATTCGATTTTGAGAATAAATGTCTCGGCCAGAATTAAAAAACTATGAAGAACAACAATGAACCCAAAACCAAGTAGTAGCTGAAGAATTCTTTTTGATAGAGGAGTAAACCCAAGTACAGAGAGGTTCTTTTTTTCAAATAAAAACAAAAGGAGCCAAGAGGCTCCTAAAATTATAAGTATTCCGATCACGTATTAGCTAATCTGAATTTATTTCTTCTTTTTTTTGCCTACGGTTTTTTCTTCCTTCCCTTCTTTTTCCTCAGCTTTAGCTTCTTCAGTATTTTCTTCTTCCTCATCATCATCTTCGGTGATTTCGATAACTTCGGCATCCACTGAATAATCGTCATCTTCAGGATCTACTTCTTTTTCTACTAAGATCTGGTAGTCGTTGATGAACATGGCGAACATCCCAATCGCAGAAATAACAGGAGCCATTGCACCAACCAAAGCAGCGCCACCTACGCCAAAAGCCAGTTGGGTTTGGAATACAACTTCGCCTTCTTTGTTCTTGATGATTAATTTTCGGGCACTTCCTTCTTTGATCAATTCGCGGATTGAACTTATCACTTCATTCACTCCGCCTTGAATCTCTTCATACACGCGCTTAGCCTTTGATTTTGCTTCTTCTTTCTTCATGGTATGTGTGATT
>Ga0189291_100413_pt1 | contig 14408 bp, 11 predicted proteins | sample UW1redminimetaG_FD_130331 | JGI IMG/M metagenome (GOLD analysis project Ga0189291, IMG submission 130331) | Marine microbial communities from the Costa Rica Dome - UW179B-red mini metaG | ecosystem: Environmental > Aquatic > Marine > Oceanic > Photic zone | place: Costa Rica: the Eastern Pacific... | reverse complement strand
ATTTTTTTAAAATAGCACGAACTTCTTTTCTGGTAGAATCCCTCAACATGGCATCCAAGCCTGAAAAAGGCTCATCCATCAAAACCAACTTTGGCTTAGGTGCAATTGCCCGTGCTAAAGCGACCCGTTGTTGTTGGCCTCCTGAAAGCTCATCAGGAGTTCTGTCTTTGTATTTCTCCATTCCGGTACGACAAAGTACTTCCTCAGCATAAACCATTCGTTTATTTTTAGGAACTTCTTTTAGCCCGAAAGCTACATTTTCAATAGCGGTCATATGAGGGAACAAAGCGTAATCCTGAAACACAAAGCCTATTCCGCGTTCTTGTGGCAGTATATGAAATCGATCTTTTTCTACAATCTTATTCTGAATGGAGATTTGCCCAGAGTCAGCATATTCAAAACCGGCGATTAATCGGAAAGTGGTAGTTTTTCCACATCCGCTGGGACCTAAAAGAGCAAAAATTTCGTTAGGCTTAATATCAAACGAAACATTATTTACCACAGGGTTGTTCTGGGTAAATGATTTTGAAATATTCTGTATCTCTACGATTGATTTATTCATAGTGGTTTAAACAAAAAATCTATTAAGTAGATTCATTCTGAATAAGATACAGTTTATAGCATACAATGACTTGTTTTTTCTATCGAATATTTGGGAAACAAGCCGTTAAAACGTAAGTTAAATAAGAGCGGTATTTATTTATAAAAAAACTATCTACATCATGAAAAACATTGGAGTTAAATTATTACTAGTAGTATTGGGTTTTACCATGCTTCAGGCGTGCGGTGAAACTGAAAAAGAACGAAGAGCTAAAGAGCAAGCCCGAATGGATTCGCTTAGAAACGTGCAACAACAGGAGATTGCAGAAGAAATGGCGCGATTAGAACGTGAAAATGCGCAAGATCCGGATACCATGGCAAAGGAAGATGACATGGAAATGGAAAGAGATGATGATACAACGGGATATTCCTTTGTTGAAAATGGACAATATGCTGTTCAAGTAGGCGCCTTCCGTTCGGAAGACAAAGCGAAAGGATACATTTCAAAATGGTCTGACCGCAATTATCCGAACGCATACACTGTAAAAATCGGTGAAGAAAAAAGTGGTGATGTTTGGTTTAGAGTTAGAGTTGGCTTTTTTGGTACAAAAGAAGACGCGGCTAAACTAGGCGGAGAGCTCGCAAAAGAGATGAATTCAGGATATTGGGTATCAAAAGTCAGATAAAAAAAGATTGTCTGGATTATAGTTGTATATATGCTAGGCATTTACGTAATTGCAGAACGCTCAAGTAGCGTCTCTCTTGATGAATAGTCAGCCCCCCACATTAGATAAATGTGCGGGGCTATTTTTTTGTAACCTAAACTAAAAACTTCCGTAACCGTAAAACTTGTTTAATTTTTCATATTCTCAAGTTTACACTATTATTGGAATGCACATAACTCTCAATAACTTTTAAACCCCACAAGAATGAAAAACTTTGGTATTTCTATACGAGAAGTTGAAAACATTCGTGTACTTGATATAAGTGGCGAACTTGACGCCCATACTGCATCTCAACTCGAAAATTCTCTTAAATCTCTCATCGACCAAAATGAAATTTGTATTATCGTAAACTGCAAAGGTTTAGATTATATAGCCAGTGCCGGATTAGGTGTGTTTATGGCATATATAGAAGACGTACGTGGAATGGGTGGCGATATAAAGCTGACTAATATGAACGAAAGAGTATACAACGTTTTTGATCTGCTTGGATTTCCAACACTATATGATATCCATGATGATGAAAGTGAAGCAGTAACCGGATTTAATAACTAAGTTATTTTGGCAACTTCTAACAACACATATTCTTTATCGGTTGAGGCTTCTACTTCTCAATTGGCAAAGGTACGTGATTTTGTTGCTGAACACGCAGAACGGTTAGGACTGTCAGAAAAAGAAATTGGAAATATCCGATTAGCGGTTGACGAAGCCTACACAAATATTATTAAGCACGCATACAAAAATATACCTGCTAAGCCTGTTGAAATTGAACTAGGTTCGGATAATTCACAGCTTTGGATTTCTATCAAAGATGAGGGAGAAAGTTTTGATGTAGGAGCTTATAACGAACCGGATATCAAAGCAAGAATTAAGAATAAGCAACGTGGCGGTATGGGAGTTTACTTGATCCGCAAGCTCATGGATAATGTTCAGTACAACAGATCCGGACATATGAATGAAATCCGAATGATCAAACACTTGTGATGTCGTGAGTGCTTCAGCTAATCTTGATGAACGGCACAGTCGATTTGAACTTCGAACACTTCTGGAAACCAGTCGATTATTAATCGAATCTCAAGATCCTGACTTCGTTTTAAACAATTTGTTGCTGATAACAATGGGGAAGTTATTAGTTACAAAAGGAATGATTCTCATCTATAAACCAGGCGAAAATGTGTACTATGCTTCCAGGGCAAAAGGGAGAGGTTGGCTTAAAGAGAATGACGAGGTAAGCATAGATTTTTCATTAGAAGACCTGGATACTTCCGTTTTACATGGAGAGAAATATGCTTCTGTTTTTGAACAAATCGGAATCGAAAAAGAAAGCATCCTCTTTAATCTCAAAACAACCAATCATCATATTGGGTTTTTGTGCCTTGGCCCGAAAGGGAACAAGCTAGCCTTGACCGATCGTGAGATCGAGTTTATCGAAAGCTTGACCATTATTTCATCGGTTGCGATTGCCAATTCCAGAATGTTCAAGGAAATGCGTCACATCAACAGACGTCTGGACCGCAAAGTACATGACCTGAATACGCTGCTGGAACTCAGTAAAGATTTCAACCTGATGGTGGATCGAGACGAAATTGCGAGAGTTTTCAAATTTGCGATGCTGGGGCAAATGCTGATCCGAACGTTTTTCTTTGCTTTAGATGTGGATGACGAGAAATCTATTGTTTCAATCAGCGGAATTAAAGAGCCTCCCTCAAAAGAAGACCTAGATACGCTTTTTGAGTTAGACGATGTCACTCATATTTCCGAAAATTCTGATTGTGAGTTTTTGAATGAAAATAACATCCGGTTAGTAATCGGGCTGAAATTTCAGAATGAAAAGATCGGAGTAGTTGGCGTTGGCTTGCGTGGCAATAAGCAAGAGTACGGTCCTGAGGAGGTAAATTTTCTCCAATCATTAGGAAACCTTGCGCTTTTAACTATCCAGAAATCTCTTTTACTCGATGAGCGGATTCTAAAGCAAAGAATGGAAGAAGAATTAAATCTGGCAAAGAATATTCAGGTCGGATTGTTACCCGATCCGCTTCCCGAAATTGATCGTTTTGATCTGGCGGCCATCAACATTTCTTCGCGTCAGGTCGGAGGAGATTATTTCGATTTTATAGAAACCCCGGAGAAAAATCATTTACTTGCTATAGCCGATGTAACGGGAAAAGGAGTTCCTGCTTCGTTGTTAATGGCAAATCTACAATCCATGTTGCATGCGTTAGCTCCTATTGATGTAACCATGAGCGAAGCAACCGGAAGCATAAACGATATCATTTACAACAACACTCCTGCTGATAAATTCATAACTTTTTTCTGGGGAATTATTTCTGATAACGGTACAAAATTCAAATATGTGAACGCAGGGCATGACCCGCCAATTTTATTCCGAAAGGGATCGGACGAATCAATTTTACTGGAAGAAGGCGGTGTGATTCTAGGGGCAATGCCAACGATGATGCCTTATGAAAGTGCTGAAATTGATCTTAAACCCGGTGATTTGATGGTCTTCTTTACAGACGGTGTAACGGAAGCCATGAATCCTGAGCAAACCGAGGAGTATGAAACAGAACGATTGAAAGAATGCATCCGAAAAAACAGACATAAAACTTCTCAGGAAATTCAGGATGTGATCATCAAAGACATCAACAAGTTTTCCAACAACATCCAGTATGATGATATTACTATTATTGTATTGAAGGTGGATGAGTAGTTTTTCTTAGCCCACCCTCCTTATCGTATTAAATTCAGAAAGTTAGCAAAGAATTTTATAGATTCTTGCTCGGATAATGATATGTTAGCTGCATGGAAAATATCAGAAATAATATGGAAGGTAAGTCTTATTTAAAGGTTTTCTTTTTCTTCTTGTTAACAATTCCTTTGTCTTTGTTCTTAGGAATTAGCGTACTGAGTTTCTTTATCTATATTTCTGCTCTGTTGATAATTGGTTTTGGTTTTTCAATGTTTATGATTCAATTATCAACGGGCTATGTCATGGATAGATCTTGGAAGTTGAAATGGTCGCGAAAAAATAATCCAACCAGATATTGGATAATGTTATTTCTGTCTTTAATCGTGGGTATTTGGTTTTCATTGGCAGCACTTTTGGTAAGTTCAACCTTTCTTTAAGTCATGGACATTCAAGCATATATTATGGGCTATGCCGCTAACAAGCGTTTTAAGTCGGACTCGGGTATTAGCGCCACATTTGTAATTTTCAGATAACTAATTAATTCTGTTACTTTCAGAAAAAACCGAAAACCCTCGTCGCTTTAACGCGGAGTAGTTATGCCAACTTTTATGAAAACATATTCAAGAGTTCTTTTAGTCAAAATTATCTGTTTTTTTATAATATTGGATACTAATGCTCAAGAAGATACCAAAAACAGAATATAGTCTCCCTTATGAGGTGTTTGAGTCTGTGGAGAAATATGTTAATTCGTTAAGTGATGAAGAAAGAGGTGAGCCTTTTTTAATATTGAGGGCCGGATGGAATAATACGTCTGAAGTTGCTGTAAAAATTGGCACTCGATCTCATAGTGACTCTCTGCTTTTTGAAGACACTAGTCGCCATATTTATCAGTATCAGTTAGCTTTTGCTGGAGAAGCTAGATTTGGTAAACGATATGTTGAAGGTACCCATGCGACTTACAATATTTGTCTTTTGGAAAAACATCGCCTTTTCACAATCACATTTACTCAAAGAGAAAAAGGTATCAGTATAAAAACTGGGTTTAAGGAAATTGATTGGTGTTCTTCAAATTACTGAAGCAGTTGGCATAACATCTTTAAAAAGCAGAGAGTCAAGGGCATCAATATGTCATTATTGAAGATATAAACCCCAAAGATCTTTTAAGTCTGTGACTTAAAAGTAGGAGAATAGGAAGTCTTGGACTTCCATAACAAGCAAAGAACTCCTGCTCTTTTTTTTAAAAAAGAGTTATATCAATATCTCATCTATTTCTAACAAACCCTGTTTATTCGTACATCATAAAGTACTACTGTAAGGGTAATCTTCAGGTTTATAACAGAATCCTTCTTTCACAGGGTTGTAATGAATATACTCCATTTTCTGATGAAGGAACCTTGAAGATGTGACTTCCACGGGGTGGTTATCCTGTCTCCAAAATTGAAATGTTGTGTTATTAGAGTTTTGTTGACCAGCCTTTTTGAACATCCAAAGCATCCAAGAGCGGCGACTTTCTTTGGGGTTAGCTTGTAGGTTTTTGAGAATTGTTTTGGCAGTATATTTTTTAAAATCTCTCAAAATATCAGATAGCTTGAAACCTTGTTTTGCACTTACAATCAAATGGATATGATTCGTCATTAAGTACCATCCGTAGATTTTAAGTCCTTTTTCATCTCTACAATATTTAAGACTATCTATGATAATGTTTTTATAATAAGGTCTTGTAAATACGTCAATCCAATCTATTACAGCAAAGGTAATAAATTATGCTTGTTGGTGATTATAGATTTTGAATGGCATCACATAATTTAGAATTTCTATAATGTAATGCAAGTTACAAACTTGCAAAGCTAACGCTCTTAAGTCACAGACTTAAAAGATCTTTGGGGGTGAGATCTTAGCGCTTAAAAGGAGTCCCTATTTAAAAGAAAGAGTTCTCAATTAATCGTCTTAAAGCCTAACACTCCCGGATAAGAGCTATTTCGGTTTTGGGCTAAAGCTAAAATAGCTTCGTAGGTGTTGGAGCGATTGGTTATTTCATTAACGTAGCGAACGGTTTCTATGCCACGGCAGAAACCATAGCGCGCACGCTGATAATATTTACGCTGCATCAATCTCAGTAACGCTTTAGAAACACTTTCCCATTCGTTGGGATCATCGTTATGATCGATGGCAAGTCGGCGCGCATCTGCAACGTGTCCAGGCCCTGCGTTATAAGTAGCGAGCGCAAATTGCCACTGTGTAACGGAATCCATATATGAATAATGGTCCATTTGTTCTTTGAGGATTCGAGCTCCTTCGCGAATATTAATTTCAGGATCAAAGAGAGATTCTAAAGGAATTTCTGAGAACCGAGGTAACACCTGCATAATACCCACAGCACCTGCCCAGCTTTCAGAATTAGGATCAAATTTAGATTCCTGAGCTGCAATGGAAGTCAACATCACCCAATCCAGATCAAATTCAGTGGCTACGGTTTGTAACAGGCTGTCATAAGGAGAAATACCACCAAATTTCTGGACTTCCACATCAGGGCTAAAATATTCCTGAACAGGAGCACTTCCTTCAAAATATTTCTTTCGCAACACATTCAGAAAGGCAGATCGCTTTGGAATTCCATCGTTATTAAACCGAAAATGTTTGTATAAATACTTATTGAATTTATTTTCCAGATCAGGAGCGTTTTTTCGAACTGCCCATGCAATGGTATCATTTTGAGCTATAATGGGTCCTTTCGCCAAGCCGGGCATATATTTATTACTGGCTTCAAAGAAATTATCATCAGCAACGGTGGCGCTGTATGTTCCGTTTGCTACCTGAAAAAGTAAAGCTTCTGTATCCATATCATCACTTACGATATTGAGGGTGAGATCAAATCCTTCGTCCTGAAGCTCTTTTAGTTTAACATAATAAGAACTATTTCTTCTCACAGAAATGGGAATGTTTTTCAGGTCGGTAATGCTTTCAGGAATCTGTCCCAATTCTTCAGACAGCACAATAATCTGATCAACCATGTTATAAGGACGTGTGAAATTGACCACTTCTTTTCGTTCTTCAGTAATCGTATAACTTGCGGCGATCAGGTCTCCGGAGCCGGAATTAAGCAGGTCATAAGGGTTTTCATCTTCCCCAATGATGATGACTTCCAATGCCAGATCATTTTCTTTGGCAAAATTTCTAACCAGTTCATATTCAAAACCGGCTTGTATACCTCGATGCAAAAAATAAGTACTGGAACTATAGTTTGTGATAACCCTTAGCACTCCGGATTGTTTTATTTCTGCATAATCTCTATACACGGGTTCTGTGATAGTTGCTAAAGAACTAGTGTTATTCTTTTTCCTTTTTTCTGACTCGGAATTATCGGAACAGTTTATCCCAGAAAAAAGAATAGCAACGGAAGCGAAAAGACAAACAACTTTTGTCTTTGCAGATCCAGAATTTATTTTAATGTCATTCATAGTACTTCCACCCTTATTCGGTTTCGGTGATAGTGAATATCATCACATCACAAAATACTACATGTAAAGCATAAATCCGTCGAAATTAGTTCAATCTAACACTCGTAAAAATAGACATGCCTAATTATAACAGTACTATACATATAATTTTTAACCGATTTAGAAGCAAGTAAATCGGAAATTAAGAGCAGTAAATGTCTCAGATCATACAGAATGCTTCAGAACAATTCTGCCAACCTGCTTTCCTTCAAGAATAAGCTGTATTTGTTCTTCCAGTTCATCAAGGGATACAATATTGTACCCGTCTTTGAGGAAGTTTTGCGCATGTTCATTAAGCATTTCCCAGATATTAAGGCGGAAAGGCATTTTTGTAATTCCAGAATCAATGCCGAGTAAGCTAACGCCGCGTAATATAAACGGATATATATTGGTGTTTAACTCATGCCCAAGGATGTTTCCGCAACAAGCAATGGCACCGTCTTGTTTCATTTGCGGAATGATGGCTTCCAGCATTTTTCCACCTACAGTATCTATACATCCAATATAAATTCCGGAATTTAGCAGCGATCTTTTTTCAGGATAAACTTCGTCTCGATGGATCACTTTGTTTGCTCCAAGGGATTTTAAGAAATCTGCTTGATCTAATTTTCCGGTTGCTGCAATTACTGAATAGCCAAGTTTTGAAAGAAGAAAAACGGACATGCTTCCCACACCACCGGTAGCTCCGGTTATTAAAACAGTTCCCAAATCGGGAGTAACTAATTCCCGCTGTAGTCGCTTTACCCCGTAAGCTGCAGTATAACCTGCTGTACCAATGATCATCGATTGAAGCAAACTTAGATTCTGAGGGAGAGGGACAATCCATTCAGCAGGAACGCGAATATATTCCCCAAAACCACCTGATGTATTCATGCCCAAATCGTATCCTGTTACAATTACCTTATCTCCTTCTTTGAAGGTGTCCGACTTGTCCTCAACGACTTCACCGGAAGCGTCAACTCCCGGAATAAAAGGATAGGATTTAGTCACTCCTTTATTTCCGGAGGCGGATAATCCGTCTTTATAATTCAGAGATGAATAGTGCACTTTAATCAAGACCTCGTTATCGGGAAGGACAGAAAAAGGAACTTGTTTTACTTGTGATGAAAAGGAGCCGTCGCTTAATTCTTCTGTTTGGTATGCTTTAAAAGTGTTCATAGTACTGTTTAGTTCAGAATTAAATAATAAAAATTTTAAGTCATCTTAGGGCCTGTCCACCGTACAAGACTTTGGAAGGCGGGCGGGTGCCAGAGATCCGGATCCTTAAAAAAAGATATCAATCTTACCAAAAATCAAGATTTCTGCCTTTGCAGGAATGACTTTAGAAAGAATATTAAATCTATATAGAATCTTATACATAGGATATATTTACTTAAGCACTTTTTTACCAAGCCCAGTTTAATATCACCATAGGGAGCATAACGAATGGGAAGATCCGGCCAGAAAGGCTTTTTCATCACACTTTTTTTGTGTGAAAAACAATCGAAACTAGCTTTTCCGTGATAAGAACCAAACCCGCTGGCGCCAACGCCTCCAAAACTGAGATGATGATTGCCAAGCTGAGCAATAGTGTCATTTACAGCTCCGCCCCCAAAAGATACAGAACTCAAAACACGATCTTCTAAACTCTGATCAGAGGTAAACACATACAGAGCAAGTGGCCGGGGGCGCGCGTTAATAATCTGTATACAATCTTCAACACTTTCATATTCCAAAACGGGAAGAATTGGACCAAAAATCTCGTCCTGCATGATCGGATCTTCAAGAGTGATTTCATTTAAAATGGTAGGAGCGATATATCTGGTTTCCTTTTCAGATACACCTCCTGTAAATATTTCACCATTTGATAAAAGTTCTGCAAGTCGGTCAAAATGGGCATCGTTTATGATTCGGGGAAAGTCAGGACTTTCCTTGGGATCATCTCCATACAATTGAGCAATAGATTCTTTTAAATAGCTGAGAAATTCTTGTTTTACTGATTTTTCTACCAGCAGATAATCCGGAGCCACGCAAGTTTGCCCGGCATTCACGAATTTTCCCCAGGCAATCCGCTTTGCAGACACTTCCAGATTAGCAGTTTTATCTACGATACAAGGGCTCTTCCCTCCTAATTCCAGCGTTAACGGAGTTAGTTTTTCAGCAGCATCCTTCATGATGATTTTGCCAACTTTTGTACTCCCGGTAAAAAAGATATAGTCAAAATCCATTTTTACCAGAGCTGACGATTCTTCAACATCACCCAGAATTACTTTCAAAATTTCTTCATCAAAATGTTCTGAAATAAGACTCTCGAGAGCGGAAGATGTATTTGGCGTTAATTCCGATGGTTTTAATATGGCTGTGTTTCCCGCTGCAATTGCTCCAACCAAAGGTTGTAGTGCTAAAAGAATCGGATAATTCCACGGCGATATGATCAGGACACTTCCGTAAGGTTCTGTTATAATGAAGTTCTTGGACGGAAAGTTTACCAGTGGAGTAGAAACAGATAGTTGTTTGGTCCACGATTCAATATTTTTTAGTACAAAATTGATATCGGCTATTACCAATCCAATTTCAGTTACATGCGTTTCGAAAGCAGATTTTTGGAAATCTTTATGGACTTCATTAATGAGCAGTTGCTCATTATCTACCAAGATCTGCTTTAGCTTTTTAAGCTGTTCTATTCTGAACGGTATATCTTTGGTTTTTCCAGACAGGAAGAACTTTTTTTGTTTATCAAGATGCGGTTGAAGATCTTTCATTTCACTTCTCCTTTCCTTTTCTACCGGTAAATGTATTCATGGAACTGTAAATCCTCAAAACCTTTCCGGCAACATAGTCATAAATTCGAGCCGGTAAGATTCCCCGAATAAATGGGCTAAATTTTATGATAAAAGGTTCGCGTAGATAGATTTTATTTTTTTCTACTGATCTAAGAATCTTTGCGGAGATCTTTTCTGCATCCAAAAGAGGAATGAGAAGCGGAGCCTTTACTCCATCAAACATTCCGGTGTTTATATAGCTCGGCATTACAGTAAGTACTTTTAAATTTTTATGATCTTGTTCCAGCTCGATGCGAAGTGAATCAGACCAACCGACTGCAGCCCATTTACTGGCTGCATAAACGGTCATTCCCGGATTTGGTGATAACCCTGCCGCAGAAGCGATATTAACAATTCGCCCAAACTCTTGTTTGATCATTGCCGGCAAAAAAGCTCTGGCAACGTACATCATCCCTAAAGAATTTACCGCCAGTGTATTTTCAATGTCTTCATATGAATGCTCCTCAAAAGATTTACCGACAACAATTCCGGCGTTGTTAAAAAGAATGTCGACGGTGCCGGATTTTTTTAAAACGTCACTTCCTTTTTCAGCTACTTCTATCTTATCTCGCACATCAACAACATGCGTGGAAACGGAATAACCTTTGGAGGAAAGCTCCTCAGCTGCGCTCGAAAGTGTATCAGGATTTATATCCCACATTACAAGATGTTTTGCACCTTTCTCCAAAGCTATTCTGCCCATAATGAAGCCAATTCCACTGGCTGCGCCTGTAATTAAAACTGTTTTGTTTTCAAATGATGTCATGAGCCAAAATTTTATATGAAAATAGACTTTAAAGTATCTAATCAAATTCAAAAAAGTGTCGAAAAGTGATTATACTCGTTGAATAAAGAATAACCAACGATCATAAACAATGAAAAAGCTTTTCGCATTAATTTTACTGGCAGTAACCGGCATTTCATGCTCTTCTCAAAAAGTAGACAGAGCTACTCAATCAATCACGGAAGACGGATTGATGAGGCATATTGAGACATTATCATCCGATGAATTTTTAGGAAGAAGCACAGGGACAGCAGGAGAGGAGAAAACAGTTAATTATTTGGTGGAGCAGTTTAAAGAAATGGGTGCTTCTCCGGGAGCAGAAGATGGTAGTTATGTTCAACGATTTCCTTTGTTGGGTCAAAAAACGATGAACCATTCGATGAAAGTGAGAAAGCCTTTAAGAAACAGCACGATTAACACGCTTACTTACTTTGAGGATTTTGTGGCGTGGCCGGCAAATCAAAGTGAAAATGTAGACATCAAAGACGCTGAACTGATTTATGTAGGATATGGAATTCAGGCTCCGGAGGAAAATTGGGACGACTTCAAAGGAGTGGATGTAAGTGGGAAAATCATTGTAATAAAGAATAATGATCCCGAATACGATGAAAATTTATTCGCCGGAAAAACAAGATTGTATTATGGACGGTACACGTATAAATATGAGAAAGCTAAAGAAATGGGAGCGCTTGGCGCGATCATCATTCATACAACGCCAACAGCAGGTTATGGTTGGGGTGTAGTTTCAAATGGTTGGAGCAGAGAGCGTTTTTATGTTAAGAGTGGAGAAAATGTGGACAAAGAAAGCACAGAAATGAATGGCTGGGTTACTTATGAAGCCGGTAAAGCTTTATTTAATCAAGCCGGTTTAGATATTGACGAAATGCTGGAAGCGGCAGATTCACCGGATTTTGAGCCGGTTCCTCTCAAAAATACGGCACTTTCAGTAAGTATTGATGCCGAATACAGAGATATAGAATCAAGAAATGTAATTGCAAAAGTAGAGGGAAGTGATCTGGAGTTAAATGATGAATATTTGGTGTTAACTGCTCACTACGATCATTTAGGAATTACCCAAGCCATTGACGGTGATGAGATCAATAACGGAGCAGAGGATAATGCTGCAGGAGTAAGCGCAGTTCTGGAATCTATGAGAGCGTATAAATCTATCCAATCTGAATTAAAAAGAAGTGTGCTTGCTGTTGTGGTTGGAGCTGAAGAAGTAGGATTATTAGGATCGCAGTATTGGGCAGAAAATCCGACCGTACATCCCGGAAAAGTAACCGGAAATATCAATCTGGACGGTATGAATGTATATGGTGAAACCACTGATCTGGTTATTATCGGATACGGAAGAAATACACTTGCTGATAAAGTGGTGGAAGTTGCAAATGAGAAAGGCAGAACCGTAAAACCTGACGCCAATCCGGAACAAGGAATTTTCTATCGTTCAGATCATTTCAATATGGCTAAAGTTGGAATCCCTGCAATTTTTCCAAATCCCGGAAATGAGTTTGTAAATAAACCTGAGGGATATGCAGAAACGGTAGATAGTGTATCTGCAGCTAATTATCATTCCGTGAACGACGAGATCAACGAGTACTGGGATATTAGTGGTGCAGTTAAAGATATGAGACTATTTTTTGAAGTAGGTTTCAGAGCTTTGAATGACGATAAATTGCAAGCATGGAAACAAGGAGATGAGTTTGAGGCTACAAGACTTAAAATGTTAGAGGAAATGAAGTAAAATAAGTATGACATTGATAGCAACTCATAGAAAAGAAATTCCAAAATCCGCCTGGGTATGGGATGTTAATGCTTCCGAACTTAGTTTAGGATTGACGTTTTTGAAGCTTTTCGGTGAAGATGGGAATCATATCCCCGACAATTTCAGGTCGGAAATTCTTAAAGCTTTTTGTAGTTCTGAACTTAGCGAAGATATTCCGTTTTACAGAAAAACTCAGCATAAGATTAATGGATCTGAATATTTTATTGAGTGGGTAGGCGAAGCAATAGATCGTAATAAAGAAGGAGAGATAAGCAAAATGGCCGGTTTTGCGGAGTTAGGTTCTTCGCAGGATGATTTTACGCTTTCATTGAACCAGGAGGCTTTATTTTTTAGCAGATTAATGGATAATATTCGTGAAAGTGTTTATTTCAAAGATCTGGAAAGTAGATTTATAAAGATAAATAAAGCGTGTGCTGAAAAGTTTGGACTGGAAGACGCTTCAGAGATAATTGGGAAAACTGATTTCGATTTTTTTGATGAAGAACATGCAAAACCGGCTTATAATGATGAACAAGAAATCATCCGAACAAAAAAGCCAATATTTGATAAAGTTGAGAAAGAGATTTTTGTAGATGATGCAAAAAAAGTAAAATGGGCATCTACCAGTAAAATGCCATTATACGATGGAAAAGGTGTTTTAATTGGCACCTACGGTATTACAAGAGATATTACTGAAGAGCAAATTGCGAAAGAAAAACTGAAAGAAGGCGACGAAATGCTACAACGGCTTTCTGAGCATATTCCGGGTTTCTTTTATCAGTATGAATTTCATAAAGACGGCAGATCAAGATTTCCTTTTGCAAGTGAAGGCATTAAGAATGTATATGAGCTGGATCCTCTTGATGTTAAAAATGATACTACTGCAATAAGAAACAGAATTCATCCTGATGACAGAGAGAATTTTATAGCATCATTAAAACAAGCCGTAGAGTCGTTGGATTTCTGGGAGTGCGATTACCGGGTGATTCTTCCCAAAAAGGGAACAAGATGGATCAAAGGAAATGCAACACTTGAGGCTCAGGAAGATGGTAGCGTTACCGGCTACGGATATATCACCGATATCACCGATCAAAAGAAAACAGAAGAAAAGCTTAAAGAGCGAGATCTGCTTTTTTCAAAATTATCTGAACAGGCTCCGGGATTTTTATACCTGCATCGCGTAGATGCTAAAGATAATGTGTCATTTCCTTTTGTAAGTGAGGGAATCAGAGAGGTTTTGGAATTAAAACCTGAAGATCTTAAGACAAGCATGAAGCCGCTTTTAAAGTTGGTTCACAAAGATGACTTTGCACGAGTTTTAAAATCAATAACATGGTCAGTTAAAACGCAGCAGGAATGGTATTGTGAATACCGAATAATGCTTCCTAGAAAAGGTTTGAGATGGGTAAGAGGTCGGGCACAACCGGAAATACAACCAGACGGTTCGGTGATTTCTTCGGGATATTTATCAGATATAACCAGAGAAAAAACAATATCAGAGTTGAATAGCCAGCTGCGAAAACAATTTGAAGCTGTTTTGGACACGGTGCCAAATCTTATTTTTGTTAAAGATCTCGAGGGCAAATACTTAATGGCTAATAAAGCGT
>Ga0189291_100410_pt1 | contig 14498 bp, 12 predicted proteins | sample UW1redminimetaG_FD_130331 | JGI IMG/M metagenome (GOLD analysis project Ga0189291, IMG submission 130331) | Marine microbial communities from the Costa Rica Dome - UW179B-red mini metaG | ecosystem: Environmental > Aquatic > Marine > Oceanic > Photic zone | place: Costa Rica: the Eastern Pacific... | reverse complement strand
TTCGGACCAAACGACCTTTCTGGTAATTGAGATGGGCCAGTTCGACCTGCAGCACGCCTTCCTTGGTGGAGGCGCGGCGGCCGAAGATTTCCAGGATCAGGCCGGTGCGGTCGATCACCTTGACCTTCCACTCGGTTTCCAGGTTGCGCTGCTGCACCGGCGTGAGCGGATGATCGACAATGACAAGTTGCGCACCGGTGGATTCGATCAGCGCCGCGATCTCGGCCATCTTGCCCTTGCCGAACAAGGTTGACGGCCGGGGTTCGGAAATCGGAACGATCAGTGCTTCGGCGACCTGCAGATCGATGGCACCGGCAAGACCGATGGCCTCACCCATGCGGTGCGCATCGGGCCGCTTGGCGACATTGCCGCCATCAGGGCCAGTTCCGGGCGCAGCATTGCGCGTGCGCAACGCCGGAATGAGCACGATCGCACTTGTAACGCCGGACTTGCTGTCCGCGTCGATGAAATTACCGGAGCTGTCTATAGTTTCTATGTGCGTTGTCCCGTCAGGCGCCGGTTGCGGCGTCCTCGTTTTCAAACATCTGGACCGGCTGGCTCGGCATGATGGTCGAGATCGCATGCTTGTAGACAAGCTGCGAATGGCCATCGCGTCTCAACAGGACACAGAAATTGTCAAAAGACGTCACCACGCCAGTCAACTTGACCCCGTTGATCAAAAAGATTGTCAGGGAAATCTTCTGCTTCCGAACCGTGTTGAGAAAAAGATCCTGCAGGTTCTGTGAACGCTCCGCCATTGCGCCTTATCATCCGTCTTTTTCTTGCCCGCAAAAACCGCAGGTCATTACCGCACTCATCCAGTCCTTGATGACATTCGCCTTCCTCAGAGTATGAAAAAAGGCGCACCGGGGCTTATAGCCTTCCCGTTGCGTCAAGTCCCGAACAATTCCACTCCCTCTGACAGACAGATATCTTGTTGTTGCCGCTGACAGAAATTTGCTCGTCCGTACGCCGCACAGAAGACCACTGTTACGATGTTTTGTAAACACTTGTTTTTTACGGACCCAGCCCAACGCGGCTCGCACAAATGGATTTATTTGAGCGACAGCGCAATCGCGCCATATCAACGTGCCGCGCGTTCCCCGGGCGGTTTTCGCCGGACAGGCAGGGTTGAAAAAGCCGGATTTACCGGCTCATCCAGTAGCGGATGTTCAAAACGGCAAAAACAACCATGACTTCAAGCCGCCCCAAGGTCATCGCCGCAATGGCTGTCAGCTTGGCCGATACCGGCATGGCAAGAAATTGCGGCCAGACCTGGTTTGCCGGAGCGGTGACATAGGACGGCGGAACCAGCGCTTCATAGACCGGAGCGGCATTGGAGAAGAACGCGATTGCCATGGTGATTCCACCTTCGAAATCGGTGGCTTCCAGGGTCAGCGCCATTGCGGTCAGCGCAACGATCAGCAGCGAAAGGACAAAATAGGTCCAGATCCCCCGCATGCTCGCCTCCTCTATGATCTGACGGCCAAAACGCAGATTTGTCACGCTGCTGGGGTAGATCAGCTGATTGAGCTCGCGGGCGGAATGAACAGCCATTGCGACGACCCGGTAGATCTTGAAGCCGCCGGTCGTCGAGTAGATCCCGCCGCCGACCAGAACGATCATCAGCACGATGATGTCGGGCCACAAGGCGATCACGCCAGGCCGGCTTTCAATACCGCTGGTGGCAATCAGAGAGGTCGAGGCAAGCAGGCTTTCGACGAACACCGGCCCCAGAGCGGCTCCGCCCGAAACCGAGGACAGCCGCGCGGCGAATGCCACTGCCACCAACGCAATCGCAACAACGATGACCACGACCTCGGGATTGCCGGTAAAAAACAGCTTCGGCGACCGCAACAACCGCCGCCGCCAGAACACGCTGATCGTACCGAGCGCCAACCCCAGCGTGAGAACCAGTTGCGCCATGGGGCCGGCCTGGTTTTCCAACGCACCCTCGAACGGAAGAAAACCGCCCGTGGCGATTGCGACCATCGACAGCATCGCCGAATACGGCCCGTTCACACCGGCCAGCATCAGTCCGACAAAGATGATGAAGGTCATGAGCATGTATTGACCCAGCACCTCGCGGAAGTCACCGAGATCAATCGTCATGTTGCTGGCATGGCCGGTGATGACGCGACGGTCTCCGGCCGGCAGCCCACCGAATCCACCCGGCGCCAGAACATGGATGATCGACAGGAGCGTAAGGAACCCGCCATACCATTCGATCGAAGCGCGCCAGAACAGGATGGCCTGCGGCGCAGTCTCCCGCGGCAGCAGCGTTGCTCCGGAGGTGGTGAGCGCGGACACCGCCTCGAACCATGCATCCACCCAGCTCAACCCGGCGAGGGTCTTGAACGAGACCGCGGCAAACACCGGAACCAGAATCCACATCGCGACCAGGGCCAGATAGCCGGAGGCGCGACCCAAGGGGCGCTGGAAGCCGGAGATCGCCCCGAGCACCATCAGGGCTGCGAAAACACCGAGCGCGCCGACCAGCAGCATCGACAACGCCAGGTCCCGCATGCCGTCGGCAATGGCAAACAGCACGGCCGGGACGGTGAGCGAGAAAAGCCCCGCGACCGCGACTGCCAGGACGTGCAGTACGCCAAGCATATTCTCAGAAAAACTCGAGGCTTACGCGGAACATCTGCTCCACATGGCGGACCGATTCGAGCGCAGCAAACATCACCACGCGGTCTTTCGCCTTGATCTTGAGCGAGCCATCGGGGCGCAACACCTGCTTGTCACGGTAGATCGCACCGATGCGTACACCGTCGGGCAGATCGAGGGTGCGCAGCGGCTTACCGACCAGCGGCGAGGTTTCCAACGCTTCCGCCTCGATCACCTCTGCAGCCCCCTTCTGCACCGAGTAGACCGCACGGATGCGGCCGCGGCGAACATGCTGGAGGATTCGGGAAATGGTGACTGCGCGCGGATTGATGTGGGCATCGATGCCCAGCGTCTTGGTGAAATTCTGGTAGGAGGGATTGTTGATCAAGGCAAGATTTGCCTTGCATCCCAGCCGCTTGGCCATCACCGACGACAGGATGTTGACCTGATCGTCATTGGTCAGCGTCACCATCAGATCGGCGTTCTGGATGTCGGCTTCGACCAGGATGTTCTGATCGAGCGACGATCCGTTGAGCACAACGGTGCGTGACAGCGAATCGGCGATGGAAACGGCGCGGGTACGGTCGGCCTCGATGATCTTCACCTTGGTCTTGGGCTGTCGTTCCTCGATCGCCGCGGCGACGTAGTAACCGATATTGCCGCCGCCGGAGATGACGATGCGGCCGGCCTCCTGCTCCTCATGGCCAAACAGGCCGAGCGTGCGCCGGACATGATCCTTGTCACACACGACATAGGCAAGGTCGCCGGTTTCCAGCTGATCGGAAGAATGCGGCACGAACAGCTTTTCGTTGCGCCAGACACCCACCACGGTGGCGAGCAGGTCCGGGAACAGTTCACTGAGCTGGACCAGCGGCGTGTTGACCACCGGGCAATCCTCGAGACATTCGATGGCGACCATCGCCACCTTGTCATCGGCAAACCGGACCGCATCGGTTGCACCGGGAAGTGCTATGCGCCGCAGCACCATCTGACCGACCTCGACTTCGGGTGAAATGATCACGTCGATGGGCATGTGGTCGCGGGAGAACAGATCCGCCCAATGCGATTTGAGATAGGATTGCGCCCGAATGCGGGCGATCTTGGTCGGCACGTTGAAGATCGAGTGCGCCACCTGGCAGGCCACCATGTTGATCTCGTCGTAGAGCGTGACGGCAATGATCATGTCGGCCTGATCGGCGCCGGCCTGGGCGAGCACATCGGGATGGGCGCCATGACCAACATAGCTGCGCACGTCCAGCGTATCGCGGATCGCCTGCACGAGTGTGGCCGAGGTATCGATCACCGAGACATCGTTGTCCTCGGCCGCCAGGCGTTCGGCAATGCCGTAGCCAACCCGTCCTGCACCGCAAATGATGACTTTCATTGCCGACCCCTATAGCGCCACTTCAATACCGCGGCCGAGGCCGCACCGCGCTGCTTATACGCCAAGAGATTTCAATTTGCGATGCAAGGCGGAGCGCTCCATCCCCACAAATTCGGCGGTTCTGGAAATATTACCACCAAATCGATTGATCTGGGCAATCAGATAATCGCGTTCGAACAACTCCCGGGCTTCGCGCAAGGGCAAGGTCATGATGTGGTTTGATCCCGCGGCCGACGTCTTGGGCAACATGTCGGAGACGTCATCGGGCAGCATGTCGGCGCTGATGACCGTGTCCGGCCCATCGGAACGGGCCAGAATCATCAATCGCTCCATATAGTTGCGCAGCTGCCTGATATTGCCCGGCCAGGTGTGGGCCTGGATCACCGCAAGCGCATCCTCGCCAATACGGCGGTTCTTGATGCCGGCCTGCTCGGAGACCTGCCGCATGAAGGTATCGACCAGAAACGGGATATCCTCGCGCCGCTCGCTGAGCGAGGGCACCAGCACGGGCACCACCGCCAAGCGGTGATACAGGTCCTCTCGGAATTCGCCGGCGCCGATGAGTTCTTCAAGATTGCGGGCCGTCGATGAAATGACGCGCACATCGACCTTGACCCGCTTGGTGCCGCCAACCCGCTCGAACTGCTGGTCGACCAGTACCCGCAGGATCTTGTTCTGGGTGCCGCGCGGCATATCGGCCACTTCATCGAGATAGAGGATCCCGCCATGGGCCTCCTCCAGCGCGCCGACCTTGCGTTCATGGCTGGCAGCACTTTCGGTGCCGAACAAGGCGACTTCCATGCGTTCGGGCGTAATGGCGGCCGCGTTGAGCACAACGAAAGGCCCGCCTGCCCTGGTCGACTTGCGGTGGATCAGACGTGCCACCAGTTCCTTGCCTGATCCGGACGGACCGAGAATCATCACCCGGGAGTTGGTCGGCGCGATCTTGTCGATGGTCTGCTTGAGCTGGGACACCGCCACGGAGGTGCCGATCAGCTCGACCGGATCACCGGACCGCTTCTTCAGTTCGGTGACTTCCCGCTTGAGCTTGGAGGTTTCGAGCGCCCTTTCGGCAACCAGCAGCAGCCGGTCGGCCTTGAACGGTTTCTCGATGAAGTCATAGGCTCCGCGCTGAATAGCGGACACCGCGGTTTCAATGTTGCCGTGCCCGGATATCATCACCACGGGCAATTCGGGATAGCGCGCCTTGATTTCATCAAGCAGCGCCAGGCCGTCCAGACGGCTTCCCTGCAGCCAGATATCGAGAAAAATCAGGCGTGGAACCCGGTCGGAGATCGCTGCGAGCGCAGAATCGCTGTCGGCAGCCGTTCGGGTTTCATGGCCCTCGTCGTCCAGTATGCCGGATACGATCTCGCGTATGTCGGCTTCGTCATCAACGACCAGAATGTCAGACGCCATCTGCCGGCTCCCTTTCGTTTTCTTCTTGTTCTTGGTTGGCGTACGCGTCCACCGGAAGGCGGACAGTAATCATCGCACCCTTGCCTTCATCGACCTCAACCGGCGCGTCGCGCAACTGGATCGTTCCGCCGTGGTCATCGATGATCTTCTTGACGATGGCGAGACCGAGGCCGGTGCCCTTGTCGCGCATTGTCATGTATGGCTCGAGCAGCCGGTGCCGGTTCTCGCCAGGCAGGCCGCGTCCGTTGTCGATAATGTCGACAACATACTCGCGTTCGTCTGCAGATCTCGCAGCCCGCACAATGATGGTTTTTCCAGACCGCACCTCGTCGGAAGGAACCGCATCGATGGCTTCCGTCGCGTTCTTGATCAGGTTTCCGAATGCCTGCGCCAACATGCGGGGATCAAACTCGCCTTCGAGCGGAGTGTCGGGAAACTCGCTGACGAACTCGATGTCGTTACGGCTGACTTCCCGCAGGAACGCCGCATCTTTGAGAATATCGCGCAGATCGGCGTGAATCTTGGAGGGTTTCGGCATCCGCGCAAAAGATGAGAACTCGTCGACCATGCGCCCGATATCCTCGACCTGGCGGACAATCGTATTGGTGCACTGGTCGAAGACCGCGCGGTCGTCCTCGGGGATCTGCCGGCCATAGCGACGCCGGATGCGCTCCGCGGACAGCTGGATCGGGGTCAGCGGGTTCTTGATTTCATGGGCGATGCGGCGGGCGACATCGGCCCATGCCGTGGACCGCTGTGCGATCAGCAAATCGGTAATGTCATCGAGCGTGACGACGAAGGATTCAAGCCCGTCATGGGTTTCCTCCCGGGTGATCTTGACGTTGAGCGTGCGCTCCTTGCCGGCGCGATGAAGCGTGACCTGCGCCGTGGCCGCCGAGTGTGGGCGTATTGCCGCTTCGGCCATCACCGTCTCGAATTCCGGCGCGAGTTCGGTGAACGGATGGTCGATCACCTCCGCCTCACCACCGCCAAGTATCTCGCAGGCCGACCGGTTGGCGATTGTCACCGCGCCGTTGTGATCAACGCCAACAACCCCGGCCGAAACGCCTGACAACACCGCCTCGGTGAACCGGCGGCGGTCATCGATCTGGTCCTTCGCCGAGAGGATCTCGTCGCGCTGGGTGCGGATCTGCACGATCATGTTGTTGAATGTCTGGGCCAGGGAGCCGACATCGCCATCGGAGGCGTGGACCGGCACCACCACATCGAGATTGCCGCTGGCGACATCATCAGACGCGCCGATCAGCACGCGGATCGGACGGACCAGCCGGTCGGCAACGGCAATCGCCGTCCAGATCGCCGACAGCAGCACGATCAGCGCAAAACCGAGATAGAGGATGCCGAAGGCCAGTTGCAGCGATGCCCGCCCCTGCTCCAACGTCCGGTATTCCTGTGTCGCCTCCTCCATCAGCCGCATCGAGCGCATGACTTCGGGATCGACCACGCGGACCGTGTAGAGCAGCGTGTCGTCGATTTGCTGGAGTGGCATCAGGGCGCCCACCAGATTGGTCACGCCTGGAGGGATCAGCGTCGGCTGGCCCTTGACCGCGTCTTTCAGCGCCTGCTCGGGCACTGCCGGCAACGGCCGCTCGGTCTTGATGTCGGCCTGCAGGATAACGCTGCCATCCTGGCGCACAAGGAACGCGCCAAGCAGGCCGCGTCCTGTCGCCTGCCGGGTCATGAACTGGGTAAAGCCGACGCGATCAAGCGAGTAGAGCGAGCGGGCATTGTCGAGATCATTGGCCATCGAAACGGTCTGCCCCTGCAGGAACCGCGCATTCTCGAGCACGTAGGCCTCCGCCACCGAAAGCGACGAGTTGACGATCGACTTTGTGCGCAGGGAAAACCAGCGATCCAGCCCGACATCAAGCGTGATCGAGGCAACGATGGCGACCAGAATCGCAGGAAGGATTGCCACAATCGAAAACAGCGCAACGATGCGGATGTGAAGCTTGGCCGCCGCCTTGCCGCGCCGCCGTGCCTTGAGCAGCATGTTGATTTCGAGAAACACCAGCGTCACCAGGCCGATGACGAACACAAGGTTGACGACGACGGCACCGAGCACGACCTGATCGACCGGCTCGATGGGCGTCAGCCCCAGAAGAATTGTAAATGAAATCAAGGCGCTCAAGAATGCCGAAACAACAAGCGCGATGCCGGGAAGGGTAAACAGGTTGCGGCGGCCGCCGGCGTTCTTGCCGCGAATGGTTGCCTCGATAGCCGCGCCCGCCGAATCCGTGCCAACGGAAGCATCGGTGGGTTTCACCGAGCCTGAATTCGCCAATCCGGGAACCGTCTCGATCGCCATCTGCTCCTTGCCACCTCAAATTCGCCTGGGCTGTACCGTTGCGAACAAGCAACAGATTGTGGCGAAAATGCAACGTTCGGCCAAGTCCTGTCAAGCGGCGTCCGATGTACCGGGACCGGTCAGACCGGACGGGGCGAACGGTAGACGGTCACGCCAAGCTCGCGGATCTTCTTGCGCAAGGTGTTGCGGTTCAATCCCAGCAGATCTGCGGCCTTGATCTGGTTGCCGCGGGTGGCGGTCAGCGCCGCGAGAATGAGCGGATACTCGACCTCTTCGAGCACCCGCTGGTAGAGGCCCGAGGGTGGCAGATCCTCACCGAAGCCGGCAAAATAGCGGCGCATGTTTTCTTCCACCGACTGGGCTATTGTTGCCGGCCCCATCGAGGTCGATCCCTGCGGCGATGCGGGTTCGGGCGATTCGATCCTGAGCTCGTTGTCGATGATCTCGCGGGTGATGACATCCTGTGGGTAAAGCGCCATGACGCGGCGGACGACATTCTCGAGTTCGCGGACGTTGCCCGGCCATGGATAGGCCTTGAGCAGATCCAGCGCCTCGCCGTCGAACCGCTTGGCATCGAGCCCCTCGCCCACTGCGTGACGCACGAAATGGCGGACCAGGTCCGGCACATCCTCGGCCCGGTCGCGCAGCGCCGGCAGGCGCAGGGGCACCACGTTGAGCCGGTAATAGAGATCCTCGCGGAACAGGCCCTGATTGATCAGAATCTTGAGGTCCTTGTTGGTCGCAGCGACGATGCGCACATCGGTCTTGATCGGGGTGCGTCCGCCCACGGTGGTGTATTCACCCTGCTGCAGCACCCTGAGAAGCCGGGTTTGGGCATCCATCGGCATGTCGCCGATTTCGTCGAGAAACAGGGTTCCGCCTTCGGCCTGCTCGAAACGGCCGGTCGATTTGTTCTGCGCGCCAGTGAAGGCGCCCTTCTCATGTCCGAACAGTTCCGATTCAATCAGGTCGCGCGGGATGGCGGCCATGTTGATGGCGACAAACGGGCCGTTGCGGCGCTTGCCGTAATCATGAAGCGCGCGCGCCACCAGTTCCTTGCCGGTTCCGGATTCCCCGGTGATCATCAGCGTCAGGTCGGTCTGCATCAGCCGCGCCAGCACCCGGTAGATCTCCTGCATCGCTGTCGAGCGTCCGACCAGCGGCATGCCTTCGGTGGCCTCCTCGGGCTGGGCGGCGAGCTTGCGCGGCTCTGACAACGCCCGGCCGATAATGCTTATCATCTCGGTCAGATCGAAGGGCTTGGGCAGGTAATCATAGGCACCGCCTTCAGACGCCTTGATCGCGGTCATGAAGGTGTTTTGCGCGCTCATCACCAGGACCGGCAGGTCGGGGCGGGCTCTGCGGATCCTGGGCAGCAGATCAAAGGCGTTTTCATCCGGCATCACCACGTCGGTGATGACCAGGTCGCCATCGCCGGCCGAGACCCAGCGCCACAGGGTCGCGGCGTTGGAGGTGATGCGCACTTCATAGCCTGCCCGGGTCAGGGCCTGGTTGAGCACGGTGCGGATCGCCGCGTCATCGTCAGCGACTAGAATGGTGGCTTTGCCCATGGGTTCAGTCCTTTTGTTCCGGCGCCCTGCCCTTGGGAGACGGCAGCGGCTTTATTGGCCGGCCGTCAGGCGAGACCGGCATCAGAATTCGGAAGGTGGTCTTGCGGCTCTGGCTGTCACATTCGACGATGCCGCCATGGCCGCCGACAATCTTTGCGACCAGCGCCAGCCCGAGGCCGGAGCCATTGGTCTTGGTGGTGATGAACGGATCGAACAGGTGCGAGACCAGATCGGAGGGAACGCCGGGTCCGTTGTCCTGCACACAGAATTCGAGCGGCAACGAAACCTTCTCGCGGGTTCCTGCAACTGACAGCTTGATGCCGGGGCGATAGGCGGTGGTCAGAACGATCTCGCCATTGGGATCGTCGCCGATGGATTCGGCGGCGTTCTTGACCAGGTTGAGGAAGACCTGAACCAGCTGGTCGCGATTGGCATAGACCGACGGCAGCGACGGGTCGTAGAGTTCGACGAACTTGATCTTGCGCGCAAATCCCGCCTTGGCCACCGCCTTGACGTGATCGAGCACGGAATGAATGTTGACCGGCGTGCGATCGACCGGCCGCTCGTCGGAGAAGATCTCCATTCGGTCGACCAGCGAGACAATCCGGTCGGTCTCGTCGCGGATCAGCCGGGCCAGTGCACGGTCTTCATCGCCGACAGACATTTCGAGCAATTGCGCAGCACCCCGGATGCCCGACAGCGGGTTCTTGATTTCATGGGCCAGCATCGATGCAAGCCCGGTCACCGAGCGCGCGGCGGCGCGATGGGTGAGCTGGCGGTCGATCTTGTCGGCCATCGAGCGTTCCTGGAAGACCACCACGACATTGCCCGGCAGCCCCGCCACCGGCGCGACATAGAGATCGACCAGCTTGTCGCTTCCCAGTCTCGGGGAACTCAGATCGACCCGGTATTCGTTGACCGCGGCGCGGCGCTCGCGCACCTGTTCGATCAATTCAAGCAACGGGCTTCCAAAGGGAATGAAGGTATCAAGCTTGTGACGGCCGAGATGCGTCGCACTGGCTGCGAAAAAGGATTCCGCCTCCCAATTGGCAAAACACACCACGCCGTTCTCATCGACCATGATCACCGGATGCTGGATGGCGTTGAGCACCATGCTGGCGGTATCGGCCTCCACTGCCCCGATCTTGTCGGCAAGCTTTTCAGTCACGCAGCATTCTCCATTAATGACGACGAAGCGGCAGCGGCTTCAAGCGCTTGCGCGAAAATGTCGAGAACTTCACCGGCGTCGCCGGAGGTCATCATCCTGGCCTTTTCAGCGCCCGGGGTCTTGGGTGCCAGCGTGTCGAGATACCAACCGACATGCTTGCGGGCGTGGCGGACACCGACATCGTCCCCGTAATGAACAATCATCGACCGGTAATGTTCGAGTGCAATGTCAATGCGCGCGGCCCGGTCAGCGGGAACATCGGCGGACCCGGCGAGTTCGCCGCAAATCCACGGCTGTCCCTGCGCTGCCCGGCCAACCATGACCGCATCGGCGCCAGAACGGCGCAAACACTCGGCAATATCGGCGCGCGTGGCGACATCACCATTGGCGATCAACGGCACCGTGACAGCGTCGCGAACCCGCGCGATGGCATCCCAGTCGGCAGTCCCCTTGTAGAACTGCATGCGGGTGCGGCCATGAATGGTGATCATCTGCACGCCGGCGGCTTCGGCGCGGGCGGCAATTTCGGGCGCGTTGAGGCTGTCGTGGTCCCAGCCGAGACGCATCTTCAGGGTCACCGGCACCGAGACCGCCTTGACGGTGGCCTCGATCAGGCCGAGCGCATGGTCGGGGTCGCGCATCAGCGCCGATCCGGAATAGCCGCCGGTCACCTTCTTGGCCGGGCAGCCCATGTTGATGTCGATCATCGCGGCACCGGCGTCCTCGACAATGCGGGCGGCTTCGCCCATCCAGCGGGCTTCGCGGCCGGCAAGCTGAACCACATGCGGATCGATGCCATTGCCGCGCATCCGGGCGCGTGATTCGGGGTGATCGATCACCAGCTCGCGGCTCGCCACCATCTCGGTGAACACCAGTCCAGCCCCGTGCCGCCAGGCCAGCTGCCGGAACGGCAGATCGGAAATGCCGGACAACGGCGCAAGAAACACCCTGTTTCGCGCAGTCACCGGTCCTATCTGAAGCGGTTGGCTTAAAATGGCTTCAATATTTTGCATGCGTTTCGTGCAACTTTCTTTGTTGCCCTTTTTTTAGACAATTGCGAGGAGGTTGCCAAGGCGAATTTGCTCGCCTGCCGAGAAAAATGCAAAAGAGCTTTTTTCCATGCAGCGCAAGCTTTAAACACGACGCGAACCAAGTTGCCCGCGATAAGATCCAGCATCCGAGAAGGATATCTCCATGGCCGAAGCGACGTCTCCCGCACGCCCCCTGCCCGATGTCCGCACCGGAAACGGCTACGACGTGCACCGGCTGGTTCCCGGCAGCTTCGTCACGCTGTGCGGGGTGGAAATCCCGCATGATCAACGGCTTGACGGCCATTCCGACGCCGATGTGGGGCTGCATGCGCTGACTGATGCGCTGCTCGCCACCTGCGCGGCCGGCGATATCGGCGATCATTTCCCGCCATCGGACCCGCAGTGGCGCGGTGCGGCCTCGCACATCTTCCTGGCCCATGCGGCTAATCTGGTGCGCCAGGCTGGCGGCGTGATCATGAACGCCGACGTCTCGCTGATCGCAGAAGCGCCAAAGATCGGCCCGCACCGGCTGGCGATGCGTCAATCGCTCGCCCGCATTCTGGGCATTTCGATCGACCGCTGCTCGGTCAAGGCAACCACCAACGAGACAATCGGCTTCATTGGACGCCGCGAAGGCATTGCCGCCATCGCCACGGCCACCGTGGTGTTCGGAGACCGGCCATGACCGAGGCGGAGATGCTTGCCGAAATGCATTCCGACTGCCGCGAACTGGCGCAGGAGCTCATCGCGATCCTTGCCGACGCGGAATCCCTGGTGGCGACCGCCGAATCCTGCACCGGCGGGCTTATTGCCGGCGCGATCACCGACATTTCCGGCTCGTCGGTGGTGTTCGACCGCGGCTTCGTCACCTATTCGAATGAAGCCAAGCAGGACATGCTGGGCGTTCGCGAGGCAACACTGGCGTCCTTCGGCGCAGTCTCGCCGCAGGTGGCGACCGAAATGGTGCTTGGCGCACGGCGGCGCTCGCGGGCACAGTTCGTGGTCTCGGTCACCGGCGTGGCCGGCCCCGGCGGCGGTTCACCGCACAAGCCGGTCGGGCTGGTCTGGATGGGGCTGTCAGGCCCGGGAGACCTGACCAGCGTCGTCGAATTGCGGTGGGATCCAGCCTGGAGCCGCGAGATGATCCGCGCCGCCACCGTACGTGCGGCACTTGAAGCACTGATCGGCCGGGCGACGTTGAAAAGCGGGGCTCAGGACACCCCGGCCGCGCCGTAAATCTCTTCGGCGCGTTTTTCGAAGGCTTCGGCGAACATCCGGAAGGCGCGGTCGAACATCGCTCCCATCAGCGCGCCCAGCACCATGCTCTTGAACTCGTAATCTATGAAGAACCGGACCTCGCAGCCGCCATCGGCGCGCGGCTCGAAATTCCATTTGTTGTCGAGATACTTGAACGGGCCATCGAGATATTTGACGTCGATCGCCAGTTCATCGGGCTTGAGCAGCACCTGGCTGGTAAAGGTCTCGCGGATGGCCTTGTAACCCACGGTCATGTCGGCAATCAGCAGCGCCTTGCCATCACGCTCCTTGCGCGAACGCACGCTGAGCGCCTCGCACAGCGGCAGGAATTCAGGATAGCGCTCGACATCGGCGACCAGATCGAACATCTGGCGCGGCGAATGCGGAACGGGGCGTGTGGTCTGGTAGGTTGGCATGTCAGAAGCAGCTATGCATTCGTCCTGGCAAGATCAAGCTGATCTGGCGATTTCCCTAAACAATCCAAGACGGACTAGGCAGCGTGAACCGGATTGATCGCATCCAGCCCCTCAGTTGCCTTGACTGCCAGAGCCAGGTCGTAGCCTCGCTGCAAATTCAACCAATATTCCGGTGAATTGGAAAAGTAGCGTGAAAGCCTCAACGCAAGCTCCGCCGTAATTGGAGCCTGCCCTGCCATGACCTCGGCCAATCGCCCGGCATTGACGCCCAAATCAGCAGCGACTTTGTCAGCCGTGAGTTCATACTCAGCTAGAAACTCTTCTTGCAGAATCTCGCCGGGATGGATCGGCTCATCGGGAAGGAACGGCATCGTCACCTCTCAGTGGTAGTCACAAATCTCGACATCAAACGCATTGCCATCGAGCCAACGGAAACAGATCCGCCATTGATCGTTGATACGGACAGAATACTGCCCCGCTCTGTCCGCCTTAAGCTGTTCAAGGCGGTTACTTGGTGGGACACGCATATCGTCCAGCGTATGCGCCGCATTCAAACTCGTCAATTTTCTCCTGGCGCGGGCAACGATGTCAGTTGGGAGACCACGAACCCGTCCGCGTAGGAACAACTGCTCTGTCCGTTTGTCCTTGAATGAGCCTATCATGACCCAATTAAAGACAACACAGCCGGGTTTTCAACTGCTTGCAGCAGCCAGCTTCGCTTCCCGGTTGGCCTTGAGCCTGGCGAAATCGTCGCCGGCGTGGTGGGAGGAGCGGGTTAGCGGGCTCGACGAGACCATCAGGAAGCCCTTGGTGTAGGCGATCTTCTCGTAGCTCTTGAACTCGTCGGGCGTGACGAAATCCATCACCTCGTGGTGCTTGCGGGTTGGTTGCAGGTACTGGCCGATGGTCATGAAATCGACGTCGGCCGAGCGTAAGTCATCCATCAGCTGCAGCACCTCGTTGCGCTCCTCGCCGAGCCCCACCATGATGCCCGACTTGGTGAACATGGTCGGGTCGAGTTCCTTCGCCCGCTGCAGAAGCCTCAGCGAGTGGAAATAACGCGCGCCGGGACGGACGGTGAGATAGTTACCGGGTACGGTTTCGAGATTGTGGTTGAAGACGTCGGGCTTGGCCGCAACCACGCGCTCGAGCGCGCCGGGCTTGCGCAGGAAATCCGGCGTCAGGATCTCGATGGTGGTCTGAGGCGATGCAGCGCGGATGGCGAATATCACCTTCTCGAAGTGCTCGGCACCACCATCGTCGAGATCATCGCAGTCGACCGAGGTGATGACGACGTGCATCAGCCCCAT
>Ga0189291_100409_pt1 | contig 14532 bp, 19 predicted proteins | sample UW1redminimetaG_FD_130331 | JGI IMG/M metagenome (GOLD analysis project Ga0189291, IMG submission 130331) | Marine microbial communities from the Costa Rica Dome - UW179B-red mini metaG | ecosystem: Environmental > Aquatic > Marine > Oceanic > Photic zone | place: Costa Rica: the Eastern Pacific... | reverse complement strand
GCTCCGCGGGCGCTTTTGAGTATTTTGCTTTCATCTTCGTTCCTTACAGTCACTACGATGAAACCAAAATACTCCCTTATTCTATGACGCTAATCTGTCTATCGATCGCTGACGGGGAACAGTGCTGCTTGGTTTCCCGATGATTGTGTAAAGACCGATGTAAGCAACACCGTTGCCACCCCCGCTCTTCGGCGCGAAGTGGATTTGCAAATCAGACGAACCGATAGTCCTCTAGAACAGTTCAAACAATATGGAGGTCTCAAAGAGACTATTATCGAAGGTCAGGAAGTGCGCTATGATGAAACCATAGCGGTTTATAAAGGTATTCCGCAATCGCATCGCACGCTTTCCGTAGAATATAAAACTGCCGAAGGTTGGGTGCATCTGCGGGCTGATGCGACGGCAAACGAGGGGGAGGTCGCAGACCTAGGCTATGCTTGGCTAGCAATCGCGGCGATGATCAAGCATCATAGTGCTGACTAGCTATCTTCGCTTAAGGATATTTACTATATCATACCGCTTTTACCAATCTCGCCAATCATCCGCCTCCTCTATTAGGGGTCTTTGTTTGGTTAGATACGCGATATCGGTGATCAGCTCCATTAGGTCTTCCCGTTCGCCGGTTTCGATCACGCCGCCTGCTTGGGAATTAAGATCATTTATCGATAAGACGAGAGATTTCAAAACCGCACGAACGTCTTTTCGTTTGGGTTTCACGCCAAGTTTTTCTAATTCATTCGCGGCACCAAGAAAGAGTAGTTGTATATCTGTGATAAAGAGTTCCGGCGGAGCAGGCGGGCTGGGCACCCAATGCGACAATCCGTCAAGTTCAGAAAACTCGTGCCACGTAAGATTTTGCATCCTATGGGTTTGACGCATCTCATAAGCTTTGTTCTGCGCTTCTGAGAAGGCTTCTTGTTTGGCATGTTCTTGTAGCATTGCTTTTTGGTCATGCCGCCAGCGCCACTCCCATTCTGCAGCTGCCGACATTGCAGTCCATCCAGAATATGAGAGATCAGCGTCGGCATAGGACTGCTCCTGGGGGGAGAACACCAACTTTTCATTGGCTACATATGCTGCTGTAGGAGCTTGAAAAGCGCCGCTCCAGTATAGACCAAGTGGGGACATGAAACGCACCACAGTCCCCGTCTTCGTGCTATAATTAGAAAGTGTTTCCAACATCATCAATCTATGAAACAGCAATGACATTTAATGCAAGTGTTGCGGTCCGAAATTCCCTCAAATCACTGCAAGTCGAGACTAACATACACTGAATTGTTCGCGCATATCTCCATCCAGCTTAAGTCCGCTTTCGGGATATTGCGGACACAAAGTCAATGTCTGCTTTGGGCGCAAAAGCGGACATTGCAAATAGAGCTGCTGATGTTAGTCAGAAAGCATGGCTGACAATCCAACTGAACAAATCTGGCAAAAACTTTGGTTCTCAAGAAGGCCAAATGAAGGTGACCACATCAGGTTCGAGCTAGGCGGGGAAGAGTTCGACAATGACGAACAACCTATCCCTCGCTTTCTGCAGGCATTTAATCGGGCTGCAACTGTCGCAGATCATATTTTTACAGATGATCTAATTGGGGTTGTTGCATGGTATCCAAGAGATGTTACCTCTCATTTCCAAACGCCGGAAACGGACTCCGGATTCGAAGGACTCGAAAAAACAGGCTTCAGCGCAACACAACTTTCAAAATGGAAAACCGACGTTTATCCAGACCCAGAGGAAGAACAAGCACTGTGGGAAGTGCGTAGCTATGATTTGAGCAGCAGTAAATCCAATCGAGATTGTCTAATTTGGCACTCAGTTGCCATCGAAATGCCAATCTACCCGTCTGCCGGTGTTTTGACCTGGTTGATTGATCCAAAGGCTGCTTTGATGCTGCATGTTTATGACGATAGAGGCATGGACCTAATTGCAAAAGATCCGAAACAACTAAAGCCAATTTACGACAGATTTAATCCTTGGCTTCTCGATTATGATAGAGATCGTATGTCCAAGTTATTTTGAGCTGGGCAATGTCCGCTTTCTGGTGCGACCACCAGTTGAGATCGCAGGATATTGCGGACGTAAGGCTAGCGTCCGCTATGGGCGCAAAAGCGGACACTAGAATTGCTGTGCGTTGATACACCATCCTTGATTTTAAAAGCACGAAAGCGGTATCGGGTAGCACTGTGATCATCAAAGCTAGTAAAACCCAAACCATATATTGTCATGGCTTGCCCGGATCGGCTCGCGAAATTTCCATGCTCGTGGATAGCAATGAGTTCGATGTTTTAGTCATTGGCCCCAACGATATTGACCGATTTGAAACGGTCACTGGCTCAAAACATTTCGAGACCGCTCATGTGATTGGCTTTTCTCTCGGAGCTATGGCTGCAATAGAAATAGCGGCGAAATACCCCCAGCTATCGAAGAAGCTTTCCTTGATAGCTCCTGCCGCTCCTTTAGAACTTGGGGATTTCTTACCCGATATGGCAGGTCGGCCCGTCTTTCGGGCCGCTCAGCAAGGGGCCATCATGTTTAGGCTTTTCACTTTTTTACAAAACTTAGGCTTCAGGCTTGCGCCAGAGAAACTCATCCAATCGATGTTTAGTGAAAGTCCAGCGGCTGATAGAAAATTGCTCGAAGATCCAAACTTTCAAGCAACCTTAATTGATGGCTTGCGGTCTTCTCTGGGGAAGAACTCCAGCGCATATCAATCGAGCGTCCGCAGATACGTTAAGCCATGGGCTGAAAAACTAAAAACCATCCGATGTCCCGTAACCTTACATCATGGCGATGAGGATAACTGGGCACCTATCTCGATGAGTCATGCTCTTGCATATCAAATTCGTTCTTCGGTCGATCTGGTAACGTATCCTAAGCTTGGCCACTATTCTACATTGTACGAAACATTGCCTACGATTCTAAAAGAAGATTTATCCTAATGTCCGCTTTGGGCGCAAAAGCGGACATTAGCAGAGCAGTAGCCGCCGTTCCGGGGCCGACCAATAGCGGACGACTAGCCGTCCTCGGTTATCGTTAAGGTTTCAACCACTCTTCGGCAGCGTCCTGTTCGCTTAGATCGAAGCTTTTTATTTCGATACCAGGTATGAGTGCACCTTCGATTTCGGTTGCCTTTTTAATCCAACTTGTATCGCTGACAACGGCGCACTTGTCGTATTTCCCTAAAAGGCTGAACAGCTTGGGGAGCTTGCTGAGTTCGACCGCGAGTGCTCCGAGCGTCGGCATTTTGAAATCGCCGATACGATAGAACATCCGGCCATTTTCTACATTATGCGATTTCTCAAGGAGTTCGTCCAACGCGATCCGCATACCGTCGGCATCAAGTGTACCCTCAAATTCGATATCGATCCGGTTGTTTGATTGCTTAGTGACCTTGAACATGATCAGTCTCCAAATATCCAGCGTCCTAAAGGCGCTGATTGCTACCATAAGCTATTTGGACGATATGTCCGGTCGTGCCACTGTCTGCATTGATCTGGGTCAATCATAACTATTCCAACGTTAGGCAGACCGCTGTTGAGATAACGCAGTAAGTCGGATTTCTCAAATCATAGGCTGCTTGTCGGGTGCAGGGCAATTCACTCCTCCGCTGCCACGTTTTTCAGAGAATTTATGCCATTCGCAGTTACTCCTTGTGCGGCTATTGCATGCGTTTATCGGCGTTTCACCCAACTGCGGTCAGGCGATAACGATAAAGCTAATGTCTGCTATGGGCGCAAAAGCGGGCATTGGTTTGTCCAGTTCAAGCTAGACCGTCAGCAATTTGGTTCTATTCTTCTGCAGCCGTTTGAATCCGAATGTGAATCCGTTGCACAGCTGCCGCAATTTCTTTAGGCACTTCTTCCTGTGAGAAATGTCCCGCTTGTGTTTCGGTCACAACCGCATCGGGGAAACTTTTGGTCATGTCAGCCAGTCTTGGGCCCAAGATGGAATCCTGCATTCCCCAGACGATCTCTGTCGGAAATTCGCGTCCCTGATAATATTTTTCCAATTCTCGATATTGTTTTGCACTTGGATGATCCGGGCCGTCAGCGGACATGCGGGTTAGCGCCAGTATTCCCTTTACGTTGCCACTATCCCGGACGGGTTTTTCGTAAAGCCGGAGGATGTCGTCCGGCATGGAAGCAGGATCAGCTTGATAGCTTGGCAGTTGATCAAAAACCGAAACCAAACCCTCGAGTATAATTTCACCGACCACAGGGGTGTTGGCAATGACAAGCGGCGTTGGAAGATCCCGTTTCTCCTTTGGCGCATCAAGCACGGTGTTGAGTATAACCGCGCCTTTCAGCAATTCAGGCGAACGAGCCAGCGCGCCCATGCCAATGGGACCGCCCCAGTCATGGCCGACAAAAATGGCGTCTTTAATTGCGAGTTTCTCCAGTGCAGCATTCATCCAGCTGATATGATTTTCGAGCGAATGCTGGCTGGCCGGAACTTTGCTAGAAAATCCCAACCCAACCATGGTGGGCATGATTATCCGGAATTTATCGCGTGGCAGTTCATCGGCGACCTTGCGGTATAGAAATCCGGATGTGGGAAGACCGTGCTGCATATAGACAGGATAGCCGGAGCCAACCTCCAACACGTGGATTTTGATGCCGGGCTCTACCTCAACGAAGTAACTTTTATAATCATCACCAATAAATTTGGCCGCATATTCGGGCAGCGGGAATGCTTCGAAACTTCCGTCATTTACGGCTATGGTTCCATCTCCGGAAGGTGTTTTCAATTCTCCATCGCGGGTCAGGACAATGCCGGATATGACCACTGCAAGAACAGCAACCCCCAATATGCTCAGCAATATTTTCTTCACTGTCCTTACTCCCGTTTAATACTGTCGCGCAGTACAGCGCCAATGTGGTTTAGACTTCTGGAACTGCCATGCCCGCCTGAACGGCTGGTCGAGCCGACATCCTGTCATGCCAAGTTTCTAAATTTTGGAACGAGCTTCCTATCAAGCCTTTAGCTGCATCATAGGCCGCTGATGACCACGGATAGATGGCCATGTCCGCAATAGAATAATCCCCGGCTACATATTCGTGGTTCGCCAACTGTTTGTCGAGAACACCGAGCAGCCTGATCATTTCATCCGAGAAGCGCTTGATGGCATATGGGACTTTGTCTTCGGCGACATTGAGGAAGTGGTTTAATTGACCGAGCATGGGCCCCACTCCGGCTGTTTGCCAAGCCAGCCATTCTTGGACTCTGACGCGATCCGCCTGATCTGTCGGTAAAAACTGTCCGGTTTTCTCGGCAAGATATGTCAAAATGGCGCTGGATTCAAAGACGTTTAAACCATTGTCATGATCAACAATCGCCGGAATCTTGTTGTTAGGGCTTATCTTGAGAAAATCAGGGGCAAACTGTTCTTCCTCTTGAAGATTGATGGTGTGAACCGTGTAGGGCAGCCCCATCTCTTCCAAAGCTATCGATATTTTGCGTCCGTTTGGCGTTGCCCAAGTATATAGATCAATCATCGCGCACTCCTTTTATGTGATGCGATATGATCTTTGAGGACAATCTCAATATACTCAAGCGGCACAGGATTTTAGGGCAGCGACAGCCTCCGATGGCTCAAGCCGGCGGGTATATTCGATGTCAACATCCGCCAGGACAATCTGTCCATTGCCGTCCACTACGAAAGTTGCCGGAACCGGAAGAGCCCAGCCAGTATCGGCATTTAGGTCGTTTAGGTTCATGCCAAAACTAGTGAAAAGTGCTTGCAGTCCGGCTGGTAACTCGAACGCAATGCCCATTGCCTTGGCAAGCTGGTTGCCGGTATCGGTCAGAACCGGAAAGGTCAGTGCATTTTTTTCAATTGTGGTCAGCGAGTTGTCCGGTTTCTCCGGTGAAATCGCTACCAGCGTTCCGCCAGCTTCTGTAATCTCGCCAAGCACGTCCTGATAGGCCTTTAGCTCAAGATTACAGTAAGGGCACCAGCCGCCGCGATAGAAGGTAACGACGAGCGGTCCTGCTTCATTCAGCTTTTGCAGCGAGGCGAGCTTTCCGGTTGCATCAAGGAGGGTTGCCTCTGGCAGAAAATCTCCGACCGCCAATGCATCCTGACCGACACCGCGCGTTTTCAATTCCTCATCCGAAGCACGCATGACTTCCAAAGCTTCAGGGGGGAATTGAGCGACAGAATTTGCCAATGTTTCTTGAAGGAGGGATTGAAGAGACATTGGCAAATTCCTTGGAAGATTGATTGCGGGTATGAATTCGGATAGCCAAACATTTGCGCGCCGTCATTGTATCATCTCGCAACTTGCCGTTGCACCAGATAGCCACTACGAACGGATTCGGGAGATATAATATGCTAGGTGCGCAGAACTTGGATTGGGAAGAAGTAAAGAGTTTTGCTGTTGTCGCAGATGCCGGATCGGTTCGCCGGGCTGCGCGCGCATTGGGTGTTCATCATTCGACGGTTAGCCGGCGGATCGACAATCTGGAATATGCGCTCGGCACAAAGCTCTTTGATCGCCAGCCTGAAGGCTTTGTTTTAAACGCCGCTGGCGAGGAGTTCGTCGTCGCTGTACGCGATTGCGGGATCAGACTGAACAGCGCCGAGAGGTCGATATCTGGACAGGATGGCGATATGAGTGGCGTTGTCACGGTGACGATGGCAGAGCCTATTGCGGTTCATACGTTCGGTCCCAGGCTATCAGAATTCACCGACATGTATCCCGGTATCGAAGTTCGGATGATCGCAACGACCAATATATTGGACGTCTCAAGGCGGGAGGCTGATATTGCAATTCGCATTGACAATAATCCTCCGCAATCTCTGGTCGGGAAACGTATCGTTACCTATAATCAAACGGTTTATGCGACACAGGAATATCTGGATTCTCAGGATTTTGAAAATGATTCGGAATCAGCAAGATGGGTTGCATGGGATGCCGAAGACGGCAAATTCCCGGAATGGACCAAGGAAACAGAATTTAGCAAAGTTCCGATGTGGGGGTCCTTCCCCGGAGCCGCCATGCAGCTATCAGCGGCAAAGGGCGGTTTGGGCCTCGCAATGATACCCTGCTTTATCGGCGACCGCGAACCGCAATTGGTTCGGGCGACCAAAAGAAGGCCGATTAAGGCGCGAGATATCTGGCTGCTCACTCATAGTGACCTTCGGCGGACTGCGCGGATAAAGGCGTTTATGACATTCGCCGAAAAAGTCCTTAGTGATGCAAAGCACGAGTTTTTAGGCACCATTTAGCCTAGGTCGCGCATAGTGGCGTGCTAGTGAGCCACCAAGTTGCGCAACTATCAAATGACAACGCAATCAAGCACCGCCAGTAACGAGGATATGGTCTTACGTGGTCGTCTCAATCGAACCACGAAAACAGCGGAGAATAAAAATGGTCTATCCTTTAACCACGGCGATGGCGGGTGCTTTCCTGATAATTTTGCAGCAAGTCCTGATGATGAATACCGGTACCCACCGGGCGAAGGCCAAAATTGGCGTTGGCCTCGGTGAAGATCGGGATCTTGAACGAAAAGTAAGGCGTCACGGAAATCTGGCAGAAAATGCCGCCCTGTTTATTGTCATACTGGCGCTGGTTGAGAGTTTCACCGGTGGCGGTACTGCAGTCAACAGCTTCGCAATCGTCTTTGTAATCGCGCGCATATCGCACGCAGTTGGCTTTATGTCGCTCACCGGTTCTCATGCCGATGGCAGCGCATTCACCCCCTTTGTATTTTTCAGAATGATCGGGGCAATGGGTACCGGATTGTGCGGGATCGGGCTTGGTCTGTATTTCTCCTATCTACTGGCAACGCTTTGAGAGAGGCATATCGTAAACTTCGGAAAGGTAGCTGAATCATGAAGACCATAACCAAATTCATCACCCCGGCCATAGTCGCTTCCCTGGCTTTGATCGCAGCAGTTCCCGCTGCCGCCGAGCATCACAAAGCTGCACCAACCAAGGAGCATAAAATGTCTTCAAAGGGCCATGTTGACGCTAATCCAAAAGCATTGGGTGCAATGTTCACGCTTCCGATGGATGAAGAAATTCATATGCTCAATATGATCCAGCTTAAAGACAAGGCGGAATATCCGGAAGGTAGTGAATTTGCGAATAAAGGCTGGACCGGCGCTCAAGCCTATGCGGAATATCGCCGTCATGCCGGACCCATTGTAGCGCGGCTAGGTGGTAATACGCATTATACCGGTGTGCCGCAACTGACGTTGATTGGACCAGAGGACGATAAATGGGATTCGATCTTCATAATCTACTATCCCAATGTGACTGTTCTACAGGCATTATTTGAAGATCCGGAGTATCAGAAGCACGCATTCCACAGAAAAGCGGGCGTAGCGGATTCACGATTGATACGCATGGTTCCGGCTCCAGTTCCCGCAGTAAAATAGCACTCGAAAAGCCTGCCGTGCGCACGGTGGTGGTTTCAATTAGAAAAATCTAGAAAGGCGTTAGAACCATGAAAATCGCAACCTTGACTACGGCCACAATTGTAACGGCATCATTGGCGCTACTGGCAGCAGTGCCTGCAGCGGCCAATCACCATGAAACTACCCCAGCAAAAGAGCATGTATCGGCACCCGCAACCTACATCAACTCTGATCCAAAAGCCTATGCAGCCATGCAAAAGCTACCAACCGACGAACCGCTTCATATGCTCAATATGATCCGGTTTAAAGATAAGGCAGACTATAAAGAAGGCAGTGAATTTGCCGCCAAGGGCTGGACGGGGGCACAGGCCTATGCCGAATATAACCGTCGCTCCAGCCCTATTGCTAATCGGACAGGTGGCAAACCCCTCTATTTCGGCATGCCACAGCTTACCTTGATCGGAGCAGAGCATGAAAAATGGGATGTGATTTTCATTATCTCTTACCCCAATCTGGCGTCTTTTTTGGCGTTGGTTAGCGATCCTGAATATAAGAAACACGCTTTCCATCGCAGCGCGGCTGTGGCGGATTCACGACTCGTTCGAATGGCACCTGCTCCTGTTCCTGTTCCTGCAGCCAAATAGTTTCCGCACCAATTAGAAATCTATAAAATCAACAATAATCTCAAAAGGAGATACCTATGACCTTGCCAAGCACCTACAAACAGATGTTCTCAACCGTTTCAGAGGATGGCAAGCTGACTATGGCTCTGCATGACAAACCAATGCCGACACCGGAAGCAGATGAGATTATAGTGCGGATCGAGGCAACGCCAATCAACCCTTCTGATCATGGCGTTATGTTTGGCGGAGCGAGCATGGACCAGGCCGTTTCTAGCGGCGATGGTGCAGACAAGGTTTTCATTGCACCAGTTTCTCCGCAAGCGATGGCAGCAATGAAGGGACGGGTGGGACAGGACCTTCCCGTCGGCAATGAAGGCGCGGGCACCGTTGTGGCTGCTGGCGAAAGTGAATATGCACAGAGCCTGATGGGACGGGTCGTAGCTGTAATGGGCGGCGCCAGCATGTACGCCCAATATCGATGCGTACCGGCCGCTCAAGCTATGCCGCTTTTACCTGATTGTACGGCCAAGGATGGCGCATCCAGTTTCGTCAATCCGCTCACGGTGCTTTGCTTTATCGAAACCATGCGTTCTGAGGAACATACGGCGATGGTTCACACCGCTGCGGCATCCAATCTTGGACAGATGCTCAACAAAGCCTGTCAGGCTGATGGGATTGATATAGCCAATGTCGTTCGTAGTCAGGAACAGGTCGATATATTGAAAGGTCTGGGCGCAAAATATATCGTCAATTCCAGCAGTGATACGTTCATGGCAGACCTCACAGACGCGCTTGAAGAGACCGGGGCGACAATTGCTTTTGATGCAACTGGTGGCGGGGGGCTGGCTTCCAACATATTGATCGCAATGGAGGCCGCAGCGGCCCGCACACCGACCGCCTTTAGCGTCTACGGCTCGACTAATCATAAACAGGTCTATCTCTATGGCGGGCTCGATACATCACCAACCGAATTCGCGCCGCGCAGCTATGGCATGGCCTGGAGTATCGGTGGCTGGCTAATGCCGAACTTTCTGGCCAAATTTGGAACGGAGGTTGGAAGCCAGTTGCGCACTCGTGTCGCCAAGGAACTTAAAACCACATTCGCCAGCCATTACACTGACGAAATATCCTTGTCAGATGCTTTGGATAGCGAGATTGTCGCAAGCTATAATGCCAAATCTACTGGCTCGAAATTCTTGATCTGTCCGCAGTTAGAAATGTGACGGATTAGGATTACGGAAAAGGCTAAGACCTAGTGTCCGCTTTCGGGATATAGCGGACTCTAGCAATGGAAATTCTTAATGACCGCTATCCACCCAGTTCCGGTCATTTGAACTGATTTGATGGAAAATAAAAGCGGCCGGTCAGGAAACGCCCCAAAAGTGGTCGTTTAGGGATAAATGGAAGTTTCCTAATAGCAGTCATTAGTTCGGAAAAAAGGTGTCCAAAAACACACCGTAAATTTTACAACTATCATCAAGATAAATTACCTCATAATGATGCGGCATTGATAGTTTATAACTCATCACAGACCCCTAACTCCCTCAGAATGCTGGAGAGGCATCAATAATGATGGATTCTGTAGATAAAAAAACGATAATCGACGGCCTAATGTCCAAAAACGTATCTCGCATCCGCGAAGCTAGTTTTGCAATACGAAATTCATGGGACCGCGCTTAACTCCGAGACGTTGCAACTCATATCCTACCACACCAAAAACAAATATCTCAGTTAGACTTGGGCGGAGTAATCATTGCTAATGATCACTGGTTAAATCTCGCATTTTCAAAGTTAGAAGTTGCGCTTGGCTCTGCGTGTTTTTGCTCGCTATATGAAGAAAGCGAGTTCTTCGATCCCGAGAAGGAAAAAGACCTAAAAAATATCAATATACAGAGCGCTGAGAATAACCCAAAAACGTGGAGCTCGCTCTATCGGTGCACATGTGTGAGTTGTGGGCAAAACTTTGAAATCAAGGGTGAGGGCGGTTGGCACCTTCCATGGTGGAAGTGGGCTCGCGTTTCCGCTGAACGCTCGATTTCAACGAAACGCGCTAATTTCCTCGCAGACTGAAATCGCATTTTCAAGATGATCAATTTCGATATAGAGTACGAACCCTTGGCGGTCGCCCGCTCTCATACGATCTCTTATTTTGCGTAACTCTGAAATTTCTCCCAGACATGCTTTTGCGGCAAGGATTCTTATTGCCGCGTTGCCGGGATAAGAAAGCGGGAGGTCGGATACTTTTTGAAGCTCCGCCTGAATATCTGTCTGTTTTAACTGTTGAACCAACTTTTCCAGAATCTCTTTGGCTTCCGAAAGTGACGAAACAACATCTGCTCGCCTTTTGCCAAAATTGTGATCTATGGGGTAAAAATAGTTATATTCTGGGTTCGTAGATATGCATTCGGTGGCTTTTGCATAGCTCGTAGTTATTATATTTTCATACCAATCTATCGCCATACCTTGGTCCGTCGCTCGAATGCTTGGAGCGATTCTAACTATCATCCCATCTTCGGCGAGAGTTGCACTTCGTGAACCATCATCTGGATCACGCTGTATCGCCCATCCCTCGGTCTCTAGCATGTTGTACAGGTTAGTTTTTGAAAATAGGCGAACCGGATCCTCTCCGAGCGTTTTTCGCAATGCTCTGATTTCGTGATCGGTGCGCAGCGGCTTACTGTCGTCTGCACTTACAAACCAGAACCCTACTTTGGATTTTAGAGCAGCGTCCAGTGTGGCTCTTGATGCTTTTTCTGCTTCCGACCATGCAAAGCTAAGGTAAATTGCGTCATTTGCGATGCTATAATCTGTGCGGCGCCCCTCGTCCAAATCATCCTCTGATATGACTTGGCCAGATTTGCCGCGATCAAAAAATGCGGTGATACGCTGCCAGATTCTGCCTGATCTGCGCTCATGGCCTACTGGGTTCATTGGGGGAAATTTGGAGGAGATATGTTTATAAAATTTACGCAATTTGGGTGTTGTATCACCGATCTGATTATATGTTTCTTCCTGATCCCATTTCGCCAACGCCTCATACCAGATTAAGAATTCTTCATCCGATTGTGGGACTTTTCTTCGGTCAAAAACTAGTAAATCAAAACTCATTCATCGCTCCTCTGAGGGCCGGTTGCGTGTGTCCTGCTACTCCAACCCTACCCGTATCATTCATCATCGTTGATTTCACGATATCAAATGCAACCACAAACTTTGATTTTGAACCTAATCACGTGCCCAAACGTGCATTCATGCGAAACAATGGCCATTTAAAAGCCACCATTCCGCTTCCCACCCCAATCTCGGTCATTCAACTTCCGCCCCAATTACAGTCATTCTCTACAGCAAGTTGGTTTCCCGAAACCCGTCATTCGATGGGGCAGAGCTTAAGGACCCGAATTGGGCTACTTGCAGACAGTCTCTCAGAAGCCACATTCTCGCAAAATCGAACACAAATATGAACCGTGCTGCACCACAAGTTGTTACTCCGAAGGCGGACTGAAAATATCATCAGGAACCCGCGTAATGTCGACCGTTTTAATATGCAGTGTCAATTCTCCAGCAGGGTCGTCGCTACCCTGTCGACCGGTCGTAGCGGTGCACACGCCGCTAAACGTGCGGTAATCGCTCAAGTCGACATACTCCTCGCCCGCTTCCATCCGGCGAACCATATAGTCCTCTTGATCGATCCATAATTCAACACTGTCAGCATTTTCCGGTGTGATGCGAAGAATATAAAAGTTCTCTCCGCTCCGTTCACGTGTATCGAGAAACTGGAAATCAGCAGGGAATCGATCGGGAAGGAAATAGGCATGGCTGCTGATGTACGCGTCGCGCCGCTGCTTGCGCATAAGTTCATTGTCCTGGCTCAGTTTCGTTTCGCCATTTGTTCCGACACTCCAGAAAGACGAGCCGTCAAAGCCGACATGGCGCAGCTGACGCTTACCTGCAAAGGCGCGCGACGCGGTTTGCAAATGGTGCATCTGGCTCCAGGATTCGTATTGGGCTGTCATCCCACCCGGTAAGTCGACTTGGCCGGCTTCACTCCAGCCTTCAACATCGTCCCAAGCATCACCGCCACATGCGGCGCGCATGTCAGAGAGTAGTGAAGTCACTGTCGTTTCGGTAGCAGTTTCCGCAGGAGTGGCACAAGCCGAGAGAAGAAGATAAATTGCTGAAACCTTGTAAATCATGCGCATTGCAGTCTCCTAAATCTTCTACAGTTGCTCGGAATGCCGGTGCCTGCCATTTGACCAAAGCAGGAGGGCTGGCACGGCCAGCAGCTGAATTATCAAGGCCACGAACTCTGCCGGTAATCCATTGAGGTTCCAGATAATCGAAAGCTGTATCACGACGGCCAAAACCGAGACCAGTAAGGCAGCGATCCAAGCATAAACGAAGTTTTGCAATTGCAGGCGCGCGAAGAAATATGCGGCCACCAGATGCATAACACCCAAGCCAAAGATAAGGCTTACTATGATGGGCGTAGCGTCATGATAGGCTGCCGCAACCATCCTGTCTGCGCTGCTGCCGCGCAGTAGCGCTTCATATAAGGGATCTGGCTTGCCCCACATGACTAACATGCCGCGCCATGCGCAATGGATATGATACAGGGCAAGTGCAACCGTAATTGCGACTACCGACCAATGACCGATGAAGAAGCAGGTGCGGAAGTCCTTTGCGCGTTCCTTGAAGCCAGCGAATAGACATCCCACCGCGTAAATGACTGCTGCCCGGTCATCGCCAATATACTTCGTTTCAGCCTTCATTACATCGCCCCATGCTTTTCGCTTTTTTGGTAGCGTGAAACGCGCAAACTCGCAGAGTATCATTGCGAGCGGGCGCATCATATCGATGCCAGCCCTTGCGCACCAGATTGCTGTGGGGCGTTCTTATTATTGGCGTGGGCAACAGCTAAGCCCTTTTGAGTGAGCCGATAAGCATGCCGTGCTGGAAGCCCTTGTTTTGCAGCCGGTTGCCATTCCGACTCCAGTAACCCTCCTTCGGTGAGTCTGATAAGCAACGGATAAAGCGTGCCAGATTGTAAACCGATTTCCTTAGCCAAGTCATATCCGTGGCGCCATTCCACCCGTTGAGCCAGAAATGCCTGTAGCAGCTTCACTGCTTGCTTCGAAAGCTTACGTCTCCGTTTCATTTATTAACTCTACTTATATAGAAATAAGAGTCAATGGTGATATTGATCCACCTTTCCTATGTCAGCTTTTGGGAGCGTTGCTGCTATCCTGAATAGACTGTTTGAATGTCCGCTTCGGCCTCCGAGCAAGCCAAAACCGGTCATTCCGCAAACCACCCAATAGTCGCCGTTCAAATAGGTCAATCCTAATGTCCGCTTTCGGGATAGAACGGACATTGGGTGTTACAGGTTTTTGATCAGCTCTATGGCATTCAGCTGGACATAAATTTCATCTGTTCCCCGTCAGCGATCGATAGACAGATTAGCGTCATAGAATAAGGGAGTATTTTGGTTTCATCGTAGTGACTGTAAGGAACGAAGATGAAAGCAAAATACTCAAAAGCGCCCGCGG
>Ga0189291_100408_pt1 | contig 14642 bp, 19 predicted proteins | sample UW1redminimetaG_FD_130331 | JGI IMG/M metagenome (GOLD analysis project Ga0189291, IMG submission 130331) | Marine microbial communities from the Costa Rica Dome - UW179B-red mini metaG | ecosystem: Environmental > Aquatic > Marine > Oceanic > Photic zone | place: Costa Rica: the Eastern Pacific... | reverse complement strand
CCGATTACGTGGACCCTGCGGCGTCCAAGATGAATTTACCCTCGCAGCAACCGCCCAAAACCTCCGGAAGTTAGCCAAACTCAAGCCGATGGTGCCAGCCACAGGATGACAAGGAGGCATCGCTTCAGACTGCCCAACAAAATATGCGCCGTAACCATACCCAACGCATAAACCCAAACGACTTTTTCAACAAAATCTGGACAAAGCACCATTTCGCTGCGGTTGCGCAAATGTCGGCTTCGGTGAAGTAGTTCGAAAAGCCATTCGTTTGGGGACGGCAGAGATAGTTTACTCGGATCACGCTGGCCTGAACATCTTTCGATAATTTGATGGGGATGTGCCACGCAGTTTCCGGAATTCTCTACGGAAGGTTTCACCGCTTCCAAATCCTGATCGTTTTGCCACCTCGTTCAGCGGTAGATGGCTCGTTTCTAACAGGTCCGCTGCATGAGATACCCTTGTTGCGATCAGCCACACCAAAGGGGTCTGCCCTGTCGCCTCAAAGAATTTCCGCGCAAAGGTGCGTCGTGTCAAACCTGCTGCGTCGCACATACGGGCAATTGGCCAGTCTTGATCAGGGTGTTTGCGCATCTGGTCCAGCACGGGTGCGATCCGTCCTCCACGTTCATGCGCTACGGGGGCCGTCAAAAACTGTTGCTGTCCCCCATCACGATGGGCTGGAAGCACGAGACGCCTGGCAACAGCATTCGCCACAGCTGCGCCAAAGTCTTGCCTGACAATATGAAGGCATAGGTCCAGACCCGCAGCCGATCCGGCTGATGTTAGAACCGAACCTTCTTCGACATATAATACGTCGGGGTCCACCTGAATGGTCGGATATTGCTGTGCAAGTATCTCTGCATAACGCCAGTGTGTCGTCGCGCGCTTGCCGTTTAATAGTCCTGTAGCGGCGAGGACGAATGCACCGGAACAGATTGACGCGATTCTTGCGCCGTTGCCGTGTGCCATTCTCAAGGCTTCGACCAGTTCTTTTGGCACAAGCGCGTCTGGGCTTCGCCAACCGGGAACTAGAATAACATTTGCTTGTGATAGAAGGTTAAGCTCTCCATCAGCAACAACTTGGATTCCACCCATTGCCCGCAATGGACCCGGCTCTGCGGCGACCGTCGCCAGCTCATACCATTGTTTGAATTCAGGTCTGGGGAGTCCAAACACTTCCAGCCCTATGCCGTATTCGAACGCACACAGCCCGTCATAGGCAAGCAAGCAAATGAGCGGTGTATCAAAGCGATTTTCAGAATCATGTTGGTCGATTGGCACGTTTTGACCTTATATTGGCCTTTACGCCAACATAAGGTCAAAACGACTTAATGCAAAGGCAGAACTTCGCGTGTATTCTTTTGGTAAACGCAACCACTCAGTGATCTGCGTAGTTCGAATTGCGCCGTTGTAAACTTGAGGAAAAACCATGACAAATCTCTCCATAACCCCCAATGTTCGATCTTCTGAGAACGAAACGTTTTCGATTTGTCTGGCCGAAATCCTCAAGGCAGATGTCAAAGACATTCCTGCCGCCTCCAACGGCCTTGGCTTGGACGGGATCGGATATTGGCTGGCCGCACAGAACCTTGCGATGATCCCTGTGTATGAACCCGCATCGTTTCAATGGGCGGGATGGTGGATTGGGCGATTGGCTGGAGGCAACGGCTATGTCGTGATGGCGGGAACGCCTTCCGATGTTGCATGGGTTCCGGAAGGTGTGATCGGCGGTTCGGGAGAAGTGATTGAAGGCTGGGTCATTGCACCCCCCGCATTGAAATTACCCATGCGAGACGCAAAGCATGGAACGGTTGAGGCTATTTATCGTTTCGCAGACTCTGGGGTGCCAGGCGAGCTGATACCATCCGCACGCCTTATAGCGGGCCTTGGCATTGACGGTGACCGTTATGCGCTTGGTAAAGGCCATTTTCAAAGTAAGGGTCGTTGGGGTCAGGCGCTTACATTGATCGAAGCGGAAGCCATTGAGAGGCTCGCATCCGAACATGGGGTCGAGATGCCTGTTGTGCAAGCGCGCCGGAATATCGTGACCCGCGACATTGATCTCAACGCACTCATGGGGAAACGCTTCCGTATTGGCGGCCTTCTATGTCAGGGCTCAAGGCTGGCAGAACCCTGCGCATGGCTACAAAAGACAACACCTGCCGGAATGCTTCGTGGCCTTGTTCATCGTGGAGGACTGCGTGCTGATATTCTGGAGGATGGAATGATCCAACGTGGAGACGCAATCGTTGCAGAGTCAGCGTAAAGAATGCGTTGTACACTCTCGTGATAGCAGACATCGAAACATCACGCAGCATCATGTACTGTGGGCTCCTTCCGGTCATGCGGTGTTGCAGCAACAATTGAGAACTGGGCACCCCGAGAGCGACCATTGGGCGATGCGGGTGCGTCTTGCGTCAAGCCGTTAAAAATATTGGGGTTTCTAGGTTGATACCTGATTTGAGGGCCATTTGCACTCCAACAGCCTTCGTTCGGAGTTTTTCGGCAAGCGTCGGGTCAGAGCCCGAGTTACAGATGCTGTATGGTGCGCGAATGTCTGCTATCTCCACACGTGAGCCAAAACCTTCAACACCCTGTTGAGTTTTGAACGGGGTTTTTTGCAGCGTAAAACAGGGCCTTTTTCCGAGTGTACCAAAAAGGAGGGACCTTGTTGAACAACTCCGAAGTTCAGATATCGAGACTTTCCGGTAAGTGCCCACCATACCATGAAGTCAGATCAGATCGTTCGTGAGGCGTAGAGAACCGGCACATGAGCGGCAGGAGGCCAATTTTGCCGCCCGCCTCAGGCCAGCGCAGAAGCGCTGGCCTGACCTCCAACCCGATCACAGAGTCTTAGGGTGGCGGGTCTGTTTTATGTCAGCGCTAGAGCTTAGAATATAAAGTCAGACTGCGTGATCTCGCCGGTCACAATGAGCGTGTTGCTATCACCGTATTCGATGAATGTATGGCCACAGCCGTCCATGATCTCCAGATCTTCGAATTGCAGCCCTGTCTGAGAGAGATCAAGCAGGTCGATGCCGCATTGGAAGTCGACGATCACATCATGGCCGGCCTCTGAGGCAAACACGAAGTGATCCGCCCCTGCCCCGCCGCGCAGCAAGTCATGGCCTGCGCCACCCTCGATCGTATCATCGCCGCGACCACCGTTCAGCCAATCACTTCCGGATCCGCCATCCAGAACGTCACTGCCCTGCCCGCCACGCAGAATGTCGCGACCATCACCGCCGCTCAGCATGTCATTGCCGGAACCACCGCGCAGATGATCCCGCCCGGCGCCGCCATCCAGTTGATCATCACCATCGCGCCCGCGCAGCCGGTCGTTGCCATCACCGCCGCGCAACACGTCATCGCCGTGCCCGCCCGATAACCGGTCGTTGCTGTCAAGGCCCAGTAGCTGGTTGTCTGCATTTGCCGCATCGCGCGCGTCTTTGAGCACGTCGAAGCTGTCGCGCCCGGGACCGCCCAACCACAGGACCGATCCGTCGTCAAAGCTGAAGCGTTCAGCATCCAACACGTCTAGGCCGCCCTCAAATGTCAGCGTGGCCTGGCCCAATGTGAACTCTGTCTGCGCCTCACCATCAACGCCCACACCGTCGATCAGATCGATTTCTGCCGCAGTTGCTGCGATGTCGAAACTGTCTGCCTGCGGGTCAAAACTGGCCCAGGAGGCGTCATTAAAGATCGCGTCAAAGGCTGCCAGTGCCAGGTTTTCGGGCGATGTGTCGGATTGCGTGGCGACCACCGTTATGATCGTGCCGCTTTCTACATGCAGATAGGTTGAGCTGTTGGTGCCCAGCGTGCCTCCGTCAAAGCCAATGAATTGCTGGCCGTAGATCGTATTCAGACTTAGCCCCAGCCCAAAACCAAAGGCCGATCCGGTCGCGGGGTCTGCTGCAATTTCAATGAAATTGGTCATCTCCGCCAATTGCGCCTCTGGCAGCAGGGTCTTTGACAGCAGCAGCGCATTCATGAACCGGATCATATCCCCGGTTGAGGACACAACTCCCCCTTCAGCACCAAGATCGAGGGGGATATCGGTGACATCAATCGTCGAGCCGTCCAGCGGGTTCTGGGCATAGCTGTGCAGCAAATCCCCCAATACGCCTGCACTTTTCATAGACGTGCTGGTCATGCCCGCAGGTTCAAAAATGCGGGTTTGCATTTCTTCGGCCAGCGTATTGCCAGATACGGCTTCGATTGCCATGCCCAACAGCAGGAAGTTGGTGTTGGAATATTCGTATTCCGTTCCGGGGGCCGAGGTCGCTGGCTGCCCTTTGGCGATGTTCAACAATTCCTCCGGGCCAAGCGGGGCGGTCGGGTCGCTCAGGATCTGTTCGACCATCACTGGCAGGCCGCTATCACCCAGCACTTCATCGAAATCGGGAATACCGCTGGTGTTTGACAGCAGTTGGCGCAGTGTGACTTGATCGGCATTGGCAATGCCTTCCAATGCCGCTGCGGGCAGATAGTCGGACAGCGGGCCGTCCAGATCCATTTTTCCCTCTGCCACCATTTGCAGCACCACGACCGAGGTCATCATCTTGGTCTGGGACCCAATCTCATAGACCTGGCCGGCCTCAGCAGGGGTTTGGGTGTCAAGGTCTGACACGCCATAGCTATCTTGCACAGATAGGCCATCACGCCAGGCTTCGATCAGAACCGCAGGTGCCGGTTCGGCAGCTGAATAGTCCTGCAAGGCTTGTTGTACGGGCGCCAGTAGCGCGCTGGGGTTAAAGGTTGACATGGTCGTCTCCACTGGTTGGGCGGAATAGAATTTCGGTTGATCCGCCGAGGTTTGCTCGGCCCCAGTCTATCCCCGCGACACGCGCCATGTGTCTTTCCAAGCGCTCGAGGACAGCCGATCTGTCCGCGCCGTCATGGACGGACAAATCCTGCCTCTCAGGGGTTGAGATTGCGCGCGCGCCCGTTACAGCTGTCATCCTCCATCAAGTCCGTGACCGAAGGATCGCCGGATGACGCTTGCAGAAATACTAAACGCTTTGTCCGCTCCGCTGTCCTTGGGGATTGCGCTGTTTGCGGCGCATGTTTTGCTTCTGCGCCGTGACAATCGGCGCATATATGTGCCGCTGGCGCTGTTCTTTCTGGCGCAGGCTGTGCTGGAGCTGCACAGATTGCTGTTTCTGGGCGCATTGATGTGGAAATTATCGCCGGATCTGACGGGTCTGGAGCCCGCACTGGGCGGGCCGATGCGGGTCCTGATGGCGCTGACTTTACCCGCGATTGTGGCCCTCGCGCCGCTCTTTTGGCTTTACGTTGATGCGCTGACGCGCGAGACGCACACGCCTTGGCGTCATTTGCGCCTGCATTTCGCCCCAGCCCTCTTTGCGGGTGCTGTTGCCCTGCCTTATCTGTTGTTGCCGATGGATGTGCTGGACGATGGTCCCATCGCCCCGGAGGTCGATTTTGCGGGCCTCGCGACGGTTGTGGGCTATGCGTTGCTGGCGTTGACGGTATTTTTTCACCTGCAAATCGCGGGTTATGTCGTGGCTGTATTGCGCAGGCTTTACACATATCGGCGGCGCCTGAAGGATCTGTTCGCCAGCACCGACACCAGAGAGCTGCGCTGGATCAATGCGCTGGCGCTGATCATGGGGCTTTACTGGCTGGTGACGACTTTGGGGTTGGCGGCCACATTGCTGGGCAAGCAGGTTCCGAACACAGATGCCTCTGGCACCCTGACCGGGGTTGCGGTGCTGTGGTGTACCGCGCTCTGGGGGATCCGGCAAAAGCCCGGATTCTCGCGCGATGTATCACCAATTCGGCAAACGGCGCCAGATAAAGACCGGTTGAAAACGGGCAAGTACGCCCGCTCGGCGCTAACGAATGAACACGCCCGCCGGATCGCCAAAAAGATAGACACAGCAATGCAGCGCGATCAGCTTTACCGTGACCCAAATCTGTCGCTTTGGGATTTGGCCAAGCATATCAGCACCAGCTCAAACTATGTGTCCCAAACCCTCAATGAAACCATAGGCGAGACGTTTTTTGACTATGTGAACATCTGGCGGATCAAAGATGCGGTGCGCGAGATAGAGCAAACCGATCAGACGATCCTGACCATTGCCTATGACGTCGGCTTCAACTCCCGCTCGTCGTTTTACAAGGCCTTCAAGCGCGAGGTCGGCGGTATGCCAACCGCCCTGACCCGACCGAAAAATCGCGCCTAAAGCGTTTCGCGTTTAACCTGACAGACTAAATATCGCATTGAAGTCTGTGCTTTCACGTGGCGGTAAATGGCGCAACATAAATCCAAAACACTTTAGACCCGTTATATTGGCGGGTTTCCAATACAAAAGGACCGACTGCCGTGCATTGCCATAAACTTACAAACAACGACAATATTCCTTTGGCCATTGGGCTAATCGGTTTGTTCAGTCACACCGATCTGACGGATCGCATCAATTCGGGGCATGCCTTGCCCCTTCAGAACTTCACCCTGCCGTAACTTCGCGACAATCTTTCCGGACTTTGGTCTCTTAATCGCCATCCTTGGTCCTCCGCTTTCCTAACTAAAGGGGCGGGCCACTTCTAAGGGGGAGGCTCAGAATTGTTTTGCAGCGATATCAATTCCAGATCACTGTTGAGAGAAGCGGACTTCAGCGCCAGTGATCTGGCTAATAACCCCCCCAGTGTTAACAGCGCTATAGATTGGCCTTGGCGGACGCAGCGTATTGTTAACGCTCCTGTGCACCCAACTTCGCTCTTCCATAGATTTCAATGTCTGTGACAAAGCGCGATCCGTGATCGTTAGCAGGTTTCGTCTGATATCGTTAAAGTGGCGTGGCGTTTGAAGCGTTGTCAAAACTGGCAGCGTCCATGAACGACGCAGCAAGTCCTGATTTTCGTCTCCAGATACACTTTGAACTCTGTTTGCGATTGCGGCGGCCTTTACGCCACTTGGTGTCAGCCGAAACTCTGGCCGTAATGGATGGCCGTGGCCGGGATTTCGTTCCAAAAGCCCGATTTCAATAAGGTGGTCCATGCTTTGGACGAAGGCTGATCTGCTGGCACCTGTTGCAGTCAGCAGCGCCGCCTGCCGCCCGGCAACACCTTCATGCAGGTTCGATAGAATGGAAAGTGCCCAAGCGCGAGAAGTGATGTTGACAAGAGAATTAATGTCCATAAAGTATAGTTACTATATTTCAAACCAAAAGGAAAGCCCATGCCGCTCGTTTCAATAGAGAACACCATTACGATCGCGTTGTCAGTTACAGATCGCCACAAGAGCGCCAAGTGGTATGAAGACAAGCTTGGGTTCGAAGCAATCTATCATGCGGATGAGGCAGGCTGGTCTGAACTCCAAACTAATACCACTGGCGTCACTATCGGGCTTGGTGAGCATACCAAACCTGCACCCGGCAACTGCGTGCCCGTTTTCGGAATTGCTGACCTCGATGCCGCGCGTCAAAAATTGGAGCAGGCCAAGGTCAAATTTGATGGTGAAACGGATGTGGTCGAGGGAATGGTAAAGACCGCGACCTTCTATGACCCGGATGGCAATGCGCTCATGCTTGCCGAAGATCTGACGGGAGAAGCATGATTATGGGTTGGCTAACAAAAATTTCTGTGGCGCTTGTTGCGACGACAAGTTTTGCCTCGGCAGAGCCATTCCGCGAGATCACAGTCGGCGTTCCAGTTTCATCTATTGCCGAAGCAGAGACATGGTATCTCAACTTTCTAGGTGCAGATACCGAAGTAATGCGGCCCGTTCCCGGCGTTGTCGAATTCAAAGTCGGGCCCGACACCTGGGTTCAACTCTTTGAAACTGAGAGCCAGCAACCGTCCGGGGCCATCATCAGATTCTTGGTGGACGATATGGGGGCAGCGCAGAGCGCACGCTCTGACCGTGGCATTGTTACTGGTGAACCAATCGAAATACCCGGTGTTGTGACATACTCCGAGTTCGCCGACCCCTTTGGCAACGCGCTTGGGCTATATGACCTGCCATAGGCAGGTCTGCGAAATATTCCCAAAAGGACTGATGCTGGTCAAAAACGCGGGCTACCGGATGTTGTGTTTCGATGACCTAGCACAACGGTAGTCTGGTTTGAGAGATGGCCACAGGTGGTATTTTCTATCTTAGAGGTTGCATCAAAATGTGGAAGCAGATCATGGAAATATGGGCGGACCTCATCTTGATGTTGACCTTTCAAGAGCCAAGCTGGAAGCGTGTATCGAACAGGCTGGATGGGAAACGAAACGAGCTGAATACGCATGTCAAATGACTTGATCACAATCGCGACGGTGGCGGTTCTCTATGCAGCCGTTGTGGTGAGCCCTGGCCCGAATTTCGCGCTCATATCGCGGCTCGCTATTTCGGGCTCAGCGCGTGCTGCACATGGGGCAACCCTGGGATTGGCTTTGGCGGCAACATTGTATGCTGTTCTCAGCATGACGGGTCTTGCCGTGGTTTTGTCGCGGATTGGATGGCTTGCAGCATCTGTCCAAGTCGCAGGTGGATTGTTTCTGATCTATCTTGGAATTCAGAGCTGGCTCAGGCCCAACGCATCCAAGCCCAGAAGTCCGACATTGTCATCTGATGATACTTTGGCACGTGGCCTAAGGCTTGGACTGCTCATCAATCTTTTCAACCCCAAGGCGATTGCCTTCTTTGTCAGTCTCTATGCTGTAGCGATCCCAGCAGAGACAGGACTTGGCACCAAAACCGCCATTCTCTCTATAGGATTTGGGCTGGAAATCTTATGGTATGGATTCGTGGTCGCGATACTGTCTACGGGTCCTGCCCGTGCGATTTACAACCGATTTAGCGTTTGGTTTGAACGCACGCTTGGAACAGTGTTGGTGCTGTTTGGCGTTCGGCTAATTATGGGGCGCCAGTGATGACCATTCGCAACGCGACCCAATCAGACGCGGCAAGTATGGCAGCAATCTCGATGGAGGTTTGGATCGGTACCTACCTCAAACGAGGTGTGAGCGCGTTTTTTGCCAACTATGCGCTAGAGGCTTTCACCTCTGACAAGATGAGTTCCCTGCTATCCGATCCGTCCCAGTTCATTCTGGTTTCCGAAAACGTAGAAGGTATTGATGGTTTTTTGCGTGTAACACCGAGAAGCCCCGCCCCTGTCGAAGGCTGCTCAGACACCGAAATTGCTACTTTCTATGTCCAACCGCGCCACCACGGACAAGGAATAGGGAAACGACTTCTGAAGGCTGCCCTTAAGCACTGCGGCGAGCAGGGTGTGGACTCTGTCTGGCTGGCGACAAATGCCGAGAATTCGCCAGCAATTGCATTTTACCTGTCTCAAGGCTTCGAGCAGGTCGGGGAAACGGAATTTCGAATTCAAGATGAAGGGTATCTCAACAATGTTTATTCTTACGAATTATCTGCATCTGCTCGATAACATCTTTCCGATGTCAGCGGCAGGAAAGAGCGCGCGTTGCGAGGACAAAACAAGTACTGGGGATACAAGTGCCTGACATTGAAAATACGTTAAACGGCCCGCAAGCCGGAACAGCACGTGCAAGCAAGGATATTCCCCAGATTTCCATAGACGTGGCCGATATTGGCGACGCCATGACAGTTGCCCGATTTGTCCACGCTCTCTTGGCCGAATTGTCTCGCGGTGAGGCAGCAACAATTGACGAAGTCTTTGAGATCACTTCGCGCGTCATTTCTGAGGCTGATGTGATCGCGGTGATTGCCTGCCTCGATGGGCAACCTGTCGGAGCGATGACCCTCAACGAATGCACAGCAATCTATGCTGGCGGCAAATTTGGCGAGATTTCAGAACTCTATGTTGACCCAAACCACCGGTCGCATGGCATCGCCAAACTGTTGTTGAACAGCGCCCAATCAGAGGCCGTTGCGCGAGGGTGGAAACGGATTGAAGTTGGTGCACCCGGTCAACCTGACTGGCAACGCACTCTCAATTTTTATCTCCAAAATGGCTTTGACGAAGTCGGCCCACGACTACGCCGGTTAGTTTGATCTGAGCGGCATTGATGGAGCAACTAAAACTATGCGAAATACAGCAACCCTAAACCAAAATTTTTCCATCCGTTTCGCGACCAGCGACGATGCGGCCCTAGTCGTTGAATATATGAAGAAACTTGGCGAGTATCAGAAAATGGCCGATGAGATTACGGCCACAGAGCCGAACATACGGCAACTTCTCGAGGATAAGCGTGGTGAGGCCGCATTCGGCATCCATAACGGAGAAGTCTGCGGGTTTGTTTATTTTTGCCAAAAATCATCAGCCTTCACAGGTCGTGCAGGGCTCTACATTGATGGGTTTCTTGTAGATCCTGAAAAGCGTCAGTTGGGGCTTGGTAAGATCATGATGGGATTCATGTGCAGGCTTGCATTGGATCGAGGGTGCCAGATGCTCGAATGGGGCTGTCTTGATTGGAATGCACCCACGATTGATTTTTACCGAAAACTGGGTGCCTACAGCATTGATGAGATGACCATTTTCAGGTTCGCTCCCGAACACCTTGTGAGAAATGCGGCATTGTTCGATCCCGCCAAGGCTTGACCTGAATGCAGACATCCTGAAACCAGCCTTCTAGACCACAAGTTGGTCAAACGCCTTAGAATGAGCAGATGATGCTGCTTTTGTAGGGTTGGTCGGGAGAACCCGCCGTAGTAAAAGTTCCCTTTTTACAAGGGCCTACCAGACACCGACAGGAAGTGGGCGGTTGGTTTGGGCATCAAGAATGGTGAATTCTCCAAAGGTAATCGCGTCTTGTGGTTGGGCCTCACAGGCACATGTGAAAAAACAATTGTAGCGAAGATTGATTGTGTAGAAATTTTACCCTCGGGGTTTTGGTTGCGATACCGATGGCGTATCGGCAGCAACACGCGCGCGAGACCTGAAACACGATTCAGGCCTTGTTCGGTGGATATATTTTTGAAGTTCCTCTCGCACAGGCTTTGAGCACCGGTGCATCGCACAACAAGTCAGGATTGCGGACAAGACAATGATTATTGCGCTGTCCAAACGCTCGCGATCTTTGGCGCGGACGAAACGAGTACCTCGTTAAACCCAGGGCTGTACCTGCCTAAAGGCTTGTTTGGCAGACAGTTTCCACATTTGGTAGACTGTAGTAATCGCCCTTTAGTTCGGAATGTATCTGTCTGTCCATAACGAGCCCAGTTTCCCCATCAATCGTTCCAGCCATAATGGAAGTATACGCGCTGGAAAATTCAGTCCAAAAGAGCTGACTTCCGCAAGTTTTACAAAATCCTCGTTTGGCCGATCCTGAAGATTGGTACCATGACAAATTTGAGACCCCGTCAATTCTGAGGTCTTCACTCAACGCTTGGGCGGCCGCAACGTAGTGGCCGGATGTCTTTCTGCATTGTGTACAGTGGCACCCGACGATCGGTCTAAGGCCGCCGTTTATTTGATATTTGACTGCACCACAAAGGCAACTCCCCCGCATTAGAACCTCCTAGCATTAACATAGATCGATAGTGCCCGAAAAGCTAAGCTGACTAACGTCATAAGCGATACTTTGAAACGCGATTGCGACGAAAATTGATCGTAGTACGTTTCTTTAGGGAGCATCCAAAGGCCTTCAGTTTGATCCATTTTCAAGCTGGCCGATTAACATCTTGCGCTAGATGCACGACTGCAGCGAAGTTTCAGCACACCCGCGTAAAACTTCTATCATTTGCATGGCGTTGAAGCTTTTCAGAGAATAAAACGTCCACTCTAAGGCTTGCTAAATTTCATACTCAGTATTGAATTTGTCTGAAGAAAACCGCAAATTCGTCAGGGCAAAGTGGCTCGAAATTTTTTAGAATATTTACGTTCTTGCCTTTGGAGGAAGCACCTATGGTTTCCAGGAACATTCTCACATTGGTGGGGCACTGCTTATGTGGAGCTTGTCGGTTTGAACTAATCGGTGACCACAACTGGGTAGGGCATTGTCACTGTGAGAGCTGTCGCCGCGCGACCTCTTCGCCTATGACGACATGGATCGGCCACGAAAATGGACGCTGGAAATTCACCGGAGTCGAACCCGTTCGTTATGAAAGCAGCTCTGGAAACACGCGTGGTTTTTGTGGAAGCTGCGGTTCCCCAATTTATTATCGTTCAGATATCTTTCCAAAGGAAACGCACTTCTACGCAACCTTGCTGTCTGATCCCAACGTACTTGAACCAGAATGCCACTATTACACCAAGGAGCGACTTTCCTGGCTCCATTTTAGCGACGGTTTGCCAGAAAGGTGAGTGGCAACTTCGTCCGACTTGCTGAGCTTGCTGCTAGTTCATCGAACGTTTTACGTCTATGAGGTCTGCACGGCGAAGTTGGTGTGAGGGAAGTCAGGTCACTTTAAACTTCACGTCACAACATTGACTCAAAGTCAGAAAAAATGCGGCAAAGCCGCACATCGCGGAGAATGAGGAAATAGAGCCCTTGTTGACCGATGCTGCGTAATCCACGAATGTCTGTAATTACATCAACTGGCAGTTTTGGTGGTCAAAGACCCTTCACGTGAAAATACGGACGACTACTTGTCGAAAGTAAGCGCCTCTATTTCTGTCATACATCGGTCACGCATCGCTATGATAGCTGTGCTGAACGCTAGCGGGTCGTCTATATTCAAGACGAGTTTGCGTGTCTTTCGCGTGATCCCGTGTGTGATTTCTACAGTACATGCGGAATGCAGACACAGTAACAGGTTGTGCGGCTCTAACGCGCCAAGCATGCCCAGACGCCATGCGTCTTGCGGCGTCTCCTCCCCTGCTGATAACTGCAAAACACTGGAAATCTGACAATAAGGAACATCAACTTGCCCAAATAACCCTGTTCGGATGGTTACATGGTTTTCTTGCAATGTTGTATAGCGCCTTGGTAAAGCGCGGATATGCCCGATCAAAGACAAGAGGCTGTAAAGGCTTAGCAAGGTCAAAATCAAAGCCAGTTTAGGAGAGGCCAAGTGGACAAGAACATGCAAGATCACAGTCTCAAGCACCACAACACAGGCAATGCCCCATAACAGCGGAACCAATCCGCTGCGCTGATGGCTGGTAAAACGACCCGGACTGTCCGTCGTCAGAGTTTTTGGGACCGATGGTCGCCTAATTTAAGAGAGAGTTTGGCTCATCTTGTTGGTTTGATTATGCGGCGTGCTGTCTGTGATGCAAGCGTCGCGCTTCGAGTGTCTTTCGTTTGATCCTTTCGCGTTGTTTTAGAATGGCTTTGTCGCGCCCGAAGTAGACGTCAGCAGGTGTGACGTTGTTCAGGCTCTCGTGGTAACGCTGGTGATTGTAGTGATCGACGAAGGTTTCGATCTGGGCCTCAAGGTCACCCGGCAGGAAGTAGTTTTCCAGCAGGATGCGGTTCTTCAATGTCTGATGCCAGCGCTCGATCTTGCCCTGCGTTTGCGGATGATATGGCGCACCGCGTGAGTGCTTCATGCCTTTATCTTGCAGCCATTCCGCCAGGTCCCCAGAGACGTAGCTTGAACCGTTGTCACTGAGCAGACGTGGCTTGTGAACGACGTGAACCTGATCACAGCCAGACGCCTGAAGAGCGAGGTCCAGTGTATCCGTCACGTCCTGCGCCCGCATGTTGGTGCAAAGCTTCCAAGAAACGATGTAACGGCTGTAATCGTCGAGAACGGTGCTCAGATAGAACCAGCCCCAGCCGAGAACCTTGATATAGGTGAAGTCGGTCTGCCAGAGCTGGTTAATGGCCGTTGTCTTATCTTTGAACTCATTCGCCGCCTTGAGCACGATAAATGCAGGGCTGGTGATCAGATCATGCGCCTTTAGTACCCGATACACTGTGGATTCCGAGACAAAGTAGCGTTCTTGGTCTGTGAACGTCACCGCCAACTCGCGCGGCGACAGCTCTGTCTCCTGCAAGGCGAAGTCGACAACTTTTCGCTTTACCTCGTCAGGCACGCGGTTCCAGACATGCTTTGGTTTGGGAGATTGATCCTGCAGACCAGCTTCGCCGCGCTGCAGATATCGGTTGTACCAGCGGTAGAACGTGGTGCGCGGGATGCCTAGCTTGGCTAACGTCAGGCGGGCTGACAGGTGGCTCTCTTCGACCAACCGGATGATCTCAAGTTTCTCAGATGCTGGGTATCTCATTCGGGGTCGCCCCCACCGTCGAACATGCTTTTTTTAAGCAGCCGCAGCTCAAGCGTTTGTTCCGCAACAACCTCCTTCAGATCACGTGCCTCGCGGCGCAGATCCTTAACCTCATCGGTGTTTGCAGCACGTGCCGTATCGCCTGCAAGACGCCGTTTGCCAGCCTCCATGAAGTCCTTGGACCATTTGTAGTAGATGCCTTGAGATATTCCTTCACGGCGGCACAGTTCAGCTATGCTGTCCTCGCCACGCAGCCCGTCCAGCACGATGCGGATCTTCTCTTCGGACGAGTAGTGTTTGCGCGTGGCTCGCTTAATGTCTTTTACGATCTTCTCGCCAGGGCTTTTGCGTGTTCCAGTTGTCTGTCTCATCTTCCACTCCTCAGTGGTTACGATGAGCCAAGAAGGTATTGCCAAGTTGCTTGTAGCAAGCCGCAATTTGGTTCATGCACCGCGCTCAAGCTGCCATTTCGGCGGTGTATTCATCCCACAGTCTGAATGCATCGTTACGGGCGTGGCGATATGAGTT
>Ga0189291_100407_pt1 | contig 14742 bp, 12 predicted proteins | sample UW1redminimetaG_FD_130331 | JGI IMG/M metagenome (GOLD analysis project Ga0189291, IMG submission 130331) | Marine microbial communities from the Costa Rica Dome - UW179B-red mini metaG | ecosystem: Environmental > Aquatic > Marine > Oceanic > Photic zone | place: Costa Rica: the Eastern Pacific... | reverse complement strand
AGCCTCGAACCATGTTAGAATCGGGCTCGTAGAAATATCCACTGAAGCATCTTCAGGCGAATTCAAGACAATTACTTCAGGAACAGAAGGCAAAGTTGTAAATGTGAAGAGGGATGACCATTCCCCGGTACCAAAGCTGTTTTCCGCTCTTACTCTCCATGTATACTGTGCCTCAAGTGAAAGCTCAGAAGCAACGAAGCGATTATCGCCAAGGTCAGATTCCGTTTCAATAACAAGGTCTGATTCTGTATTTCGTATTTCTATTTCGTAGCTCTCTGCATTGCTTACATCCTGCCATTCAAAAGCGGCACTTAGAGATATATTTTGAGCTCCGTCCTGAGGAGTTAATAATGTCGGGATGCCGGGTAATGCATTTGTATAACTTCCTTGAACCGTAAAGTTTACCGTTCCAATCCCAGATGTTTCGATAGTAAATGAATCTTCAAAATTCCCGAGACCTGATGGCTCAAATGTTATTTCAAGATCGAGAGTAGCTCCAACGCCAACCGAAGCGCTTAACGGACTTGCCGAAAATTCAGAACTGAAATTGGAAATATTGGTAATGGTTATTGCAGCACTACCCGTATTTGAGAGTGAAAGTGTTTTCTGAAAAGATGGATTTACTTCTCCGCCCGAAAATTCATTGAACTCCACTACAGAAGATTCCAGACTGATCTGTCCTGCCTTTTCATTAAGAATTCCCGGAGGTGGAGTACCAAGTTTAGAGGTGGAATAGATCCTGAATTCTCCCGGTTTCATGTTGATTGCAGGAACCGAAGATTCGTTGATTAATAGAGAATCGCCGCTGAAATATTCGAACCACCATTTTCCTGAACCGGAATTATGACCATAAGGAAACACATCGGCGTTGATTACGTCAAAGTTTCCAAGTACTTGAACATCGGTTGCAGAGCGGAGCAATATCCTTTTTTGTTTACCACCCAGATCCAGAGAATAATCGGTAGTGGAAAAGGTGGGATGACTAGTTTTTAGTTTAGCTAATTCTGATGTAGTCTGATATAATCGGTATCGGTCCGCATCATTTAAATAATTCCAAAGAATAGGTTTTTCTCCGGTTCGTCCATTTTGATTGATGCTAATATCATATCCATATTCTCCAAATTGCCAATACATTTTCGGTCCGGGAACGGATAACAGAAATGCATTTGCGATCTTAATTCTGTTTAAAGCCGTTGTTTTCTGTTTTGTGTCATAACCCGAAACTGAATTCCCGAAATTTTCTATTTCATGCATGATCCGCTCTTCATCGTGGCTTTCCATATATCCAACTAAATGAGGATTGTTCCAACCACGATTTTGATAAGAAACGTTAGTCAGGTCTCCATTAAAACCCAGTGCCGCATCTTTGTACTGATCATGCATAATTCCCCAAAGCATAAACCCGCTGTTTGCCAGCACGGTTTCTTCATCATTGTTTCCAAGATGCTCAAGGATCAGGTATGTATCCGGATATACTGCGTGTATCCGGCTTTTCATCCGATTCAATAAATCAACTCTGCTTTGATCATATTGATTCCATGCTCCTACGTCAGAAGTAAAGTTCTGTGTAAAGCCTTTACTCAAATCATACCTGAAACCGTCTACATGAAATTCCTTAACCCAAAAACGATTCACACTGTCAATAAACTGTTGCGTAAACGGGCTGCTGTGATCAAAGTCGTAACCCACATTAAAAGGATGTCGGGCATCAGTATTAAACCAAATATTCTCTGAAGTGGGCTTTCCGTAATCGCCTTCGTTATACAATCGAACCATTGGGGATTGCCCGAATGAATGATTATAAACAGCATCTACAATAACAGCTATTCCCCGATTATGACATTCATTGATTAGCTTTTTTAAATCTTCCGGTGGGCCATAATATCGATCTGTAGCAAAATAGAATGATGGATTATAACCCCAACTGTTGTTTCCCTCAAACTCATTTACCGGCATAAGCTCAATCGCATTGATGCCCAATCTTTGTAAGTAGTCCAGAGAATCTATAACAGTTTGATAGTCATGGTTTGCTGAAAAATCCCGAACCAGCAATTCGTAAATAACCAGTTTCTCCTTGGCGGGCGGGCTCCAGGATTGATCGGTCCAATTGAATTCTTCCTGATCTGTCTCTATGATAGAAACATACTCGCTTGTTTTTCCATAAGGATAAGTTTTCAAATTCGGATACGTAGACTCTTCAATAAAACTATCATCGGGATGAATAACTTTCTCGGCGTAGGGATCTGCAATTCTAATTTCATTATCTACTAAATATTGAAACGCAAATTCCTGATCCGGAGTAAGGCCTGTAATATCTAACCACCAATAAACCTCATTTGAACTAACCGTTTCTCTGTTCATTTGAAATTCAGGCAGAACCTGCCAATCATTAAATTCCCCGATCACATACACGTGATCTTTAAAAGGAGCAAGTAATGAAAGCGTGACTTTTGCAGGATTTGACTCATAATATTTGATTCCTTGAGTTACTCCCGTGGGTCTGGGACTTTCGTTGATTTCATCAGGAACTAAATAGTGAATAATTGAGCTGTCTTTTTCTCCTTCAACACTTGTAGCAATTGCTGTAAGAGCTTTTCTACCCGAAGAACTTGTAGTAAGAGAATAGTTTAGTGTATCACTTGAGGTATCTGCCAGTTTTATTTCGTCTTCAAATAATTCGATAGATTGCAATGAAGAACCCAATGCTGCACCTAAGATCTGAATATCGAGTGTTTCTCCAAATTCCAAAAAACTGGATTCTTCACTTGGTTTGTTGAAGCGGACATAAATCCCATCTGAAAAAAGATCAATAAAAAAGTCATCGCCATTTTCTTCCTTTGCAATTTTTTCACTGTCTCCGCTTCTGAATATCATCGCAATTCTCAGGAGTTCGTCAGAAGAACTTGCTCCATAATAAGCCTCCAGATCTGAGATGGTTAAGGAATAAAGATTGGATTCAAGGCGGGTCATTTTGGTTGAAGAAGTATTTTGACCAAACGCAGTTTTAATGAACTTCCAGTCTCCGGGGTTATTTATAGGATCGGGCGGATTATCCGGATTACTTTTGTCCGTTATCAATCCGGTGTGGATGTAAACATCACCGGAAAAATCGAGCAAGCCCTGATTACCTTTAGTTGCATCAAAGAAAATGGTAATACTGTTAAACCGAGATGGAAAGGCCGGAGAAGAACTAACCTGAGCAAAAAGAGTATCTGATGTAAAGCACAGGATTGCCAATAATACAATAGCTAGAAAATTCAATCTTTTTAAAATTTCAAGACTCAACTTTTTTTCAAAGTATTGATTTATTGTACCCTTAAAGAAATATTTGATCATTGCAGCGTATTCGATTCCTTAAGAATGTAAGCGCTTTCATTCAATGAATCAATGCTCCTGGTACAACTTTTTGATAATCGATTCTTTTTGAATAAATCTGCTCAGGGTTTTTTACTTTCAGCAATGAATTCTAAAGCTGAAACTATCTCTGATAATAAGTGCTTGAATTGTGCTGAGCCTGTACAAGGAAACTACTGCTCAAACTGTGGTCAAAAATTTCAACCTACCAAATTGCCTCTTCGTCTTTATTTGGAAGATACTGTTGAAACGCTCTTCAATATTGATAACAGAGTTTTCAAAACTCTAAAAGATCTTTTGATAAAACCGGGTAAGATTACCAGAGATTACATTGCCGGGCAAAGAGCAACTTATTTGCCACCGCTCAGAATCTATATCTCTATTAGTGTTATTTATTTTTTGATCGCCTTACTAACAGAAAGTTCACAAATATTTTTGGTTAATATTGGTTCAAATCCTGTTGACTCCAGTTTTGCTAAAGTGATACAGGTTTCGATGTTTATATTAGTGCCTTTATTTGCTCTTTTTACAAAGTGGCATCATAAAAAGAGAAATGGCTACTATGTAGAGTATCTTATTTTCTCTTTGCACATCCATTCTGTGTGGTTTATTCTTTTAACGATTTCTGTTATGGCATCATGGCTATATACTTATTTCGGATTCGAAGAAAACTCGTTTTTCTATTATCTGGTTGCCGGAATTCAAATATTGGAACGGTCTCTTTTTCTGATCTATTTTGTGATCTATCTTAAAAAGGTATTTGAGCAACCTTGGTGGAAAGCTATTCTAAAGTCGATGGGTATCATATTTCTTTATATCTTGGCGCTATTGATAATTATACTTCCATATTTATTTCTAATTAACCATTTTTCATGATCTACGAATTTTTAAAACGAACTCCACAATTTGACGAAACGGCTTTTGTTGCTCCAAGCGCTGATATTATTGGCGATGTTACGCTGGGAAAAGAATCCAGTGTTTGGTTCAATGTTACTATTCGAGGCGACGTAAATTATATTAAGATAGGTCACCAAAGTAATGTTCAGGATAATGTATGTATTCATGTTATGAATCAAACAGGACCTACCATTATTGGAAACGAGGTAACTATAGGTCATGGCGCCGTTGTTCATGGCTGTACGATAAAGGATCGAGTATTGATAGGAATTAATGCTACTATTCTGGATGATGTGGTTGTGGAATCGGATGTGATCGTTGCTGCAGGAACTTTGGTCCCTCCCGGAAAAACTCTAGAAAGCGGATATATGTATATGGGCTCACCGGCTAAAGCTGTACGAAAACTTTCCGATGATGAAGTTAAATCTATCCGTAAATACGCCTCCAATTATGTGAAGTATCTCCGGGCTTATCAGCAAAAGGACAATTACGATGAGAACCCTTTTTATACTAAGAATGAGGAATAGTGAAATTAAGAACTAGGAATAACTTCTTACTTATTCCTAATTCTTTAATTCCTAATTATGAGTGGAATCTACCTCCATATCCCGTTTTGTAAGCAAGCTTGCTCTTATTGCGATTTTTATTTTGTTACCAAACCCGATAACAAAGCTGCTTTTGTTGACAAGCTTGTTAAAGAGATTCGATCTAAAAAGAATACTGTTTTTTCAACCGAAACAATCGACACTATTTATTTTGGAGGAGGAACACCCTCTTTACTAACTATTGAGCAGTTCGAAAGAATTTTCGAAGCAGTGTATGATACTTTTAAAACTGATCGGAAAGGAGTTACAGTTGAGCTGAATCCCGATAATGTAACACGTGAGTATCTTGCCGGATTGAAAAGTGCCGGCGTTAACCGTGTGAGCATGGGCGTTCAAACTTTCGATGAGGATTTGCTTCGATTTATGAACAGAACCCATAACTCTGCAGAAGCCTTGCGGAGTCTGGAACTGCTTCAAAAATCAGAAATAAATGTATTTACAGCCGATCTTATTTATGGAAATCCGGGGCAAACGCCCGATATGCTTGACCATGACTTAAAAACACTTCTGCAATTTGATCCGCCTCATGTTTCGGCTTATTCCTTAACAATTGAACCTAAAACCAGATTGGGAAAGCAGTTAGAAATAGGGCGACTTATTCCCGCTGAAGACGAAACCGTTGAAAAGCATTTCGAGCTGGTAGAAGAAAAACTAAAAGAGAATGATATACATCGTTATGAAGTAAGTAATTTTGCAAAAAAAGGCTCGGAAGCAAAGCACAATTCAAAATATTGGGAGCATCAGAACTATATCGGATTTGGGCCGGGAGCGCATTCCTTTTGGTGGGATGGTGATTCGAAACACGCAAGCAGATGGGAAAATCAACCCGATCTGAAAAAGTATCTGCTAAAAGAAGATTTCAACGAAAGTTCTCCGGAGCAATTATCCCTGAAAGAATTGGCTGAAGAACGATTGATGTTAAGTCTAAGAACAAGGAAAGGCATCAGCCCTAACGAACTAGAGAGCAGATATGATTATTCGTTATCAATCAATCAGCAACAATATTTGTCGCGACTTAAATATGAGGGTAAAGTAGAAGATGAAGACTCACTTCGGTTAACCTCATCCGGGCTAAAAATAGCTGATGCTATTACATTGGATCTGATTACTGCCTGAAAAAAAGATCAGACTCCAATTTTATTTAATGCATCAAAGAATAATTTTCTGAACGTGGGGCCGATAGGGATTTTTTCTCCTTCTATCACAATCCGGTTTTTTTCTACCACGTTTATATGCTCTAATCCAACTATATAAGAGTTATGTGCTCTTGAGAACTTATCTCCGGGAAGATTACCTGATAATTCTTTGAGCGTTTGTAAACTTACAATTTTTTTGTTCGGCGTAACTATTTGCACATAATCTTTGAGTCCTTTTATGTATAAAATGTCTTGAAGAGCTACTTTTATTAAACGGTGACCATCTTTAACCAGAATGTACTTTAGGGGTTCTTTTTGCTCAGAATTATTACTTGTGCTCTGAAACGTTGATGCTTTTTCTATAGCTTTTAGAAATCGTGGGAAGTCAAATGGCTTTAACAAATAATCAAGAATGTTCAGTTCGTACCCTTCCAAAGCAAATTCAGCATGTGCCGTTGTGAAAATAACTTTGGGCGCTTCTTTTAATGACTTCAGAAATTCGATCCCACTTATATCCGGCATTTGGATATCGAGAAATAAAAGATCGATCTTCTCTTTATTGAGTGTTTCCATAGCAAGTAATCCGCTGGAAAAGCTATGCTTGAGGTTTAGGTATGGAATCTTACTTATGTAATCACTCAGTAAGTTTCTCGCAAACGGCTCATCATCTATTATAACACAATTAATCATCGTTTAGATCTATTTGGAGTTCAATTTTAAATTCTTCTTCCAATTCATCAATTGATAAGTTATGCCTGTCAGGATAGTGAAGAATAAGTCTTTTTTTAAGGTTCTCAAGTCCGAAGCCTGATTTCTCTTTTGACGAGACAGAATCTAAAATAGAATTAGCGACCTTATAATTCAGGATCCCATTTTGATATCCTAAGTCAACAGATATCCAACTTTTCTCAGCTTTATCACTGACTCCATGTTTAAATGCATTCTCCAAAAAAGGAATAAGAATAAGTGGAGCTATTTCGACATTCTTTGAATCTATTTCTTCTCTGAAATCTATCTCAAAAGGCTTGTTTAATCTTATCCGTTCCAGATTAATATAATCCTTCATGTACTTTATCTCTTTATGAATAGGGACGGAATGCTGGTTTGCATCATAGATCATGTAACGCATAATATTCGAAAGTTCTATAATTACCTCAGAAGCCTCTTCTCGACTGCTTTGAACCAGATAATTAAGATTATGTAGCGTATTAAATAAAAAATGTGGATTGATCTGTGATTTCAGATAATTGAGTTCTGCCATCAACTTTTCGTTTTCCAGTTGTCTTTTTTCATTTTCAACCCTAAACCAATCAACAGTAAATTTGATCATTCCGGTAAACACCAGAAATGTCATAAAATCCCATAAAACACTTAATGCTCTGGAAAAATGAATCGTTTCATAATAACTTTGATCCGGAGTTTTTGGCATTAATAAATATGTATCAGCAGTAAACCTTACGTATGCTACCACGATCAAAGTTAGCACCAGCCAAAAAAAGTACTCCCAATACTTTTTCTTTTCGATTAGAAGGGGGAAGATCAAAAAATAGTGTAGATAGCTTATCAGCAAATTGAAGAACAAAGGAACACCCAGATAATAAATAGCCGTTTCAAATGGTAAATATCTTGTGTAATCGAACAGGCGATAAAAGACGAACAGAAGCCAAAAAGACAGGTGGAGAAAAAGGAGTTTATATTTTACCAGGAAGTTCACAAATACTCGTTTTCATTAAAGTAATAACAAAAAAATGTATATATGATCCTTTAGCATTGTTTTCTACAGATGCGCTTTATAAATCTATGGAAATTCGATTTTGATCTATATACACATTCACAGATCCGAATTGATCATTGGTAGAATAAGCAGGACGATCTATATAATTTTTTTTAAGCCTTCTACGGGTCTTGCGATATTTGATGCAATCAAACTTTATCCAATGAAAAAATTCTCTTTTAAATCTATTCTTTTTACCCTTTTCGTAGTTGCGAGCCTTAATAGTTTTGGTCAACAAATAGATACCATTCGGGTTGGGCATCAATTTAAAAACTTCGACCAGCTAAGCATTGGCTCCATGAAATATATGATTTATGCAGAAAGAGAAGGCATCCAAAGGCCGAGCGTTCTTATGAATGTAAAAACTGAGCGAATAAAGCATGAAGGGAAAAAATACATTGCAATAACTCATGTTTGGAATGGGTTTGAAAAAAAATTCAATGGAAAGTTTTATTCTTTGGTTGAACCCAAAACCTTTAAACCGGTAATTCACATAAGAGAAACCGAAGCAAAGGGTAAAGAAGCGTATAAATTTTTTGACAAGGCTTTAACCGCACTTGATACGGTAAGTAATAATGCTGAAGCGGGCTACAAACTTGAACTCACTGAGCCAATATTTAATTTTGAAATAGATCTGGAAACGTTCTCTCTGTTACCGCTTAAAAAAGATTATAAAGCTGTATTACAATTCTTTCATCCGGGTAGTACTTTTGGAGGTCCCGATTGGTACGAAATTGAAGTAATTGGGTCAGAAGAAATTACTTTACCCGGTGGTGAAAAACTTGATACCTGGATTCTTTTCATGGATTATAATGGTACCCAACCCACAAAATTTTGGTACACTAAAAAAGGGCATGAGTTTATAAAAATGGAAGGCGATTATAATGGAACTAAAGTCCGTAAAGTCCGGATGTTCTGATAACCGCCTTTTATCCTTTTAATTCTTAGAGTGCCTCTCGTATTTCTTTGAGAATCTAAGATACTCAGCGGCACGATCTTGATTCCCGACATTTCCATACGCTTCTGAAACAATACGTGATGCTTTTGCCAGTTGTGCATAATCACCTCTTGTAAGAGCTGAAGCATTTCCTTCCAGGCGAGGAATGATCAACGTTTTTGCAGGTTCTACTAAATTTGGATTATCAGTAACCTTTTTATTGGATTCAAAGATCAACGGCCACAAATATGCTTTGCCATATACTTTTCGTGAAATATCCCACATCCATTCATCTTTTTTGATGATATAAGTAGTCATTTCTTTAGGTGTTTCGCTGGTTTTTTCTGATAAGGCACTTTCTTTTTCTGCTGAAGTCTTTCCATCGTTCGATGAAACCGCGGGCATTTCATTGTTGCCGTTGTCCGTTGATTCTGGCATTGGCTCGGCTGGTTTTTCCTGAGTTACCGGAGCCGGCAGTTCAGTTTTCGGAGGCTCATTATCTGCCACTTGATTGCTGTAATCACTACTACCCGAATCCCTCAAAAAGAAATACCATCCTGCGGCTCCAATAATAGCAATTAGCAAAATGATGAGTAATAAAACCATTCCCGAATTTCCCTCTGATTCTCTGGCTTTATAAACAGGCGGAGGAATAGAAGCTTCATCTTGTTCAGACTCTTCCTCCTCTTCTTCGATTTCATTATCAAGATCTTCCGGCTCATTTTCAACTTCAGGACTAATAACTGACTTAAAAGGATCCTCAAATTCTTCCTGATCACCTTCCTCTGCGTTATCAGAATCTATAGGTGCTACCGGTGGAATTGGCTTGCTTTCAGATGGATCCTCCTCAATCAGTCTAGACTCCAGGTGAGCAAAAGGGGCATTAACGGTTTGTTCCAAAGCTTTAAAGGGCTTGAAAGATACTTTGTTATGTGCCGGAATAACGATCTCTTCTCCGGTTTGTGGGTTTATCCCTGTTCGCTCAGCAACTTCTTTTAGCTCAAAGCTGCCAAAATTTGTAATAGAAGCTTTTCCTTCGTTTTCGAGATCATCCAATAATAAATTGAATACACCACGAACCAGGTTTTCTGCTTTTTGTTGAGTGATATTATGAGATTCCGCGAAAGCTTTTACCAGTTCTGAAAATTTGATCTTGTCGCTCATAGTTCTGCCTCATTAAATTCATCTTTAAGAGCAGAACTTTCTGAAAACCGCACCACTTTCTTTTTTGGAAGCAACATCATCTGCTTATAGTGCGGATTAAAAGACTTATATTCATCTCGTATTTCTGATGTAAAGCTCCCAAAATCGGGAATACTGAATCCATCTCTTTCCGAAAGATGCGAGGTAAGTTGCTTGACCAGGGAATTATATAGTTCTTCGGTTTCTGTTTGAGTGAGGTCAAGTTGTTCACTCAACGCTTTTACGGTCTCTGATTTGTTCATTTTTAGTAGTTAGTTAACTATAATTAGCAACAATTGTGTGAGTTTGTCAAATTATGATTCAATTTAAGCGCTTTAATACGTGCTTTTTTGGGGAAATCAAAACTTTTACATTGATAGTAGCGATTTCTAACTTCCTCCGGCACACTAAAAATCAATAATTCTAGATCTAATTTTGTGAAGAATAGCTTGTATCCGTTTTTATCAGGAATAATAGATTATGCGGGATTATATCCACCGGCTTCGCTGAGCCTTCAGAATTCATTTAAAAAATACACAGATCATACAACAAGCGAGCAGTCTTGGATGCTTTCCAAGTTTGTTGTAGGCACAAACTTATTGCAGGAGCTTTCCGGGTTTATTAACAACTCAGACAAAAGCCCCGATCCCTTCCTCATCACATTGGTGGGAGCACCTTCAGATGACTTGGCTTCATTTAAAACCGTTATTTCAAATCTGGCAGAGCAAGTTCTTGATGTAATACACTCATCAGAAAAAAAAATCACGATCTCAACCTTAGAAATAAAGATGCCAGTTAATATTGATTATAGTATTGACTCAACAGAGCTTCAGGAAGCAATGCGCTTTTCGGTGGATCAAATGAATACAGATTCTGGACTTCCTCATCAAATTTTCTTCGAGATACCGGGATTTGATTTCAAGCCCGAAAGAGTTAAATCTTTGACCGGTGCAATTTGTTCTCACAATAATTTATTGGAAGAACGATCATTGGAAAACTATTCTTTTTCCGGTTTTAAGATCCGTTGTGGCGGAGTAGAAGCTTTTCAATTTCCTCCGGTGGGTTATTTAGCTTATGCAATTTCAGAAGCTGCAAAATGCAACACGCCCGTTAAATTTACAGCAGGACTTCATCATCCCGTGCGGCATTACAATGAAACGGTTAGTACAAAAATGCATGGTTTTTTGAATGTTTTCGGCGCTGCTTTGTTGTATTACAGTAAAGGGCTTGATGAAACAGAACTTGCTGAGATTTTATCTGATGAAAATCCGAAGAATTTTTCTTTTTCTGAAACCGAATTCAGATGGAAAGGACATAGCGTGCAAAAAGAAGAAATTCATATGTTACGCACACTTTCTGTAACTTCTTTTGGCAGTTGCAGTTTCGATGAGCCCGTTGAAGATTTGCAAGAATTGAACTTGATTTAACTGCATAAAAAAAGCCGGGAGCAATTAAACACCCGGCTGTGAATTTTGATTAAACAAAATTTATTTAATCAGGTTCATTTTTCTCGTGATTATTTTGTTACCTGCTTGCAAACGATATATATAGATACCACTCGCCACATTGGACGCATCCCATGTTACATTATAAGAACCTTCGTTCTGTGTTGAATTCACCAATGTCGCCACTTTCTGCCCTAACATGTTGAACACATTTAAAGTAACATCGGCATTCTCAGCAACTGAGTAAGAAATAGTTGTACTTGGGTTAAATGGATTCGGATAGTTTTGTTGCAATCCAAATTCAGTAACCTGCTCTGTAAGTATTTCCTCACCTTGTGGTAGCGATTTAGCCTGTGTTTCTGTCCTTTCGAAACTTGCAGTGGAACTTCTAGTAGCTGCAACAGCAAAATCAGCTCTGCTCACGTTTTCACCGGGATTGAACTCAGCTGTAACTACAGGTTCCAGATCATACGGCCCTTGCTCAAGACTGAACGTCACATTCAGGATATTCAGATCAATTGCAATTTGTACATACGGCTTGAATGCTGACGGTATTTCATCTGAGTCGTCAATAGCAATTCTTTCGCCTTTATAAACAACGGTAACATCCTCTTTGCCAATTGCTTCGGCAGCCCATTGAAGCCCTAGACTCTGAACCAGAGAGTAGGCAAGTTCTGCTCTGTTTACATTCCCGTTGGGATTAAAGTTTGAAGCGGAACTGGTAAGCATAACACCATCGTCAAATTGAGTAGTGTCTTTCAAAGGAGCTCCCTGAGCTACAACTGATTGAGCTATCAGTGTTTCAAACGTTCCGTTAATATCGCTAAATGTATTACCATTCAGAGGTAATGATTGCCGGATCTCCTGACCCATAACCAGATACTCAGCAAGCTCAATACGCTTCAGGTTTCTGTTTGGCTTATACTTTTTATCGTTAAAGCTGTCTGTTAATCGTTCGGAGATCGCAAGTTTGATGGCTGTTTCAGCCGGATGTCCATTTATGTCGTTTAGACCTGAAAACCCGCTAGCTGTTTGTGTTTTAACTATTCCTGAAACGTTCTCAGCAATTCCTACTCCGCTAGTTGGATTGGCCTCATCTCCTCTGAGTCCGCGAATCTCCACTTTCCAGTCACCGGCAATAGGATTAGTTACCTGAACTTCTCTGAGGTAAGTAAGTGTGAACAGAACAGGAATCCCGGAACTGTATTCAACACCATTCGGATCAATAACAATAAGATTGACCGGATTTCCTGTTTCGCCGGCAACACCTTCTAAATTAACCCGAACAGATAGAAGGCTTTCATTTCCTGTTAAGCTGAAATTATGCGTCTCGTTTGTAACTCCGGTTGGATCATAATTTACCGTAAAAGGAGTTGTTTGAACGTCAAATTGTGCTTCGCCGTTAAACTCTCGGTTTGCATTAATTGAACTTCCGAATTCAGCGTTTCTGTCATACGTTTTTTGAACAGCTGCAAAAGCATTCACATATCCTGAACCAACTTCCCAGCTTTCTCTGCTTTGCATATTAGTAGCTGTATTTTGAAGAATATTTTTTACTTCATCCGGGTTTAAAGTCGGGTCAACTTCCAACAATAAAGCCACAATTCCCGCTACATGAGGTGTAGCCATTGATGTACCACTTGATGTAGTATAGAAAGGCAGAAAAGCCGGCTCTATTAATTCCACATCTGCCTCTGCTCCTAATAAAGGTATTGGAGCAGCCGTTCTTGCAGAAATTATATCCACACCGGGAGCCACAAGGCTTGGTTCATCTACGAAAGTAAATGTTTCACCATCCAGCTCAAATGTACCGCTTCTTCCTTTTGTTCCTCTTGAAGAAAAATCAGCAAGTTCACCGCTTTTAGTTCCGGCTCCTACAGAAATAACCCACGGAGCTTTTGCGTATGGATTGTGAGTGTCTTCACCCGGACCTTCATTTCCTGCGGCAAAAAGTGTAACAATGTTACGATCATAAGCCATTTTACTAGCCAGATTGATCGGATGATTCGGGTCAAAATTACCTGAAGATCCCCAGGAATTTGTAATCACACGTATTCCGTATTGAAACTGATGTGTAATTGCATAATCAAAACCACCAATTCCATCAAGCACAAACAGAAACCCTCCGGAACCATAACCTATTAAATCAGCTCCCGGAGCTACTCCCTGATGTTTCCCGTTTGACGCTATACCACGTCCGCCAACCGTTCCGGCGACGTGTGTACCATGGCCGGAATTAGTATCTGTATTGGGTACATCTTCTACATAAGTCACCGGTCCTAAACTGCTGTATGCTTGTAAGTTTGTAGATCCAAGTACGTTTTGAATCACGGCTGTTCCATATTCTAAATCAGGATGAGTTCCATCGACGCCGCTGTCATTTACAACAACTCCAATTCCTTTTCCGGAAATCGGGAAGCCGCCGTTTTGAGATGTAAACTCAGCGTTAGATTGAACTTTATCTACACCTGTAATAGCTCTTGCATCATTGTTGAAATAAGAAAGCTCTTTATTTAAATAGATTGATCTTATTTCCTGTCTGGATGCCAAAGCAGTAATTTGTGCAGGAGTAACAATAGCGCCTGCCATAGGTAAACTTTGAAAAGAATAACCTACTGAAATACCTGCATCATCTAGAATAGACAACTCGCCTGCGTCTGGTGCTTCATTGCCCCAAAAGGTGATAATTACCTCTACAGATTCCGTTGCTGTATTTAGTGTATTTTGAAGATCAGGACCTATCACAGCCTGAGCTTGAGTAAAATTTGAAAGTGATATAGAAAGAATTCCTATCACTAATAATGTTAGTATATTATTGGATTTCATATCCTCTTTGTTCATTAATATTAAGTTGTTTAGTGCACTTTATTGATGGGCTACAAAAAGCACGTTTAAGTACACCGAACATTTTATTTACTAATTTTTACCTTTTGAGTTCCCGATTCTATATTGCCGTTGATTTCAGTTCTTAACTAAGCCAAGGTTTTTTTACCTTACGATGACCTTTTAAAACTCAAAAGACTTTATGCTTACTTCATTTATATCCGTTGATAAAGAATCTCATTTTCCAATTCAAAACCTTCCGTTCAGCGCTTTCGAAACTGAAGAAGGAGAAGTTCATTTATGTTCTGCCATTGGCGATTATGTAATCGATCTGTTTATACTGGATGAAGCGGGTTTATTTGACGGAAAGCATTTAAAGGATCAATTTGTATTCCAGGATTCCACGCTGAACTTCTTTATGAGTCTTGGAAAACCTGCCTGGCAGGAAGCGCGGGAAACATTGACCAATCTCCTCGATAAAGACAATTCGACTTTGAGAGATGATGACTTGCTAAGGTCACGCGTTTTGATCCCAATGGAAGACATAGAAATGGTTATGCCCGTCGAGATCGGAGACTACACCGACTTT
>Ga0189291_100406_pt1 | contig 14772 bp, 8 predicted proteins | sample UW1redminimetaG_FD_130331 | JGI IMG/M metagenome (GOLD analysis project Ga0189291, IMG submission 130331) | Marine microbial communities from the Costa Rica Dome - UW179B-red mini metaG | ecosystem: Environmental > Aquatic > Marine > Oceanic > Photic zone | place: Costa Rica: the Eastern Pacific... | reverse complement strand
CTGAATACCTACTTCTTTTTGGTGATACTTCTTACGACTCGAAAAATATTATCAAAAATGCATTAACCAATCATGTTTTAACTTATCAAAGTGAGCAATCTACGGTTAGGGCAACAGGCAGTGGAGGCGGAACTTTTGGTACTGATGATTATTTCGCTTACATGGATAGCCTTGAAGGTAATTTTGGTGGAGGAAATACCGAAGACTCTTTTTTAATGGATATTGGGGTTGGCAGAATTACAGCTCAAAATTCTCGAGAAGCGTCTGATTTTGTAAACAAGATCAAACGATATGAAGCCCAATCCAACTCTGGAGATTGGCAAAACCTTTTTACTTTTGCAGCAGATGATGACTTTCCTGAACCGTTACGTAACAGAGATCTTCATACTATAAATGCTGATGTTTCTGCTGAAATGATGACCTTAAATGAGCCGGGGATTAGGCTTAAAAAAATCTATGAATTTTCTTATCAACCTGAAATCACAGGCGCAGGAAGACAAATGCCTGAGGCTACTAATGATTTTATCAGCGCCGTTAACAATGGAACGTTAGTTATTAATTATTCAGGTCATGGAAATGAACAAACACTATCTGATGAAGAATTGTTTTTATCACAATACATCAGCAATTTTACGAATACGGATAAACTCTGTGTCTTGATAACTGCAACTTGTCAATTCGGGCGTTATGATGACACTAGTGACCAATCAGGAGCTGAGCGATTTGTAAGTGCTAATAATGGAGGGGCAATTGCTGCGTTTACTACAACCAGAGTAGTATATACAAACTCATCAATCAGTTCTAATAATAATTTTGGGTTAAATGTTGCTCTGTCTCAAAGGCTATCTGAAAGAAATCTAGATGGATCTCCAAAGCGTTTAGGGGACATCATGCGTGAAACTAAAAACTCTGTTGTAGATTCCGGCACATCCCGAATTGGTTCTTCAACAAACAATAAGAAATTTGTATTAATTGGTGATCCCGCCACAATATTTAAACTACCGTCTCGAAAAGCTACGATCACTAACATCAACTCTGTGGATGTTTTGAATCAAGACACAACGATAACGATTAAAGCCCTTGATCAAGTAACATTATCCGGAAGAGTCGAAAACGCTTCAGGTCAAGTTGATAATACATTTAATGGTCAGGCTACTATTTCTGTCTTTGATTCCCGTCGTTCAGTAAGTTTGCCTGAACGGGAGTGGAATTGTGTGTTGAACGGTAACTGTGCTTATGAAGTAGAAACTGACATTCTATTTAAGGGAAAAGTCTCAGTAGAAGATGGGACGTTTTCTCAAACATTTATTATTCCGAAGGATATAAGCAATTCAGATCAAAGAGGAAGAATTGTTTTATATGCTAATGGAGAAGAGCAGTATGCCGGGGGATCTTACACTGATCTAATTTTTGATGGTGTAAACCAAACTGCAGTTAATGATGGAACCGGACCAGCTTTGAACATTTTTTTGGATAACGAAAAATTCGTGAACGGGAATCTTGTGAGCGACTCACCAACATTAATTATAGAACTTGATGACAATTCAGGTATTAACACAACAGGAACAGGAGTAGGACATGAAATAATTGCTACAATCGATACAAAACCAACCCAAACATTTATCCTCAATGATTTTTATGAGGGAAACTTAAATGATTTTACAGGAGGACGTATCGAGTATCCTCTGGATCAATTACCAGAGGGTAGTTATACGCTGAAAGTTAGAGCATGGGATGTGCATAATAATCCGAATGAAAAGGAAATCTTTTTTGAGGTAGCACCCCAAAATGAGTTATCGGTTCGTAATATTTACAATTATCCGAATCCGATGAACAATAAAACTCAATTTACGTTCGAACATAATCAGCCGGGAAATCCGTTAAACGTATCTATTAAAATTTATACTCTTAGCGGAAAACCGATACAACATATTACGCAAGAATCACTTATTACATCTAGTTCTTATGCCAATATTCCATGGAATGGCCGTGACAGGGATAATGATCGCCTGGGCAACGGTACTTATATTTATGTGCTTCGGGTTACAGCAGAAACCCCGGAAGGAAAACAATCAATCGAAAAAATCGAAAAGCTCGTAATCATTAGATAACGAGCATTAAAAATCAATTTAATACGTTATATTTATTCTTAGTAAAAACTCATTTATGATATGAAAAGGACATCTTTATTACTTTTTACAGCTATTATTCTATCTCTTTCCCCCTCTTTAAATGCTCAAGTTGGTATTACTGGAGTACCTTTCCTCCAAATTGAACCAGATTCAAGAGGAGCGGGCATGGGAAATACCGGAGTAGCACTTGCAGACAATGCAGCTGCTTTATTTTGGAATCCTGCGGGACTTGCTTTCCAAAGAGATAATCAAGCAAGCATTACACATTCAAACTGGTTGGCAAACTTCGGAGTTAATGATCTTTTCTATGATTACGTTGTAGTTAAACAGTATGTTGAAGGAATCGGAACGCTGGGAGGACATATAACTTATCTTAATTTGGGTGAACAAGCTCAAACCGGGGAATCTTCTGAAATCATTTCCCGATTCAATAGTTATGAACTTGCTCTTGGATTTTCTTATGGAACAGAAGTTAATCGAAACCTCGCATTAGGAACCAGCCTAAGGCTCATTTATTCAAGTTTAGCAAGTGGAACAAGTGTGTCCCAACAAAAAGTAAATCCAGGTTCAAGTGTTGGTGTAGATTTAGCAATGCTTTATAGATCAAATCCTTTTCCAATAGGAGCTTCTGATGCTATTGCCAGTTTTGGTATTAATCTTTCTAATCTAGGTCCCGGAATTCAATACTCTGATAATGCTCAGAAAGATCCGATCCCAACTATTTTACGATTTGGACCGGCTATAAATATTGGTCTTGATGAAGATCGGTTAAATGAAGTTACTGTAGCTGTTGATGTCACAAAAGTAATGGCAAGGCAAGAAGCCAGAGCAGTAAATGATTCTACATTTGAATTCAGAACAGTAAGTCCTATTCGAGCATTGGTAGAGTCTTGGGATACTTATCGCCCTCTAGACCCAAATACAGGACAGCGAACCAATGTTAGCTTATTAGAACAGTTTATGATTGGTGTTGGAGCAGAGTATTGGTATGATCAACAATTTGCTATCCGAGCAGGCTATTATTACGAAGATCCAAAAAACGGAGACCGTGAATATATAACTTTTGGAGCCGGCCTCAGGTTAAACCAATTTGGTGTCGACTTTAGCTACATAAAAACACTTGAGTCACAAAGTCCTTTAGCCAACACCTTACGATTTAGCATTCTCTTGAACTATTAATATTCATGCCTGCTATTAATTTATTCCTAAGGAAGAATATGTTTTTGTTAAGCATATTCTTCTTTTTGTCGACTTCTTTAAACGGTCAAGATTTACGACCTAAACTAAACCATCAGATAGCAATATCCGGAAATAGTTTTTCATCAGTACCTACAACCGGCACTCTTGATGTAGTAGCTATTATGGTAGAGTTTCAACCCGATAGCAATGATTTAACATCAGGTACAGGCGTTTTCAATGGTGGCCTTCCCTACTTAGAAAATGAACCTACAAATATTGACCCGCTTCCTCACAATAGGAACTACTTTGAATCTCATCTTGAGTTCGTAAAGAATTATTATGAGCAGTCTTCCGATGATCAACTAACTATTGATTACCGTGTACTTCCGAATGTTTACCGTTTGGATAAAGAAATGAAAGAGTACTCCCCAACCGGAAAAACCTTTACTAATGAGAAATTAGCTAAATTCATTGTTGATTCATGGAATAAGGTTGAAGAACAAGGAGGTTTTGATGCGACGGGTCTGGACCCTGAAAATACCGCTTTTATTATCTTCCATGCAGGAATTGGACGTGATATAGAACTTGTAGGTACAAGTTTAGACATTACTCCCCAAGACATACCTTCCATTATTTTAAAGAAAAGAGATTTGGCTGAACTACTAGATCAGCCAACCTTTAATGGTATACCTGTTAATAATGGAGATTTCAGAATTACAAACTCTCTGATTATACCGAGAACTGAATCCCGCAGAGGACTGGATATTCAGGAGAATGAATTTGTATTTCCTTTATCAATCAATGGATTATTGTGTGCTTCGCTCGGAAATCATTTAGGACTTCCTGATCTTTTTAATACCGAAACAGGCGACTCAGGAATTGGTCGATTTGGACTTATGGATGGAGCTAGTTTTTTTTCTTATCAAGGGTTATTTCCGCCGGAGCCCTCAGCATGGGAAAAAATGTATTTGGGTTGGGTAACACCGTTTGAAATTACTACAGAAACAACAGGAGATATTTCTCTAACAGAATCAAGTGCAAATGATTTAAATAATATAGCTCGCTTTAACATCTCTGATTCTGAGTATTTCTTACTTGAAAACAGACATAGAGATCCTCAAAATGATGGAGTTACATTAACGATTAGGAAAGAAGACGGTTCCGAGGTTCAACAAACTTTTTTTAATGACAACGATACTTTTGTATTTCAAGAACAGGAGTTTGACAACTTATTTGAGAAAGGCGTACTTATAGATGTCAGTGATTTTGATTGGAGTTTACCGGGTGGATTTGATATAGGCGAAGATAATATAAAAGGCACTTCTGATGATCGAATATTGAATGGTGGTATTCTGATATGGCATATTGACGAGCCCCTAATCGAAAAGAAATTATCAGAAAACATTGGAGTGAATAGTAATCCGGATCGAAGAGGAGTTGATTTAGAAGAAGCTGAAGGCTCTCAAGATATAGGAAAACCAATTGATGGACTCTTAGATAACAGTGCCGCTTTTGGAATTCCTTTCGATTTTTGGTGGAAGGGTAATAACTTTACCGTAATTACTCAGGGAAATGAAATTTCTTACTATGAAAATCAATTTACACCTCAAACATTTCCCAATACTAATAGTAATTCCGGCGCCCGAACATTTGTCAGGTTTTTTAACTTTTCGGAAAACCTCCCCACTGCTACTTTTAATATTGAATCCTTTGATGATCTGAATCTTGGGTTCCAAAAAATTCTCTCTGCTTCCAACTCTTCAATGGAATACTTTACTGAAGCCAATGACTATCATGATTTTTATCCCCTTTCAATTGGATGGCATACTCCCGATTCTGACAGCTTCCTGATTATTCCCGGCAAAGAAAATATATCTGCATTCAGGTTAAGCGACTCTGCTGATTCTCTTTATGAAATTCAAAGCTCAAGTAATCAGCAACCATATATACAAGAAAACTTGGTCACGGCTTTAAACCCAATTACCGCTCAAAACTTTTTGATAACAGCATTTAATTGGAATAATATTACTGAGGAATTTGATCTTTCATGGCAAGCAGATACAACTGCTAACAACGCATTTATTAGTTCTCAGAATGGAGATTCTTTATTCTTAGATTTTACTACTATCGCACTTTCCCCTTCATTAGGTTCGAACCTACCAAAAAGATCTAGTGATAGCTTTAGATCAGAAATAAATAATAATTCTCATGCTTCAATAAACGCTCAAGTTGTTACATTTACTGATAATGAGATTATTGATTTTATTTCATCATCTTCTAACCGTTTATTTGTAGGTACCATTAAGGGAGGGGCTAAAAATCTTTACTACATCTTTGAGGATGATGCTTTTATAATAGCCGACCCTGATAATACTAACCCATTTACTACAATATTTTCTGAATATGCAGCTGAATGGCCTGCTATTAGCCAGAATTTTGAAATATTCAGAGTTGATCGAACCAATAATATGCTTGTAGGTTATAATAAAAATGGTGCTATTCTCAATAATATGCCAGTAACTGCACCGGAGAATGTAAAATTTATTGGAACTCCACTTTTGGCTGACATTACCGGTGATAACGTTCAGGATATTATAGTTCCAGGTCAAGATGAGTATTCTCTCAACATATATGGATACGAAAAGAATGGAGACTTAATTGAAGGGTTTCCGTTGTTTGCCGGTGAAGTTGTAAACCAAAGTTTTCAGCCAATCCATCCAATATTTATTAACGATGTTTTATATGTCGTAAGCCATACAGGTCAGATAAATGGGTGGAGATTCAGAAATTTCACAAGTTCGGAATGGTCTTCCAGATACGGTAATTCCCCGTTTAACAAGGTATCAGCAGTAGTAGATATTGATCAGCCTGACGGCCAGCAAGATAGATTTACAATATTGAACGAATCAGAAACTTATAATTGGCCCAATCCGGCAGATGATATAACAAATTTAAGATTTCAAGTTGAGTCTGCCGGTCAAGTAGAAGTCAATATTATTTCTCAGAGCGGAAAACTCATTTTTAACAATACCTATCAAGTAAATGGAGGAGCTCCGGAGGAAATTTCTCTTAATACATCAACTTGGGGAAGCGGTGCTTACTTTGCAATGATCAAGGCAACTGTAAATGGTAAATCAAACTCGAAATTAGTTAAAATTGCGGTGGTTCATTAATGAAAATACACCTTCTGTTTTTAGTTTTTTTTATATCCGCAATTACAAGCGCTGTTTCTGCCCAAACCAGCCCATTGTACTATGAGTATTCGTTTAATCATTTGGAATGGTTTACTGTAGAAAGTGATCATTTCCTGATTCACTTTCAGGAAGGTAACAGTCGCTCTGCAAAAGTTACCGCAAAGATTGCGGAAGAGATTTATACCCCGATAACAGAGCTTTATGAGCATGAACCCGACGAAAAAGTAAGTATTGTACTTAAAGACAGAGAGGATTATTCGAATGGAGCCGCGTACTTCTTTGACAATAAGATCGATATTTGGGTACCTGCCTTAGATACTCCTCTCAGAGGTTCGCACAATTGGTTGAGAAATGTAATTACTCATGAGTTTACGCACATCGTACAAATTCAAAAAGCGATGAAAAGAAAACGCAAGTTTCCTATCTCGTATGTTCAATGGTTAAGTTATGAAAATGTTCGTCGCCCGGATGTTCTTTATGGCTTTCCAAACGGAATAGCTACTTTGCCATTTGCATCGATAAATGTACCTGCCTGGCTTGCTGAAGGAACAGCACAATATCAACGTCAAGGCTTGTTTTATGAAACCTGGGATTCTCACCGAGATATGATCCTGCGTACACGAATACTTTCTGACACTTATTTTTCTTTGGAAGAAATGGGTACATTTTCATCTAAAACCAGCATCGAAAGAGAAACTGTTTACAATCAAGGCTTTGCTTTTGTGATCTATTTGGTTGACCGCTTTGGCGAATCAGTGCTACGAGACATTACTGAAGCTCTCGCAACCAAAGGTTTGTATAATGTTGCCGACGCAATAGAAATTGCAACTGGGTTTCCAGGAAATGAAATCTTTGACGACTGGATAACAGAACGAAAGGCGTTCTATACTCATGCTGTACAAGACATTAAAGCTACCGAAAGTAATTATATTGAGGAAAAAGGTTTTTTCAATTTCTATCCTAAAACTTCTCCCGATGGAACACTGCTTGCTTATCTCTCAAATAAAGGCCGTGATTATGGATTAGCTTCCTTGTATTTGACAAAGAATGAAGAAACAAAAGAAATTGCAATGGTTTCTAATCGATTATTCGATGATCATCAACAGCATGCAACAGCTACAGAAAAGCCACTAATTCCATTTATATCAACTTCTTATTCTTTTTCTGGCGATAATAAAAAAATAGCCTATTCAGTAAACAAAAATACCAAATTTGGAGAGTCCTACCGAGACATTTTTATTTTTGATATTGAATCTGAAGAACATGAAAGGCTTACTGATGGAGCTCGTATTGAATCTCCGGTTTGGAGCCCAACCACTTCTGAAATACTTGCCATTCAGTATAACAAAGGAACTCAAAATTTGGTACTGATAAACCAAAACTCCAAAGAGATCAAACCTCTTACATCGTTCAAAAATGGCGAAACCATCTATACACCCGAATGGTCTCCAAATGGAAAACATGTATATTTTGCATTTGCTGATCGAGGAAATCGATCAGTTAAAAAACTTGACCTGGATTCGAAAGCAATTACAACTTTAGCAGGCACGGAATTTATTGATGCTCGTGATCCTGTAATTTCACCTGATGGAACAACTCTTTACTATTCGAGTGATGAAGACGGCATCTTCAATATTTATGCTATGAATCTGGAAACGGAATTTGTAAGCAAACGGACAAATGTAGTAGGCGGTGCTTTCATGCCTTTTATTGACACCGATGGTTCTCTCTTGTATTCAGAATATGAGACAGACGGTTATAAGATCAAGAAAGCTACCAATATTTCTAATGCTTCTATTCAGGGAAATTATCAACCTGATTATTCCAATGAAGATGCTAAAATGGTTGTTCAAACCGATGAATTTAATTCTCTAAATGATTTTGATGACAGTGATATCACTGAATTCACCACACTGGAAAAAGCAATAGCTGATACTGGGTCTTATAACTTTTCTGTAGAAAATAATTCTGAAATTGAAGAATACACTTACCGTGAGTATGAAGATACCTTTACAAAGTTTTCATTCTTTCCGGTACTCAGATTTGATAACTACTCAAAATTAAATGGCAATAACGGAACTCTTTTAAAAAATGGTAAGCTCGGAAAGTTTGGTGAAAATTTACTACGAGACGTAAAGCCCGGTTTGTATTTCACTTCAAGAGACGTTCTTGATAAACTGAGCATTTTTGGAGGCGTCATGTTTGGTGTGGGCTCAAGACCCGCCGAAAGTATAGGAGGCTTCTTTAAGCCAGACAGGTTATTCGAGCTTGATCGTGATCTGTTTCTTATTGCAGAATACCGAGGCTTACCTTTTATAAAAAGATCGTGGTCGCCCACCGTTTCTTTAGAACTTTACAACTTGCGTCGTAATGTTCAAGACGGACTTCAAATAGAAGAATTTGCTTGTACATCATGCGCTGAACAGGATACTGTAAATGTGGATATTGCCTATCAAATTTGGGAAGCCAATTTATTCTTTAGAAGTAAACTAAGCCGCCGTTCTTTGCTCGAGTTAGGGATCGGTTACAGCCCGTACAGAGTAGAAACAGATAATTTTTATTCTAACGAATTACAAGCTTTTGTTACAGGGTCTTCTTCAGAATACTTTAAAGGAACCACTCTTTCTGCATCATATACTGTTGATTATTACGATTTTACTACTGATGCAGACATAGCCCCTATTGGTTTAAAAGGTTATTTGCGTTATCAGTACCAACCCGGCAAGTTACTCGAAGAATACAATATAGAAGATGGGGCGCTGGTACCTATCTTTAAAAGCTCTAAAAATCATTCTACGGAATTACATTTAAGATATGGGTTTAAACTCCCATCAGGGCAAGCATTTCAAGCCAGGGCAAGGGGTTTCGCATACTTTAATAATCCGAATGATTCTTTTTATACTGATTATATCGGTGGCTTTCTTGGCATGAGAAGTTATCCCTACTTCGCTCTTGGCGGAGATAGAACTGCGTTTACTTCATTATCTTATTTTGCGCCGATTTTTAAAAGAATCACAAAGCAAGTTGGGCCTTATACACTTGATAAGCTTTACGCTCGTGTTTTCTTAGAAGCAGGAAATGCTTGGAACTCTCCTTTTGGAACTGATAACACATTAAAATCTGGAATTGGAACCGAACTTAGATTAGCGATGAACGGATATTATCTATTTCCACTGAAATTGTTCGTAAGCGCATCATACGGATTTAACGAATTTCAACTTACTTTGCCTGACGATTTTGTAACAGGTTCCAGAAATAATACCGTTACATATGGTCGTGAACTACTATTCCATTTCGGATTAACTTTTGACTTTGAGTTATTATGAAAAAACTGGTCTTTTTTAATTTCTTTGTCTTTGTATTATCTGCTTCTGTTTTTGCTCAATTAAAATCTGATATAGCCGGTAATATCATCAAGCAATCAGAGGAACAAGTACATGCTCCTTTAACAGTAAAAGACTTCTCTTTTCAGCCAACAAATTCTAACAATGGAATTTCCGGTGTTTTAAGAACTCAACCGGGCGCAGCTTTTTTTTCTTCAGCGATTATCCCCGGGTCTGCACAGGCTGCAAATGGTAAGTGGATACGTGCCGGAGCATATCTAGCCGTTGAAGCATTCAGTATTTTCTATTATGTAAATCGAAATAATACTGCTAAAGATCAGGAAAGAAGATATCAAGCCTATGCAAATAGCGAGTGGAGTGTAGTTGCTTATTCTCAATGGTTAGTTAATTATTACGACAATAATCCCGGTCTTTCTAATCCCAGATTAGAAGAGCTTCGAAATATGGTCTCAGGATTATCACCCGATTTTACTAATACTACTAATGACTGGGACAGGGTTAACATTAAACTCGTTCAAGAAATTGAAAGAAATACAGAATTAATTTGCCCAAACTGTAACGGAGGTAATTTTTCTCATGTTTTACCGGCTTATGGATCTCAACAATATTATGAATTAATTAGTAAATACTATCAGTTTGAAGGTGGATGGTCAGATTTCTACGCTCAAAATGTTGTTGGTAACAACCCGGATTACAATTATCAATATGATATAAAAGGAGCTTTTGCCTCTGATTTTTTTTTACAAGGTGCAAGCAGAGCCGATCAATTCAATACTAATTACAGAAGAGCGGGGAACATTTTAAACTTATTAGTGATAAACCATGTAGCCTCAGCCTTTGATGCACTCTTTTCTGTTAAGTTAAAAAATGCACAACTTCAGGCATCGGCAGATATGATGCGAGCTGATTCGTTTTCGTTAACCTTGCACTTTTAACATCGCTTATAATGCTGTATTTTTGGAATATGCTAAAAAGGATATTCACCAGTAGAAAATTTTACTTAAGTTTGTTAGGGATAATTCTTTTAGGAATTTCCACTCTGTTTCTTTTTGATAAAGTAATTATGCCTAATTACACAAATTATTATGAAGGATTGACGGTACCTGATCTTACTCGCACTACACTAGAAGAAGCTCAAACCCGACTTACAAGTATTGGGTTACGGTATGAAGTTGCCGATCGTAGGGCGAATTCAGCTTTTCCTGCCAATTATGTGATTGATCAACAACCCACAGCAAATACAATTGTTAAACCAAACAGAAAAATTTATCTCACAGTAAATACAGAAGTAAAACCTGTTGTAGAAGTTCCCAATGTCGTAAGTCTATCTATAAGAAATGCCCAAATTCAGCTACAAAACTATGGCCTTGAAGTAGGGTCAACAAGTTATGAGTCATCCAGATTTAAAAATGTGGTTTTACGCCAATCTATACCTCAAGGTGATACAGTTGCAAAAGGAACGACTATCGATCTTGTTGTCAGCGATGGTCTAGGCGATAAAATTGTTCGAATTCCTGAAATTATAGGATTAAGACTTCCTCAGGCTCAACTTAAATTAAGAGAGGCAGGATTGAGACTTGGGGAGATAAGATTTCGTCCCATTAAAGATGTAGTACCAAACACTGTATTAGAATTTTCTCCGAGAGTGGCCGAAATTATAGAAGGTGAAACAATTGATCTTGTAATTTCAGAACGCTTTGAAGCAATTGAACCTGAAGAAGGTGGCGTGGTAAATATAGATTCTACCGGAACTCCTATTCCTCAACAAATTCCTAAATCCAACTAAATCTAAATGGACTTCCAACTCCCTATCCTCGCCCCATCAATTCTAGCTGCCGATTTTACTCAACTAGGAAGCGATATCAATGATTGTGTTGAAGGTGGAGTTACCTGGATTCATTGTGATATCATGGACGGACATTTTGTACCAAATATCAGTTACGGACCGAGCATTGTTAAAGCTGCAAAAAAAGCAGCGCCGGAAGCTTTTATGGATGTCCATTTAATGATCGAAAATCCGGATAAATTCACCGAAGATTATGTGCAAGCAGGCGCCGATCTAATTTCTGTTCATTACGAAGCATGCCCACATTTGCATCGATCTATCCAGAATATTAAAAAACACGGCATTATGGCGGGAGTGGTAATAAATCCTGCAACTTCACTTTATAACATCGAGCCGATTCTTGAATATGTGGATCTTGTTTTGATCATGAGTGTGAATCCGGGATTCGGCGGACAAAGTTTTATAGAATCAAGCTATGAAAAACTCCAGGAACTGGCTGATTTACGTGAAGCTGGTGGACATGGATTCCTGATCGAAATTGATGGTGGTGTTTCTCTTAAGAATATTGAAAAAGTTGCAGAAGCAGGAGCTGATGTACTTGTGGCCGGAAGTAGTGTTTTTAAAGCGGATGATATTACAGCTCGTGTTCAGGAATTGATGACAAAGCTTGATAGCTGATAGCGAGCTTATTTTTTCTTATCTTACGAATCTAATTTTCATCTAATTCATTAAATCCATCGAAGACGAACGTACTCTTTTAGAACAAGTCGTAGATATTTCTGATACAGATCCGGTTTCCTTATTCGGATTACACGATAAAAACATCCAAATATTGGATAAATCTTTTCCTGATGTCAGGATAAATGCTCGCGGAAACCGTGTTAAGGTTACCGGACCTAGCGAAGAAGTCGACTTGGTAAAAAATATTATTGAAGGCATGATCGGAGTAGCTTCCAGAAAAGGAGCTGTATCTGAGAATGAAGTTAAAACGCTCATCACGCTTAAAAGCGGAGAACATAGAGCAAGAGCGCCACTTCCTAAAAACATCAGTGAAGGCGATCTCATTTTATATACTTACGACGGAATTCCCGTTCACGCCAAAACTCCAGGACAGAAACGTATAGTTACTACTTCTAACGAAAGTGATATTCTGTTTTCTATTGGTCCTGCCGGAACCGGTAAAACGTACACCTCTGTTGCACTAGCTGTAAAAGCGCTGAAAGAGCAGAGAATTAAAAAGATTATTTTAGCCCGCCCGGCAGTTGAAGCAGGTGAAAGTCTTGGTTTTTTACCCGGTGATCTCAAAGAAAAAATAGATCCATATTTACGTCCATTATATGATGCTTTGGAAGACATGATCGAAACTGACAAACTGGATTTATATCTCACAAAAAATATTATCGAGATCGCCCCTCTTGCTTACATGCGTGGAAGAACATTAAATAATGCTTTCGTGATTCTGGATGAAGCTCAAAATGCTACTAATGCCCAGATGAAAATGTTCTTAACCAGAATCGGATTCAATAGCCGAGCAATCATTACCGGTGACGTAACTCAGACTGATCTTCCCAGAAAACAAGAATCAGGATTAATTACTGTTCAGAATATTCTAAAAGATGTGGAAGGAATCGATTTTGTGTATTTGCATGAAGAAGATGTGGTTCGCCATAAACTAGTCAAGGATATCATCAAGGCTTACGAAAAGTTTGAATCTTAATAGTTATAAGTTAATAGTGACTGAGTGATTAGTTTAAATTATATATGAAAAGCAAAACCGGCACTTACGTCGCAGCACTTTACGAAGGTACTTTCTCCGTTGGGTTAGATAAAAAATTCAACCGTATTTCGAGAGATGATAAACCTGCAAAAGGTGCGCTCAAGATTTCCTTAAATCCTTTTTTGGTTTCTACTCAGGAGCGGAAGTTTCTTTTTGATTGTGGAATTGGTGAATTTGGCGAAGATACCGGACCTCATGTAATCCGTGAAAATTTAGATGCTCACGATCTCACCGAGTTTGATATTACGGATGTGGTTTGTAGTCATTTACATTACGATCACATCGGCGGACTTGCTAACAAGGAAAATGGATATTGGGAACTTACTTTTCCGGAAGCCAAAATTTGGGTTTCCAAAAAAGGCTGGGAAAAAGTAATGAACAAAGAAGTGTATTACGATGAAGAGAAAACGGAATTCGTTTCATTTATTGATGCCAAAGCAGATCTTCATTTTCTGGAGGAGCAAGATGAGGCCTATCCCGAATTGAAAGTTGAGAAAATTGGTGGTCATACGGAATTTCATCAAGTGCTTTTGTTTGATGACGGAAATGAGAAATTTATGCAAGCCGGAGATGTGATTGCTACCCGAAGTCAGGTTAACAGAAAGTTTGCTGCAAAATATGATTTCGACCCTAAAACAAGTCAACAGCAACGCGAACGATTGGCAAAACTGGCTTTTGATGAAGGTTATACTATTTTAGGCTACCATGACGACAGCACTCCAATTATTAAACTTACCGGTTACGACGATAAAACCGGTTACACTACTGAAGCAATAGATTCTTATGTCCCTGCCTGATTCAATTACTACAATAAAAAAATATTTAACTGAACACGGCTTTCCTGAAAAGATTGAAGCTGTAGTAATTCTTGGTTCAGGTCTCGGCGATTTCGGAAATGAAATTCAGAATCAAATGGTTATTCCATATTCAGAAATTCCAAACTTTCCGCAATCTACCGTGCAAGGACACTCCGGAGCATTAATTTTTGGAGAAGTGGAAGGAAAAACTACCTTGGCTTTTTCAGGTCGATTCCATTTCTACGAAGGATATGGATTTGATAAAGCGGTTATTCCTGTTCATCTGGCTTATGCTTTTAATGCTGATAAACTTCTGGTATCCAATGCAGCCGGTGGAATTAATTTAGATTTTCGAGTTGGGGATTTGATGGTGATTGAAGATATCATCAAACAGAATATGGATTTGAAAGCGGCTCCGTCTTCCAAAAAATGGTCACTAGATCTCTATCCTGTTGCTGATCGGGTTCAGGAAATTGCAAATGAAGTGGGAGTTACAACCAAACGCGGAACCTATCTCTATGTAAAAGGACCTAACTACGAAACCAAAGCTGAGATCAAAGCTT
>Ga0189291_100405_pt1 | contig 14803 bp, 9 predicted proteins | sample UW1redminimetaG_FD_130331 | JGI IMG/M metagenome (GOLD analysis project Ga0189291, IMG submission 130331) | Marine microbial communities from the Costa Rica Dome - UW179B-red mini metaG | ecosystem: Environmental > Aquatic > Marine > Oceanic > Photic zone | place: Costa Rica: the Eastern Pacific... | reverse complement strand
CGCAATCAGCGTGTCGTAATCATCGCCGCCATCGACAGAGCCAGAAGTCACGTCATCCGCGTCAACATAGAGATAGTCCTCACCCGTCCCGCCGTTCAACGTATCCGCGCCAGACCCGCCGTACAGCGAGTCGTTACCAGACCCGCCGTTCAGCGTGTCGTTCCCGCCCAGACCGCGCAGCGTGTCGTTGCCGCCCAGCGCATTGATCGTCTCGCTCACGAAGGTTCCCGTCGCCGCGTCATTGCCTTCAGTAAAGCTCAGCGCTGTGCCGCGCACATCGACATCGCCGTCCGCAAAGCGCAGAGTCTCAATGTTAGAGACTGTATCCGTTCCGTCTGACCCGCTATGGGCGATCGTGATCGTGCCGTTGCTATTCTCCGTCAGGACGTAATCAGCCACATTGGCCGAATAGATCGCGACATCACTGCCCGCGCCGCCATTGATCACATCATTATCTGTCCCGCCCGTGATGAGATCATCGCCGGACCCTGCCGTGATGATATCTGCGCCCGCGTAGCTCGTCACGCTCAGGTTCGATGTCGAGCCTGACAGGTCGAGCTGATCCACAGAGTTCGTTGCAAAGAAGCGCTCGACTTGCGTGATCTGGCTACTTGCAATCACAAGCCCTGCGCCGTCAATATCTTCCGCAATCAGCGTGTCGTAATCATCGCCGCCATCGACAGACCCAGACGCAAAGTCATCCGCATCGACATAAAGGTAATCCTCACCCGTCCCGCCGATTAGGGTGTCCCCGCCAGAACCACCGTAAAGCGAGTCATTGCCAGAACCGCCAATTAGGGAATCATTGCCAGCTCGACCGAACAACTGATCATTTCCGCCGAAGCCAAGCAAACCGTCGTCGCCACCAAGACCATCAAAAACATCCGCGCCCGATGTGCCCGCTGCAATTTCAGCGGCGTCAGTAAAGAGCGAGGAGAAAACTGGCAACAAAGCCTCCAAGGACACCACAGTGTCCGCAAAAACGAATGACTCAACAGACGCTATATCAACTAGATCACTATCACCTCCCGCGTCGGTAACTCTGAGCCAGAGAGCCCCGTTCATTTGCTCAACAGTCAAGGTATAAAAACTTTCTGCTAAGCCGAAATGGACTGTATCATGACCAGCGCCGCCAAAGATTGTGTTGTTACCAGCAGTGGAGCCGTAAAGACTGTCGTCTCCATTTCCGCCATAGAGGATATCGTCTCCATTTCCACCAGACAGTATGTCAGCACCGTCGCCGCCATTCAAAACGTCATTATCATCCCCGCCGAAAAGGCTATCATCACCCGCCCCCCCATAGAGCATATCTTGCCCAGCACGCCCCGCGAGCGTGTCATTTCCTTCATCCCCGAAAAGACCATCATTGCCCTCTCCGCCTTCCAATCTGTCAGTGCCAATGCCGCCGTTTAGTGTATCGTTTCCATCCTCTCCTGATAAATAGTCGTCACCGCCATCACCGTTGAGAGTATCATTACCCGCATCGCCATAAAGCCAATCATTATCATCCCCGCCATTTAGAATGTCATGACCATCATCACCGTTCAATCGATCAAAACCTAAACCACCGCTCAACGTATCATTCCCGGAACCACCGAATAACTCATCGTTGCCCGACCCTCCTGAAACAATGTCTGCGCCTCCTAAGCCATACAATCTGTCATCGCCATCAAGACCATCGAAAACATCATCACCAGTCGTTCCAAATGCAAAATCATCGCCTTCTGTGAAATTTGTTAAAGATGCTGGGATAAGGCTTTCAGTTGTGACAACGTCACCCCCCGCGCCGAACGCCATAAATTCAACACTACTAAAATGTACTTTGTCGGACCCATCGACTGCATTCTCTACCTTCAACCAGAAAGTTCCATTCACCTGAACGATCGAAAAAGAATATTCATTTCGCGCTTGGCTAAAAACAGCCGTGTCAATGCCCAAGCCACCAGTCAGCTCATCATTACCAGCGCCACCATTTAGGACATCATCACCGCGACCGCCGTCCAAATCGTCACTACCAGCTCCGCCATAGAGCATGTCGGCACCATCGCCGCCTTTCAATTCATCGAGACCGTCTTCACCGTAAAGACTGTCATTACCGTCATCGCCACTGAGTATATCGTCATCAACTCCGCCGTATAATACATCGTCGCCGGCCTCGCCATATAAGTGATCGACATAGCCGTATCCATACAATGTATCGTTGCCTTCACCGCCATTAAGGTGATCGTAATTGGCCCCACCTACCAATAAATCATCGCCCGCCTCTCCAAATAATGCTTGGTACGCGAAAGGGTTAAATGCGAGGCCCGCGTAGTCGCCAGCATAGCTATTACCTCCGTAAATTGTGTCATTTCCTGTACCGCCGAAGATGACATCATAATCATCACCCCCATCTATAATATCGTCACCATCGCCACCAAAAATACGGTCTATTCCAGCTCCGCCACTTAAATCATCGGCCCCAGATCCACCGAGAATATCATCGTCTCCTGCCCCACCTGTCAAAGTATCGTCGCCACCGAGACCAAACAACACGTCATTTCCGCCTAAACCATCGAATGTGTCACCACCAGATGTTCCGGAAGCGACATCAGCGCTATCGGTGTAAACACCAGAGTTGGACGGAATAAAGTCTTCAATTAGTACGCGTTGAGTGCTTCCAGAAAAAGTAAGGTATTCAATACTGCTGACATCAATCAGGTCGACCTCCCCGATCTGATTGCTGACTTGAAGCCAGAGGGCACCATCGATTAACTGAGTTGAAAAAGTATAATCTCCTTGAAGCAAATCAAATATAGCCGTGTCATTGCCCAAACCTCCAACGATTATATCATTTCCAGCGCCGCCCTGCAGTTCATCATCCCCCGCGTCTCCATTCAAAAAGTCATTTCCTGCGCCACCGATAAGGGTATCATTTCCACCGAAAAGTAAGTAATCACGATTTATATCGCCGACTAAGATGTCGTCGCCTTCTCCTCCATCCAACCTATCATTACCGCTCCCACCTTCTAGTCTATCTTCGCCTTCGCCTCCCTCTAACTCATCATTGCCATTCTCACCCTCCAAATAATCATCATCGCCTCCTCCAAACAATTCATCATTCCCGTCCCCCCCGTACAATATGTCGTTCCCCGCCCCGCCAGACAAAACATCATTATTGCCCCCCCTCAGGAGGTCATTTGGTCTATTATCACCGTACAGAGTATCTTCTCCGTCACCGCCGTCCAGAACATCGCTCCCATAACTGCCGACTAGATAATCACGACCGTTTCCGCCGGATAACGTATCGTTCCCAAACCCTCCATAAAGGTGATCATTGCCTTCACCTCCGAAAAGAGAGTCGCGGCCATTATCGTCAAGTGAGTTATCAAAGTAATCACCTCTTATCGCATGAGCATAAAGGTAATCATCGCCATTGCCTCCGTACAATTGATCGCCCCCGCGCCCACCAAACAAATGATCCGCATCATCTCCGCCGTCCAACACGTCATCACCGGAACCACCGTAAAGACGGTCAGCCCCTGATGAGCCGTATAACGTATCATTGCCGCCCTCTCCTAGAATAACATCATTACCCCCCAATCCGTCGTAAACGTCGTCTCCGGATGTACCGGTAACTTGATCTCCATCTTCCGTAAAAACAGGCGTTGCCATAAGCTGAGTGGACGGGTTTGATCTCTGCGTCTGCGACAGAAAGAAAACGGTTGGCAACAACGCTGCCTGAGCGACAGTTTGACTGAGCACAATATTGAGGTCGTAAGTGCGAGCATCGTCGGTTAAAGTCGGCATTAAAACACTTTTTGAAAAGCCCAAAGACCACATATCTTGATCAATCAGAGACGTTAGTCCGGTAAAATACATTGGATTATACATCACGATTTTCCTTGCCCAAATTCCAGTTCGATAAGACATCGACTGGATTTCGCTTCATGCCAACGGACCCGATAGAATGCCCAATTGCTGGATTTTTATAGTCAAGTTTTCGCTCTAATAGCCAGACAAAAAACAACCTACGACTTTAAAATACGTAATTTTCTCTAATTGAAACTGTGAGTTTCCTTTTAAGGCGCATCAGTTCCAAAGAGGCGGTAAATTCAAGGCGCCAACTTGCCTCAGTTCCGCTTCCGGCGAGGATGAAGAGTTTCGGTTACGCAAAGATCAACCATGTCAGTGCCAGCTACATAGGGGCAGTGACATAAGGATTTGGGATTCGGTTGCGCGAACATGCGATCGCAGTCAACCGAATAAAAATAATTGGAATTACTATCGAAATGCGTCCTTGGATCAACGATTCACGAAACAACTCGTCTTGAATGACGACCGCTATCTACAGCTCTACCTCTAGCGACCGTGGATCACACCCCTTGGCGCAATAGATAATGCAACCCGCCAAGTATGACTGAGATCACACCTAAAGCCCGAACGATCAGCGCGGCCACCAAGGCTTGGCTCGCAAGTACGCCGAGCGATGAGAGCGCTGCAGCGATCCCCGCTTCGGACACACCAATGCCGCCGGGCACTAGCGACGCGACAACGGCCAAAGTCACAGTTCCAACGATTGCGCCTGTCGAGACTATTGACACCTCTGTGATCTCGGCAAAGCCGAACGCCTGATGCCACATAAGAACCGTCAACGCCCAAGAGAGTGCCGTGGTCGTCAAGAAAAGTAATAAAGTCGGGATATTTCTGACAATGATGCTTAACCCCGTGATGCCTTGGTAAAGGGGAGTCGGTAGGCGCAATAGCGTCGAGTCAGAGACGAACCTCTTCGCAACACCCAGGCTCATGATCGCCGCTACCGTGCCTGATAAAACCAAAGCTTGAAGCCAGAACGGCCCGAACAAAGAGGCTAAAATAATCAGTGAGGCAAAATCTGCCAAACGTTCAGCCGCGAAGGCTCCTAAAACGGAAGCACGATCGCCGCGCGTCCGATCATCAAAAAAAACTTTACTGGTTTCACCAAGCTGTGCTGGGGTGAGCGCACCCAATCCCAAAGCGATGCCCATATTGAGATAGAATCGCGTAATATGCCTTGGGCGATAACCGAGCGCAGACATTAATCCATACCAGCGAACAGCCCGCGTCCCCCAAACCATAAGGATAATACCCACACTTATTCCGATCATTCCGAGCCAGTTGACGTCAGTCAATTCTCGTAGTGCCCTATAAAGTTCGCGCTGATTAAGAAGGTAAAAACCAGCCACGGTGAGTGCGGCAAGAGGAATGATAAATCGCAAACTGCGGAGCCAAATCGTCATGTCGGTTCAGGCGTTAGGCGACAGCTCATAACACAATGACTGTAGGGAATGGCAACGAGATCTTTATGGAGGCTTGAAGTTACGTCCGGGAAAACGCCTTTGGCAAGGGCGTTATATTCAGGTTCAGAGCGCACGAATTCACCCCGATCAAGCGATATGATCCAGCGGCGGAGTGCGCCCTGTCCATCGGCATAAACGCCGTCGCACGTAATCAACCGTCCACCGTCCTTGAGCGCATCAGAGGCAGCCTCAAACAAAGCGGTGGCTTGTTGGTCATCGAGATGGTGCAACACACCGGACGCGATCACGAGATCAAATTTATCCAACCCCTTAACCGCACGGCGATCAATCCAACGATGATGAAATGTTGCACGGTCGCCAAATTTGCGGCGAGCTTCGGCGATATAGTTTTCGTCACCATCAAAGCCGACATAATCCGCGCCCGCCATATAAGGGAAAAGATTGCCCGTCCCGCAGCCAATGTCCAACACACGCTCTCCGGGTTTGACACCGAGAATATCGCGCGCGAATTTCACCTTATACTTTTCCGGGCCGACGATGAGTGAATGGAGCGCGTAAACACCGGGCAACGAAAGAATATGGCGCGGGTCCAGCCAGCCCATAACGCGCGTCGTCCTGCGATCACTCTCCGCCATCAGGTCGCGCGTCCGACGAACAACATGTAATCGCCAAAGCGGCGGCGCTTGAACATCACCGACATCACGCTCTGCCCCATCCGGTACACCCACCGAGTGAAACCCGCAGGCCAAGGAATATAAGCCAGCATAAGCCGCGTCGGCCAAAAATGAAAATGCTCGACCTGATCAACGGTGAAACCCGCACGGTGCATCGCGTCCAAGAAGCCGTCCTGATCCAGCTTGAGGACACGGTGAAGAAAACTGTCGTGCACAGGCTCCATCAACATGATCCGGCCACCCGGACGCATGGACACCCGGAGTCGGTTTAGCGCCTTATCCAATTCCTCGACTGTTCGGCAGGCGATAACGAGCACACCCCAGCTAGTGATCAGATCATATTGCGCCTTATCACTGAGGTCGAAGACGGATTCATGGCGGTAGGATATCGGGCGATCGCTCTCGACCGAGCGTGCGATATCAAGCGCGCTATCGGCGAAATCGGTTCCGGTTACAGAGGCCCCGCGACTGGTGAGAAAGCGGCTCATCCGGCCCGTGCCGCAACCGACATCCAGCGCGTCATGACCTGCCAGATCACCCAGCAAATCATCCAGACGCACCGTTTGTTCCGTATGATAAAGCGCGTTCAAATGCGTATTCGGCCACATGGACACAGAACTGCCGTCAAGTGCTTCCGCTTTTCCATTCCAATATTCACGGGTCGAATAAATCTCGCCGCGTCGCGCGCGCTGGGCGAGGGCTTTGAATAAATTGGCCACTGTCAATACCCTTCCGTCTTGGCAGAAGACCGAAGAAACGCGATGATGCGGTCACGCTCCTTGGGCGTAAGTCTTGGATAAAGCGGCGCATTCACGATCCGGTTTGCCACGCTATGTTCGGTTTGAAAATTATGATCTGCGGCTATATGACTAAAGGCTGTGCCGAAATCCATACCCTTTTTAAGAGCTTTATTGAGGAACGTTTGCCGATCCCCGGAGAGTGCAAAAGCGAAACGGGTGGGGATGTCGCCGTCTTGTAAATCAGCGGGTGTTTCATCGTGCCCTCCCTCTCTCAATACCTCCCAATACGCGGCATAAAGAGCGCGGCGCTTTTGCCTTATTGAGGGCAGCGCATCGACTTGCGGGATGAGAAGATGCGCCTGAGCAGAACTTATGTTGAGGCGAAACAGCGCATTGCGCGCCGTACGAACCACGCTGTCTTCGGACGTTACCCGACCGCGCAGACGAAAGAAAATAAAGTGAAAGAGGCCGTAAATCACCGGATTCGCGAGCAGGCCATATAAAACCCCGATAGCGAAATACTTCACTCGATCAAAGCAAGTTTGTTCTTGCGTCACCAAGGTCATCTGCGCTTGAACCGCGTCATAAACCTCGGCGGACGCCATTGTGATACACCCCCCTTTGACGGGTGTATGAATAATTTTTGTAGCGTCAAAACTATACAAAACCGCATCGCTATGTGCGCCCAAAGGATGACCACCCCATGTTCCGCCAAAGGCGGCGGCGGCGTCCTCAATAAGGACTGCGCCCGATTGATCGGCAATTTTGCGGTAAGGGCGGGGGTCGGTTATCAGTCCGAATTGATGGGTCAATACGATCATAACGCCTGGCCCAGCGGCATTCGCGACTGCTTTCAGGTCCATTTGATAATGCGCGTTCACCGCAATATTGATGGGCGCAGCGCCCGCAACCAACACAGCTTCAACCACGGATTTACACGTATAGGCGGGGAGTATAACGCGCGTGCAGCCAAGCGCTTCGATCAGCACCGTGATTGATGCACGTCCTGACGGAGCGAGTACAACATAAGGGGCTTGGGTGGCAGCGCGGATATAGTCGATCAACACGGGCCGCCCGTCGCTACGCAGAGCGTCTCGTTCGGCGCGAACCAAGTCTGCGACCCCGAAATTGGCCCGCATTCGCGGGATCATGACGGCGCATCCAGCGTCACGACCAAGCCTATGCGATCACGGGCCTCAGACATAAGGTTTTCAAGCGCGCCGATAGATGCCGCCGACGCCAGAATTGTCCCGAGCCTGCTTCGGCTGCTGGTAAACGCGGGAACAGACGCGCCGTTCGGATAATCCATCTCTACAGCCTGAATACCGGAAAGGTGTCGGGCGCTTTCTAAACCATCATCGATGTAGCTGATTATGCCGGGATGATCAGATTTCAAAATGTCGATGCCTGCGGCGTTCGCGCGGGGACTCACGCTATGTGTACCGTTTGAATCGGCTTCACCCAAGGCCCACCCGATACTATATTCAATTAAATCAAGGCCTGTCGCAGTGCCAAATATGTCGGTTATTCTGTTACCACCCGTTCGCGGTGACGCTTCAAGAACGCGGCAGTGTCCATCGCCCGTATAAACAATATCGGCGTCAAATGGCGCTGTCGTAACACCGCACGCTCCGAGCATGTCTTCCACGGCGCGTAACACGGCGCCCTCCGCCGCAGGAGACAGACCCGATGGCCAGCGGTGTCCAATGGTCGAAACGTGCGGCCAAGCCGGACAAAGGCGGTGCGTAACAACAGCGGACTCAACCCGCCCATCCCGCAAGAAACCTTCTGCACTGAGCTGGACGCCCTCATACCACGCTTCGACCACGCCGCCCCCTGCTTGCTGTTGGTCATCCCAAGCCTCCCAAGCTGCCATCAACTCCGTCAGAGTTTCAACTCGCAAGGCGCCGAGACCGCCTGAGCTACGGTTGGGCTTCAAAATTGCGGGAAATCCAAAAAGGGGTTTTGTTGGGCGTGTGTTAGGATCAACAGCGCACCAGTCCGGCACGCCGGACTTCGTATGTTTCCTAAACTCGGATTTATCCGTGAGGCGGCGGGCGGCGGCAGGCGTCACGCCCGGCAACCCCAACTGCGCAGCGATAATGGCCTGCGTGTAAACGGCGACATCCGTCGCCGCTGCGATGACCCCATCAACCTTATGATCACGCGCGATCTTTAGCGCTGCGTCGACATCAAGCGTGCTGCATTGCACAAACACATCGGCCAGCGCAGCGGCGGGCGGCGCGGCGTACATATCGATGCAAACCGTGCGGACCTTGAGGCGTTTTGCGGCTTCAATCACCGGAACCTGATAGACCGACCCGCCAAGCACCATGAGCGTACGGTTAGTCATGGATATCTTCGATCACAAACAGGTGGCTTCGGCCGGACAGCTGGCGATCAATCCGGGCGATATAGACACCCAATGTCGCAAGGCCGATAAGGTTCAAACCGTTGAAAGCCGCGATCATCGCGATGGTGCTGGCCCAACCCGGTGCCCCGCCGCCATCAATCATATGACCGGACACAACCCAAATTATGGCCAAACCTGCCGTTAACGCGGCGAACAAAGCCAAAGCAATGATCGCGTAAATCGGCAAGGCGCTATAACCAAACACAAGCCGGGCGGCGAGGCGGATACTTTTCCAAAGGGAATAATGGCTGTCCCGGTGCGTGCCGGGCTGATGCGCCAAAGTGACGTTCACAACGGACCGCGCACTGACAAGCAGACGGGCCGTCAAATAGGGAAACGGATCCTGCGTTTGGGCCGCGTCTTTCGCAACAGACGCGGTCATGGCGCGAAAGCTGGTCAGCTGCAGCGACTTTGGAAGACCAAACAAACGGCGCAACAGCCCATCGACCAGCTGACCGCCGAAATTTCTCGACGATGAATGTTCTTTCTGCGGATATGCCGCCAAAACCAGCTCAGCTCCACGCTCAAGCGGCGCGATGAGGTCTTCGATAGCGCTCGGTGAGTGTTGAAGGTCGTCATCCATCGTTACAACACATTGTCCCCGTGCTTCCCTGAGGCCCGCAATGGTCGCATTATGCTGACCGACATTATTGCGAAGGCGAATGGCCCTCAATGGAAAGTCGGCTTTCTCTTTCAACTCTAGCGCCAAATTCCATGTTCCGTCTGGGCTCCCGTCATCAACAAGAATGACCTCCCAACTGCGGCGGGACGTTTTGATTATATCTCCAAGTGCATCGATCAAAGCGACAAGACCGCCGCCCGCTTTATACGTCGGAATAACGATGGAAATATCCGGGGTGGCCGACATCATTTTAGGCATCCTGCACGGCAGTCATGCTGCGCTACGCACAACTCGTATTGAGACTCGGAAAACACGAATATCCCACCTGATAAATCATTACCGTCGCCCATGTTTACGTATCCTCGCCCCGTCGCCATTTGTTAGGCCTTACGCCCTGATGTTGCAATGGACGCGAGACGTTGATTTTCAAACCGTTGCATTGTGGAACATAGACGATCAGCATAAGCGGACGAAAACAGGGGGCGTTTATGACGAAGACAAACTTGCAGCGGCCTCAGTCCCGACAGGATTGGGTCTATGCGGGCGGTACGGTCCTTCTGTGCGCGGCCATGTGCCTCTTTCCGATTTATCTTTTTCTGATGTTAGGGCGCGCGATTGAGCCGTCGGACACTGGGTTTTATTACGCCAACATCGCCTATCCTAATCGGATAGAAACTAGCGTCACACAGTTCGGCGCGATCTGGAAACTGCTTCCACTACCGGACGTGATCAGATGGCACCGATTTGCAAATATTGCTTTGTTATTTGGTAGCGCAGCGTTTGCATCCGTGATGATCGCCCGATCACGCGTGCCAGAGGCGAAATTATCTTGGGTTATGTCCACGCTCACCGCTGTCTGGGGCATCGCAGGTGCAAGCCTGTATTTTCAATTCTGGTTGTTAGATCCGTCTTACAACAGTGTCGCAATGACGCTTGTTCTGGCTTTGCTCGGACTATCAATCGCAATTGGACACGCTTTCAAATCAGGGCGTGTCCCGCCTGTTCTGTTTGTGATTGCGGGAGTGCTTGGCGCGGCGCTTATCCTGACCCGCTTGCCTACGGCCGGGTTGGTCGCGCCTATACTGATTTTAATTCCTTTGCTTATTGGGCGGCCAAAAGTCGCCAACCTTCTCAAATCTTCTGCCTTATGTCTGACTGGGATTGCGCTCTTGCTTATCCTCGTGTCGGTTTTCGTCTCGCCCATTCCAGAGATTGTCAGGCGAATACGCTATGCCTTTACCATCACCGAGACGCTGAATATGGCCCTGCCGATTAGCCTGCATTGGGAGCGCCTTGAGACGGAAGCGACCGCCTTATTTAAGCAAATTGGCTGGATTGCGATTATCGCTGCGGGTCTCCTGACCGTCGGCGCGCCGAAACTTTCCGAACGCAAAGCCATGTCCGGCGGCATTTTAGTCGCTTATTGGACCGCTTTGGCCTCCGCGCTCTTGTGGCCCGCCCTCCCCTTGATGACAGATGTTTTGAAGGGAGAGATTGCCTATTCAACAACGGAAGCGCTGGCTCATTATACCGCCTTCCTTACACTCGTCACTGGCATTACGGCCGTGTTATTGGTCCCTTACTCTCTGTTTCATCGCGATAGAACTGGACTCGCGAAAGCTGGGCTCATTGCCGCTCTTACGGCCTGTCTCGCCGCGCATGTAATGGGCAGCGGCAATCATTGGTATTACTTCGCGTCCGCTTTTGCGGTCTATCCGCTACTAAGCTTGGGCCTTCTGTTGCTAAGGCCAAACGGCTCTCTCCAAGGCTCAAACTTGATCGCTGGATTGCTTGGCGGGGTGATCATGATTGCGGTTCAATCGGCGTCATGGGCTACGGCGACTACGGCCCCCTACCGGACGGTCGCACCCTTATCGGAACAGACTGTTCGGACCGAGCTCCGAGGAGGCCGGTCGGCTCTGTATCTTGATCAAGCCAATCATGACTTTTATTCTGCCCTCGCCGCCGCGCAGCCGCGCATTGATGCGCTCGAAAGCGTTCCGCTTCTTCTGGATATGACAGGCGGCCTTCCATTAGTCGCCTATCACCTGAGCCTCGATATACCCGGGACAGCGTGGTTAAGTGGAGGCTATGATTGGTCGGAAGGCTTTCTGCGCGAGCGTCTAGATAGTCTGCCTCGGGAGCAGCTTTGCAAAGCTTGGATTTTAACTTCAACCCCGTCAGGCCGGAGCTTTGATCTAGGCCTATTGCAAGACTATGGCCTTACACTTGAGGCCTATGACATCGCCGCCACAGCGCGCTCTCCCTATATGGATGTTCAGGTTGAGCTGCTGGCCCCTTCGGGTAATTTTGAGGTCTGTATTGGGGCTAACGCCCCGTTAGCAGATCTTTGACCTGGTCAATCACATAAGCCTGCTCTTCATCCGTCAGAGAGGGGTAAAGGGGAAGCCGGACGATCCGCGCTGCGAGATCTTCGGTCACGGTCAGAGGTTTCGGGGCGCGGGTGTAGTCAGTGCTCGCGGGTGATAAATGCAGTGGGACGTAATGGAAAACTGCATGGACGCCGCGATCTTTAAGCGCGGCCAGAAACTCGCGACGATCATGGTGCGGGGCGAGAATAATGTAATACATATGAGCGTTATGGACGCAATCTTGCGGGATAACGGGGCGAACCATATCACCGCTTATTTCCAGCGGTTTCAGCGCCTCATGATAGATTTGCCATTTTTGCAATCGGGTCTGCGACGTTTCCCCCGCGGCGTCGAGTTGTGCGCGCAAAAACGCTGCTGCCAGCTCACCGAGTAAGAAAGATGAGCCTAAATCATGCCATGTATATTTGTCGACTTCACCGCGCGCAAAAGCGCGGCGGTTCGTGCCTTTTTCATGGATAATTTCTGCGCGGTCAATGTGCGCGGCGGCGTTAATGAATAAGGCCCCGCCTTCGCCGCAGGTGACGTTCTTAGTCTCGTGGAAACTCAATGTCCCAAAATCGCCAAACGTGCCCAAAGCTTGGCCACGATAGGACGCGCAAATCGCCTGCGCAGCGTCTTCCACCACACCCAAATCATGACGATCCGCAATGTCGAGAATAGTCGCCATTTCGCAGGCAACGCCTGCATAATGGACAACCCATATGGCGCGAGTTTGCGGCGTAATCAGCGCCTCGATCAGTGTCTCGTCAATATTAAGCGTGTCCGCGCGAATGTCGCAAAAAACAGGCGTCGCACCGCGCAAGACCACTGCATTGGCCGTCGACACAAATGTATAGGACGGCATGATGACTTCGTCCCCGGGTTTCAGTTTCTGGAGGATGGCCGCCATTTCCAATGCGCCCGTACAGGAATGGGTCAAGAGCGCGCGCGGCGTTCCTGTGTTGTCTTGCAACCAAACTTCGCAGTCTTTCGAGAAGGCTCCGTTACCCGACAAGTCTCCGCGACTATACGCGGCCGACATATTGTCGAATTCGGTCCCCTTAAGCGTAGGACGGTTAAAGGGAATGGATTTTTTGGGCCGCGTCATGGAGATTTTTTCCGCATCGTAAATTTCATCGGCGTCGCCCACGTTGCAGGCCAGCGCTCCAAAACCGCTTCGGCCACACGTGAGCTCGCGAGTGTGCTGAACTTCCCAATACCCTGTGCGTGACGGGCTTCAAAGACCGGATCGGTCCGAAGGCGGCGCACCGTGTCCGCCATGACGCCGTCCTCAAATCGGATTGTCAAATTAAGGCGCTGGCTAATACGGCGAATGCGGCCGCTGGTGACGAAATTAAGGCTATTCCAAAGAGCACGCCGTGCATTGATTTGACTGCGGAACACGCGCGCCGTTAACCCGGAAGACCAGAGCAGGATCGGAATTCCAAAATGCGGTTCGTAGGGAATGCGGTAGTTGGGACACAGGTGAACCATGACCCCGTCAGCTTTCAACACATCCGTCATTGACGATAAAGCCCCGTCAAGGTCATCAATATGTTCAAGGACATTCACGGAGAATATAAGATCGAATTCCCCGTCCTGCGCGCGCGACAGCTGATCGCAGGACTTGTCCTCAATCTCAAAATCACCTGCATCTTGCATACACCCCAGCAATCTGGACTGTAGCGCCGCCATATGGGCGAACCCTTCCCCGATCGGTTCAATCGCTTTGATATTATACCCTTTGGACTTTAGAAAAGCACTCAACGCTCCCACGCCGCTACCAATTTCCAAAATACGTGTCGTCTTATTGAGATAGGGCGCGATGAGATTCAGACCGACCTTAGCCTCAGCGATATAGGTGACAAGGTCGCCGTCGCTGTCACTCCGTAGAGCGCCTGAGACCTCACCGTCAATTTCCTTCAAAAGCGGTGCAAAAAACACATCAAAGTCATCAACCTCAACCGTAACATGTGTTTGCAGGGTCATGTAAGCGTTTGTTCCGGATTGAGCCTTACCGTAGCAGGGGCAATTTAGGGACCAGGCCCCGAAGAACGGTGCTTCCCACAGTCAGGAAAGTCAACTCGCAAGGGCATTGTCGGAAAATGATCATTTAAGCACTGAGTGCGTGGTAGTGGACGCAGTCTGGCGATAGCCGGTCTCACACCCTAATTCCCTGCTTTACAGGGAAATTACAGGGAAATTACAGGGAAAACGCACGAAATCCACCGAGATGGCACCTGAAATCGAGTGTCTATCTGTGTAGAACGCTGATTTTACGGGATTATTTTGCGATTTCCCTGCTAAAAATTAACAGGGAAATTGAGTGGGGGCGGCAGGGAATGAGATTCGTAGAACAGGCTATCTCCTCGACGTAAACAGGCAACTCACTGAATGTGGAGATGCGCCCCCTTAGAGGGTTTGAGTGGGTTCAGATAAATTAGGAAGCTTACGTTATTCCGTACACTTACCGCCTGTTTACAGCAAGCTCATGCCATCGACATCGATCCCCCATAGTTCGGCCTCGTGGCCGGGCAACACGTCCGCGTAGAGGTCGGCTGATGCGACCGCGTCCGTGACGTTCAGGATGGGGCTAGCGTCTAGCGCGTCCAAGTCCACGAAGTCGTCCAGCGCGATGTTCTCGACATCTGACGTATCCGCTTTCTCTTGCGCGTCATCCGGCGATGTCGGCCCTGTGTCCGG